>Ga0208484_1000074_pt1 | contig 24471 bp, 19 predicted proteins | sample LakMenEpi09Aug11_FD_150682 | JGI IMG/M metagenome (GOLD analysis project Ga0208484, IMG submission 150682) | Freshwater microbial communities from Lake Mendota, WI - 09AUG2011 deep hole epilimnion (SPAdes) | ecosystem: Environmental > Aquatic > Freshwater > Lentic | place: Lake Mendota, Madison... | reverse complement strand
CCGCGAACGCGGCCGAGGAACCGTCGGCGGCGCGGTCGCCGGAGCGTGTGGCCCTGCTACCGCCGGTCGAGTTCAACCTCGAGGAGAATCTGTTCGCCGCCGAGCCGATCGCCGACGCCGATCCCGAGCCCGTGCCGGAGTTGCGACGTCGACGGCGGTCTGGGGGCGGCCCGTTCGGATCGGCGGCGCCGGTGTCGCTCGGCGGCTTCTGGGCCCCGGCCACCGATGTCGTCGGGCAGCCTGCGACGCTCGGGATGAACGCCGAGTTCGCCCGCGTGGCCGCTCCCATCGTGCCGCCGGCCGAAGGAAGCCCGCTGTGGATCGGCATCGGTCGCTTCGGTCGGCTGGAGCTCACGGGCGACGCGATCCTCCCTGATTCCGGTCAATCGGTGCCCGACCAACTGTGGATCGTCGAGACCGGCCTGACCCACATCCGGCCGCTCGACAGCGGCGGCACGCTCGGCGGCACGTTTCTCTTCGGTTCGGCCAGCGACCGCCCGTTCGCCGCCGGCCGCGACCTCACGCTCATGGCGGTCGCCTTCTGGAACACGCCGGCCCGCAACGACCGCGACGAATGGAACTTCAGCGTCTTCTATTCGCCCACCAGCCAGCTCCCCTATCCGCTGCCGGGCATCGCCTATGGATGGCGGCCGAGCGAGACCTTCGAGGCCAAGCTCGGTGTGCCGGCGTCGCTCGAATGGCGGCCGGACGACGCGTGGACGATCACGGCGGCCTATTTTCCCCTCGTGAACGCCAACGTCGAGGCCCGCCGCCGGCTCGGTGACGACTGGGCGCTGATCGCCTTCTACCGCACCGACACGCAGATCTATTTCCTCGCCGATCGGATCGTCGACGACGAACGGTTCTACGTCTTCGACCAGCGTGCGGCGGTGGGGATCGAACGGACGCTCGGGGGCGGGTTCACCATCGAGGCTCTCGCCAGCTGGCTGTTCGACCGGGAACTCTTCCAGGGGACGAACTTCACCTCCGGCCGCACCGACGTCGTCGAGTTCGACCCGGGGCCCGGCTTGTCTGTGCAGCTGCTGTGGCGCCGGTGAGGGCTCACGGCCCCGCGACCGGCGCCTTCGCCTCATCCGCTGTCAGCACGTGGCCGAAGACCGACCAGACGACGCCGTCGGCCACGACCGAGAGCGTCATGCGGCCATCCGCCGTGATCACGAGATTCAGCCCGCGGCCGTGCTCCACGCCGGAGAGCACCCATTGGCCCTCCACTTCGCGGACGGTGTCGAGCTTCGTGACCTCGCCCCGGCGCGACTTGGGCGCCAGGAGCGTCAACTCCTTCTTGGCGGTGTCGACGCGGAAGAACGTGGGGCGCTCCTTGTCGCCGACATCGGGGGGACCGACGGTGCCATCCTCGTCGACGGCCACCGCCGACGTCACGGCGCAGATCCAGCTCTCCTCGGCCCAGACGCTGCCGACGAGTAGCCCATGGGCAATCACGGTCAGCGCCACCATCCGCATCTTGTTCGTCACCATTCACCACACTCCCTTCGATATCGATGTCCTGTTGATCGGTCTGCAAGCGTGAACGCCGTCTGGCGGGGCCAGGAGCGGCTGCCGAAGGCTCGGCCTCACCGCAACGAATAGCCCTTCGCTTCCATGGCGGCCATGTAGTTGCGCGTCCAGACGCCGAACTGCTGCTGGTAGGCAGCCACGGCCTTGTCGGAGGTGTTTCCGGCTGCTTGAACGGCGCGCCGCGAACGCATGCCGCCGGTCAGGCCCAGCGACGTGGCACCGATGGCCGCGCCCTTGCCGGCATCCCCCGCGATCGCGCCGACGGCAACGCCCACGAGCGCCCCGCCAGCCGCGCCCTTGACGGCGCCACCGCGGGCCGCCCCGGCGGCGGTCGTCGCTGCCTGGCTCTGCTGATCGAGCACGGCCTTCGCCTGGTAGGGATCCCAGCCGGTTTGCTGCGTGGCCCAGTCGTACGAGGCGGCCTCGTCGGCTCGCTGCTGATCCGGTGTCTGGCCCCGGGCCGGGAAGATCGCGAGATTGGCCGGATTGGCGCTCAGTTGCGGCGGAGCGGCCTCGGCCGCGGACGCGATCGCCAGCAGTGATGCCAATGCCGCCGCCGTCACCAACGGCCGCTTGCCCGATCGAGAATTGATGCCCATCGCGGAATCTCCTTCTGTGGATCGCTGTGTGTCCGGCCCGAAGTGGTTCGAGGTAGCCGGCGCGAGTACCAGATTTACCCGCCGGTGACCGGGGCCGGAAGGTGAGTTTTCGCCGCTACGAGCGTCGCCGACAGCCCGCGATGGCCGACGGGTCGATCCACATTGCCCCTTGGAGATACCCGTGGGGAGAGGTGAAGTCGCGGCCGTCCATCGAGCCGTGGTCCTGGATCGGATCGATGTCGTCGGGGCCACCGTGATCGGCGGCGGCCTCCTCACGGCTGTCACGCGAAGGGAAAGGCCGCGAGATCACGGGAGGGAAATCGAGGCTCGAGTCGATGTCCAGACGTGGCCAGTAAAGATGGCCGGCGGTCGGGCCTGTTCACTTCGAGTGGCTGTAGGAATAACTTCCCGCGATCACCCTCCGGGCATCGTCGGAGAGTTCCGGAAAATGCAACCTCAGCCCCTCGACGACGTGGCGGTCGAACTCGGGCGCAGGGAGCATCCAGTCCGGCTTCAGGGCGCGGCTGACGCGAGACGAGAAAAACTGCTCCTGGATCCGGATCCGTGCCACATCCGCATCAGGGCCGAACTCCTCGCGCAGCATTCCGAGGCGAATCTCCTCGGAAACCACCGGCCAGTAGCCGACCGTTTCCCCTGGCCGGCCGGGCCTGGAGTGGCAGGCGATGATCGCGCGGCTCATCTCCCCCGGCGATAACCCGCAGTAGGTGGCTGCCGGGATCGAGTGCTCCCGCTCGAGATCTTCAAACGTCGGCTGTGATGGGAGATCGTCGTTCATGGTCGGCCGTGTTGATCGCCCGAGGAGCGGGCTCGCCGCATTCGCAGGCGTCGCGATGATGCAGGCAAGAAGCCGGCCGACATCGTAACAGGGAGCGGCTCGAGACTGCTCGCGGGCGGACCGTCGCGGTGAGGCAGGGCGTGGGATCGACGGCCCATCGCTTCGCCCGGATCGCGCCTGGGCGAAGCGGTATGATCGGTCCAAAAGGAACGACGGTGGCGGGGTCGGTCGACCCCGGTTGCCATGCCTCCGGTATGGGCGCGGCGTCTGCCACCGGTTCGCGCGGGGAGATCGACCATGGAGCGCCTCGGGTGGATGGCGGCGGTGATCTGGGTGTTGGCGTGCCCCGCCGGTGCCCAGGAGATCGTGGGACTCGGCGTCACGCCGCACCGCGTGTCGCCGGAGATGCGTTGGCGGCGGCCGGGGCCCGACGGGTTGGCCGCACGGGTAGAGGTGATCGTCGGCAATGCTGGCGACGCGCCGGTGATCGTGCGGCGCGATCGGTCGTGGCGCTATGACGGCCGGACGGCCGACGAGCTCGTCGAGGACGGCGCCTGGGCCTGGCACGACTCGCCGGCGTCGTGGCCCGAAGAGAGGGTGGAGCTTCCGCCGGGGGACCTTCTCGTCGTCGAGTTCAACGGCATGTCGTCGGCGTGGGGCATCGGCACCTCCCACACCCTTGACCCCGGCGATGGTGCCGAGCCGTGCGCGTTCGACCTCGATGCCCCCCGGGCTTGGCTCTCGGCCGTCACCTTTCTCGCCGAATCAGGGGACGAGGTCGTCGACGGAGCGGTCGAGGCCAATCGTCTGGTCGTCCATGTGCGCAACGACGGCCCGGCGGCGCTCGCGATCGAGTCGTGCGCCATCTGGCTCGCCCAGGCGGGAAAGGGACGGGTGTTTCACCGTGAGCAGACGAGCGCCGGGGAGGCGTTGGAGCGGTTCGGGGAGGGTGGAGCGGTGCCGCCGGGATCCGCAGGTGGATTCACACTCGCCTGCGGTCCCCTGCCCCGATCGCACGCCCTCGTCGAAGTCGGTGTGCGCGACAGTGACGGGGTACCGGCGACGCTCTGGGCCCGGCTCAAGATCCGTCCGGAGTGCTTCGACATCGGGGGGGGATGGATCGCCTCCGATGTCGGCGGGAAAAGCAGCCTCACGCTCGAGCCCTACCTGCAGACCCTCGGCCGCATGCACGTCAACACCGGCAACATCGAGGAGGTGCCAGGCTACAGCGACGATCCCGAACGCTCCCGCCGCCATCCGTTCAAGCGATTCAACCGCCTCGCGGATCTCGATCGTTACGATCGCGACGACATGCTGCCGGCGATCCACGCCGTCGAGTTCATCGGCGAGCCGCAGTACGGCGGGGGAAAGCCGGTCGCGCCGCAGGAGGTGTGGCGGCTCCTCGCCCCGTACCGCGACAGCCGCTTGCACACCTCCGTGACCCTGAGCGAGGAGCGGACGTGGCGGTTCTACGCCGGGCTCTCCGACCATCCCCACTTCGACGCCTACCGGGTGATCGCCCCGGCGGCCGACGCATGGTCGCGCTACGAGCGCTTCGAAGGGGGGCCGATCCGCTGGGGAGCTCCGCTGGAAACGATCGGCGAGATGACGCGGAGCCTTCGGGAGCTCAACCGGCCGCGGGCGATCGCCATCTGGTCGCAGGGGGCCCACGACGGCTGGGGTGGGCCGTTCGCGCCACGGCGCGCCTCCCCGACGCCCGACGAGCTCCGCGCCCAGGCCTGGCACGGCCTGGCCAATCGCGTCACGTCGCTCTATTGGTTCAACCTCTCGCTGCCATCGATCGTGGCCTTTCCCGATCTCGTCGATCCGATCACCCGCGTCGGCCGGGAGATCCGTCTCTTCGACCGGATCTTGCTTCGGGGAGATGCCTTCGCTCACGAGCGGCTCGCCGTGGACGGCAAGCCCGACTGGGAGACCAACGTCATCGCCTCCCCCGACGCGGCCCTGTTGGTCGTGCACGATGTCGCCTACCGTCCCGATGACGCCGAGCGGGTGTTCCGATTCGAGCCCCGCATCGGTGCGTGGACGTTCCCACTCCCGCCGTGGATCGGCGACGGCGTCACGCTGTTCGCCATCGACGCCGACGGCATCCGCGACGTGAAGCACGAGGTGGCCGGCGACCGGGTCGGTGTCGAGGCGGAGGTGAGCGTGGTCGGGATCTTTTGCGCGACGACCGACCCCGGGATGCGCGATCGGCTCGCCAGGCGGCTCACAGCGCTCCTGGCCAAGGAACGCGACGCGGGGATCGATCCTGCCGGCAGCGACGCCGATCGGGCCATCCTCCGTGGGCTGCTCGGCCGATGACGCACCGCCATGGCGGAGGCGCGCTTTCCTGGCAGACGAAGCGCGCCGGGCCGGGCCGTTTGTGCGTCGCTGATTGCCGACCAACGCGCTGTCGAGGAGTAGCGTCGGCTTGCCGTGGGAGCGCCGAGCGGACGAGAATCGACGGCGAGCCTGGTGAGACTCGTCACGGGGGGATCCGATGGACCGGACAGACTACGCGATCGTGGGTGGGGGCATCGCTGGGCTCTACGTGGCCATCCAACTCGCGCGGGCCATCGACGAGGGGAGGCCGCTCGGAGGATCGCTCGTGCAGCCGGTGGCCGGCACGCCGGTGACGATCGACCTGTTCGAAGGGGCTGACCGACTCGGCGGCCGGATCGAGACCTGGTCGATCCGCCTCGACCGCGACTCCCCGCGCGTCAGCACCGTCGTCGACGGCGTCCGGGGCGACGAGCGGGCCGCCAGCGAGCACTTCCGCGCGGAGTTCGGCCCGATGCGGATCGAGCCGCGCGATCAGGAGCTGCTCGCCGACCTGCTCTCGGCGCTCGGCATCGTCGAGCAGGACACCGCCGAGCCGCTCGACCACCACCTCGTCCGGTTTCCCGCCTATGCCTCCGAACAGCCCACCGAGCCGCGCTTCACGCTGCACGGTGAGGAAGCGGAGCAGTCGTCGTTGATCGACCTGCTGCTGCTCGGCATGCGGCGGATCTTCGAGCTCGCCGTGGAGGAGATCGACGAAGGGCCGCCGCCGCCGTGGATGTCGCGGCCGGATTCGGCCCGCCCGTGGAAGCAGTTCCTCGGCGGGAGCTCCGTTCGGCGACGGTACTGGAAGGGGGAACTCCGCGACTGGATCGGATCGCTCGGCGACGACGACTACGACCACATCCGCCGTCACCTGAAGATCAACCGTGTGTACCTCTGGGACATGGGATTTTGGAACCTCCTCGGCGAAGTGCTCTCCCACCTCGCCGTGGTCCGGATCCGTGACTGGGGATCGTATTATCACCTCCTCGCCGACAACCCCAACGCCGCGGAGTGGCTCGTCTTCTGGCTGCGCGCGATGCGGAGCACCAACTCGCTCCGCGGCATCCATGGCGGCATGGAACTGCTGGTCCGCCGCGCCGCCGATCGGCTGGCGGAGTGGGCCCCCGAGCGCGGCAATCCGCGCGTCATGGTTCGCATCCACACCGCCCACCGTCTCCGGGCGGTGACTGCCACGGCGTCCCCGGCTGTGACCCTCGACTTCGGCGATGCCGGCACGATCACCGCCACCGAGACGGTGCTGGCCCTGCCCCACATGCCACTTGCGAAGCTCGGCCTCGAAGCGATCCGCAAGGAGGTCGAGGGGGTGATCGCGATTCCGCTCCTGAAGGTGTTCTTCATCGTCGACCAGCCCTGGTGGGAGGCGGATCGCAAGGCGAATACCGCCTCCGGCGACCTGCCGACCCGCGAGATCCATTACTCGGTGAGCCACGATCGCACGAAGGGGATGATCCTCGTCTACACCGACAGGCCCGGGCTGCAGTTCTGGTCGGAGTACGTCACCGACGGCGTGGCCGCGGACGGCACCTACCACCGCCTCGACTCCCAGGACAGTGCCCTGACGTGGTGCCTGGGACCGGCCAGGATCAACTCCGACGACGGCACGGCGAACCCGCGGCTCTGGCGCCGTTTCGTGCAATATGCCCGCGACTACGAGCACGACGACTTCACCGCTGACAGGCTCGTGGCGGTGGGGATCCGGGACTGGGGCAAGGAGCCCTTCGGCGGCGCTTGCCATGCCTGGAAGCCGGGTGTCCGGCCATGGGAGGCGATCCGTCACCTCGTCGCGTTCGCACCCGCGCCCGGGCTGCCCGAGAGCCTGCACGTCGTCGGCGAAGCCTACTCCGACTACCAGGGCTTCATCGAGGGTTCGTTGCGGAGCGTCGCGATGTTGCTCGACCGTTTCCAGACCGGTAGGTCAGGCGATCGGCTCGATGCGCCGGCGTTTCTCCGGGCGTGGTCGCTCGCGCCGCCGGATGCCACGGTCGGGCCGTGATCCGGCGGGGACACTCCGGCCAGCGGGAGTCCGCGCGGCGCTCATGAGCGGCAAGAGCGGCCGGGGGGCTCGGACCTCCGCCGTGTGCTTCAGGTGCCGACGAGATCGCGGAGCCGGCGGCTGCCGATCGGTTCGTGCGTCAACCAGGGGATGACGGCGATGCGTCGGTGCCGCTGCTCCATGCCCTCGATGTGGGGCACCTCCGCGGCGGCGCGGGCGACGAGGAGCGGATCGGTCGGCCCCGCGGCCGCGATCGACGCGTTGACGACCCAGGCCCAAGGCTCGATGCCGGCGCGACGGAGATCGGCCTCGAGGGCCTCGGCCTCCAGGACCGGCGTCGTCTCGGGAAGCGTCACGATCACCATCTTCGTCTCCCGCGGATCCTGGAGCCGCATCATCGGCGTGACGACATGAAGATCGGGATTCATGTGACGGACGACGTCGCGGTGGTAGGCCCCCGTGGCATCGAGAAGGAGGAGCGTGTGGCCGGTGGGGGCGGTGTCGACGACGACGAACGACTTCCGCGACTCCTGGATGACCCGCGAAAAGGCTTGGAAGACGGCGATTTCCTCGGTGCAGGGGGAGCGGAGATCCTCCTCGAGGAGCGCCTTCCCGGCGGCATCGAGCGCATCCCCTTTGGTCTCGAGGACATGACGTCGGTAGCGGTCGCGCTCGTCGTGGGGATCGATCCGGCTGACCGTGAGGTGGGGAAGGTCCGACTCCACCGTCATCGCCAGATGGGCCGCGGGATCGGTCGTGGTGAGATGGACGTCGTGACCGCGCGTGGCCAGCTCCACGGCGATCGCCGCGGCGATCGTCGTCTTCCCCACGCCCCCCTTGCCGAGCACCATCACCAGACCGTGGCCATCCTGCTCGATCTGATCGATGAGGATGCCGAGTGACCGGCTCGGTCTCGGGGTGAGTCGGGCGGCGGGCGGCTCGGTGTGGCCGGTCGCCGACGGGCCTCTCGCGAGCATCGCCCGCAGGGAAGCGGCGCCGACCATGTTGCACGGCTGGAGCGCGACGATCTCGCGGGGGAGGTCGGCGATTGCCGCCGGGATGGTCGCAAGCGCCTTCCGTTCGCGGTCGCGGACGGCGATCGCCACCGGGTCCGGGCTGTCGCCATCTGGCATGACGCCGTTGACGACGAGACGCTGATTGCGGATGCCGAGGAGCCCGAGTTCGTGGGAGGTGCGGGCGGCCTCGCCGAGGGCGGCCTGCTGGGCGCGGGCGACGAGAACGACGGTCGTCACGTCCCCGTCGGCGAGCGTCGCCACCGCGTCGGCGTATTGGTGACGCTGCTTCTCCAGGCCGGAGAGCGGGCCGAGACAGGAAGCACCCGATTCGGTCGAATCGAGGAACGACGTCCAGGCGGTGGGGAGTTTGAGGAGGCGGAGCGTGTGGCCTGTCGGGGCGGTGTCGAAGATCACATGGTCGTAGTCCTGCTCGGTGCCCGGATCGCCGAGGAGGCCGGTGAACTCGTCGAAGGCGGCGATCTCCGTCGTGCAGGCTCCGGAGAGCTGCTCCTCCATCGCCTGAACGGTGTCGGCGGGAAGCAGTCCGCGGACGGGGCCGACGAGTCGGTCGCGGTAGGCCCGCGCGGCAGCCTCGGGGTTGATGTTCAGGGCCGAGAGCCGAGGCACGCCGGGCACCGGGGTCGGCTCGGCCTCGCCGATCGTGAAGCCGAACACCTGGCCGAGGTTCGAGGCGGGATCGGTGCTGACAAGGAGCACGCGCTTGCCACGGTCGGCGAGGGCCACGGCGGTCGCACAGGCAAGCGACGTCTTGCCGACGCCCCCTTTGCCGGTGAAGAACAGCAGGCGGCTGGGGTGGTCGACGAGGTGCATCGGTTCGCTCCGGAGGTCAACAACACCCGCTCGCGGGCCCGCTCTTTCCGTCGCCGCAGCAGCTTTCCGTGATCACCGGCAGCCCGCCGCGATCCTCGCTGGCGACGCCCGTCCACCCGGCGAGCTGGACACGCCCCGGCACCTGCCCCCGGCTCACGACCACGCCGTCGACGATCACCAGCGGCAGGCAGTCGTTGCCGTGCACCCGCAATTCCTCGAGGACCGTCGGATGGGCAGTGAAGGCCTGTGGCTGCTGGACGGGATTGATCCGCTCGACGGCGACCCCCCTCCCGGCGAGCCACTGGAGATCGGCCGCGAAAGCGACGAGAACGGGGTCGACGTCGGGGCCACAGATCCCGGTCGAGCAGCACAAGGGGCGATCGAACACCTGCACGGAAGCCATGGGGGAACTCCCTCGAAGAGCCGGGCCGTGAGAAATTGACCACGTGACGCCGCGCACGATAGTGTACCGGTGCGTCGCGTCACCGGCTCTGGAAAGGTCTCGAGATGAAAAAGAAACTGTTGTTCGTCTGCGTCGAGAATTCCAACCGCAGCCAGATGGCCGAGGCCTTTGCCCGGATCCACGGCGGAGAGCTCGTCGAGGCGTGCAGCGCCGGATCGCGTCCCTCCGGCCGGGTCAACCCGAAGGCGATTCAGGCGATGCAGGAACTCGGCTACGATCTCTCCAGACACTCCTCCAAGGGCCTCGAGGCCTTCAACGGGGAGCCGGTCGAGGTGGCCGTGACGATGGGATGCGGCGACGAGTGCCCCCTCGTTCTCGCCCGCCGCCGGGTCGATTGGAAGATCCCCGATCCCCGCGACATGTCGCCGGAGGAGTTCCGCGGTGTCCGCGACCTCATCGAAGCGAAGGTCAAGGACCTGCTTGCGTCACTCTGACGGGGCGCCCGCCCGGGGGCGTGGTGCCGCTGCCGGTGGGCGTTGGGATTCAGGCCGGACACCAAGGGTTTTGCGGGCGCTTGTGGCCCTCGGGGATGCCCCGCAAGTCGCGGTTTTTGAGGGAAAGCCGAAGCGTCGTCGGAAATATTCATTGACATGTCGTGATATTCCGATATATTTCTCGTGGGGCTCGGGTGGCCCCGCGACCCGCACCGAGGATCATTTGCATGGCCGAGAAGCAGCGAAGCGGCGGAGCGGGGACGAAGCTCACGAGCCTCGAGTCCCTCGGGCAGGCGGCCGAGTGTCTGCGGACGCTCGCCCATCCGCACCGGCTGCGGATCGTGCAGATGCTGCTCGGTGGCCGCTACACCGTCGGCGAACTCGCCGAGGCCTGCGGGATCCCCAGCCACATGGCCTCCGAGCACCTCCGCCTCATGCAACGCTGCGGCTTTCTCGACGTCGAGAAGGACGGACGCTGCGTGTACTACACCGTCGCCGAGCCGCACCTCGCCAGCATCATGGCCTGCATCGAAGCGCGGTTCGACTCGCCGAAAGCCCCCCGTTCAGGAGCCCGCTCCTGATGTCGCCCCGCCACAGCGAGGCCCATCGTCTCGAAAACATGTCGTCATGTTGCGACGCATCAATTCATTGGTTTTTTCCGCCCCGTTCCACCACCGATACCAGGAGGCCAAACCATGGTCGCCACGATTTCCCCGGCCCTGCTCAACGACCTTCGCCGCCGCGGCGAGAAGGTGACGCTCATCGATGTCCGGACGCCGGCCGAGTTCGGCGAGGTGCACGTCGACTTCGCCCGCAACATTCCCCTCCACGACCTCGAGGCGAGTGATGTCCGGGCTCTCGCCGAAGATGGCCCGGTGTACGTGATCTGCAAGTCGGGCAACCGCAGCCAGCAGGCCTGCGAGAAACTCGCGGCGGCGGGGCTCGAGCGGATCGTGAGCGTCGAGGGGGGCACGAGCGCCTGTGTCGAGGCCGGCTTGCCGGTCGTGCGCGGGAAGAAGGCGATGTCGCTCGAGCGCCAGGTGCGGATCGCCGCCGGGGCCCTCGTCGCCCTCGGCGCCGCCACCGCCGGCCTCTGCCCCGATCCGCTCTGGCAGAAGATCGGCGCGGGGCTCGCCGGATTCGTGGGATGCGGACTGGTGTTCGCCGGGATCACCGACACCTGCGGGATGGGGATGCTGATCGCGCGGATGCCGTGGAATCGGTCGTGTGGGTCGACGAAGGCCTGCTGCCGGGCCGTGCTCCTCGCGGTCTTCCTCGGCGCGATGGCAGGCACCGCCTCGGCCCAGCACACGAAGGATTCGCTCGACACGGTGAAGCAGGCGATGGCTGAGAAGAAGGCGATCCTCGTCGATGTCCGCGAGCCCGAGGAATGGGAGGAGGGGCACGTCGCCGGGGCCAGGCTCGTTCCGTTGAGCGTCCTCGAGAAGGGGGTCAACCCGCAGGAACTCGCCCGCGTGCTCCCCAAGGACAAGATCATCTACTGCCACTGCCTCGCCGGCGGCCGCTGCATGGACGCCGCGGCGATCCTCAAGCCGTTGGGGTATGACGTCCGCGCCCTGAAACCCGGCTATCCACAACTCGAGAAGGCCGGCTTCCCCACCGCCAAGGGGCGCTGAGCCCATCGTCCTCCCTCACCCCAACCACGAGCCGGAAGAGGAAACCATCACCATGAAGATCCAGCAGTACTACCTCGCCTGCCTGTCGCATGCGTCGTACATGATCACCGACGAGAAGACGAAGACGGCCGCGGTCGTCGATCCACAGCGCGACATCGACCAATACCTCGCCGACGCGGCGGCGGGCGGCTATGCGATCAAGCACGTCTTCCTCACCCATTTTCATGCCGACTTCATCGCCGGGCACATCGAGCTGCGCGACCGGGCCGGCGCCACGATCCACCTCGGGAAAAGGGCCGGTGCGGAGTTCGAGCACGTGGCCATGGAGAATGGCGACACCGTCGAGTTCGGCGATGTGCGTCTCGAGATCCTCGAGACGCCGGGGCACACCCCCGAGGGGATCTCGATCCTCGTCTACGACCTCGCCACGAGCGACAGCGCCCCGCTCGCCGTCCTCACCGGGGACACGCTGTTCATCGGCGACGTCGGCCGGCCCGACCTGCTTGCGAGCATCGGCGTCACCGCCGACGAGCTCGCCGACATGCTCTACGACAGCATCACCGACAAGCTCGTCAGGCTCCCGGATGCCACGCTCGTCTACCCGGCTCACGGGGCGGGGAGCATGTGTGGCAAGAGCCTCTCGAAGGAGACGGTCTCCACGATCGGGGAGCAGAAGCGATTCAACTACGCACTCCAGCCGATGAGCCGGGAGGCCTTCAAGCAGATCGTCACTGCCGACCAGCCGGAAGCTCCCGATTACTTCGTCCACGACGCGATCCTCAACCGCAAGGAGCGGGCCCCCCTCGAGGCGTCGATGAAGCGGTCGCTGCGGGCGCTGTCGCTCGACGAGGTGCTCTCGATGCAGAAATCCGGCGCGCAGTTGCTCGATGTGCGGGACGGCATCGACTTCGAGGGGGCGCACCTCGTCGGCACGCTCAACATTCCCCTCTCCGGCAAGTACGCCACGTGGGCCGGCTCGATGCTCGCCACCGACACGCCGATCGTCGTCATCGCCGAGGATGGGGCCGAGGAGGAGGCGGTGATGCGGCTCGGGCGGATCGGGCTCGACAACGTCGCCGGATACCTCTCAGGCGGGATGGGGGCGCTTGCCAAACGGGACGATCTCGTGGAGCGGACGGAGAGGATCACCGCGAAAGCGCTCGCGGAGTGGCTGGCAGGTGCCCGATCCGAGGCGGGCGCGGTGCCGGTGGTCGTCGACGTGCGGAGTGCCGCGGAGCATGCCACCGGTCACATCGCGTCGGCCATGAATATCCCGCTGCCCCATCTCGAGGAGCGGATCGCCGAGGTCCCCGCCGGCCGGCCGGTCGCCGTTCATTGCGAGGGGGGCTACCGTTCGGCGATCGCGGCGAGCCTCCTCCAGAAGCTCGGGCGGCGCGATGTCCGCGATCTGGTGGGGGGCTACAAGGCGTGGGCGGCTGCGAAGCTGCCGACCGAGGCCCAGCCGACCCAAGCCTGATCCAGGGGCCTTGTCCCTTCCAGGATTCGAGCCATGGTTTCCTTCCCGGCCGCCATCGATGTCAGCCTTGCCGCGCTCCCCCCGGCGTGGACGGTGATCACGTCGATGGCGGCCGGTGTGATCGTGGGGCTCTCCCTCGGTCTCACCGGCGGCGGCGGCGCGATCTTCGCGGTGCCGCTGCTGGTGTATGGTGTCGGGGTCGATCCCCGTTCGGCCGTGACGATCTCCCTGGTGACGGTCGCCGTCACCGCCCTCGTCGGCGCGGTCGATCGCTGGCGCCATGGACAGCTCGAGCTGCCCACCGGTCTGTTGTTCGCGGCGGCCGGGATGCTCACGGCGCCGATCGGGAGCTGGCTCGGCGGACAGATTCCGCCACGCGTGCTGCTCGTGTCGTTTGCCGCCCTGATGGTCGTGATTGCCGTACGAATGTGGCGGAAGGCCGCCGAGACCACCGACCGGATGCCGGCGTCGGTGTTCTGTGCCGGTGTGGGACCGACCTGCAGCCGTGACACCCGCGGACGGCTCCGTATGACCGCCCGCTGCGTCGTGCTTCTTGTCGGGGTGGGGCTCGCCGTCGGCCTGCTGTCGGGTCTGTTCGGTGTGGGCGGGGGCTTCCTCATCGTCCCGGCGCTCGTCGCCTTTGCCACGATGGGGGTGCCGCAGGCGGTGGGAACGTCGCTGTTCGTGATGACGCTCGTGGGAGCGTCGGCGATCGTCTCGCAGCTCGCTGCCGGCAGGTCGATCCCGGTCGACATCACGGCCGGCTTCGTCGCCGGGAGCATCCCGGCGCTGTTCGCCGGATCGGCGATCGGCCGCCGCCTCACCGGGCCGATGCTCGCCCGGGTCTTTGCCGTGGCCATCCTTCTCGTGGCGACGTTCGTGATCACGAAGGCGTCGATCACAATTCGCTAGCGACGCGGGTCATCGCTGATCACGCCCGCCCGCGGGCTCAGTGACCGCTGTCTTCACGCACTGGCCGGCGATCTGCTGGCAGCGTCAAGCCACGCCATGCTTGCGGAACCATTCCGTGAGCCGCTTCCAGCCATCGGTGGCTTCCTGCTCCCGGTATGACGGCCGGTAATCGGCATGGAAGCCGTGGGGGGTGTCGGGATAGAGGACGATCTCCGAGGGCTTGCCTGCCTCGGCGAGCTTCTTTTGCATCGCCGCCACGAGGTCGTTGGGGATTCCCTGGTCGGCTCCGCCATAGAGACCGAGGACCGGTGCGCCGAGCTTCCCCACCACATCGATCGGGTTGGCGGGATGGAGGTCGTCTTTGGCGGCATCGAGCCTGCCGTACCAGGCCACGCCCGCCTTGAGCTTCGGATTGTGGGCGGCGTACAGCCACACGATCCGGCCCCCCCAGCAGAATCCGGTCACCCCCAATCGCGCCGTGTCGCCGCCATGGGCAGCGGCCCAGGCCACCGTTGCATCGAGATCGGCCATCACCTGTTCGTCGGGCACCTTGGACACGACCTTCGAGATGATTTCGGAAAAGTCCTTGAGCTGCGAGACATCCCCCTGCCGCGCGTAGAGTTCGGGTGCCACTGCCAGCCACCCGAGCTTGGCGAGGCGGCGGCAGACGTCCTTGATGTGCTCGTGAACGCCGAAGATCTCCTGAACGACGAGCACGACCGGGAAGGGGCCGCCGGAGGCGGGGGCGGCTGCATAGCCGGGGATCATCCGGTCGGCCGTGGGGATCTCCACCGCTCCCGCCTCGAGCCCATCGGCGCTCGTGACGATCGTCTCGGCCGAGACCGGCTGGACGGCGAGGGCGAAGCCGGCGGTGAGCGCCGCCACGGCCTGGCGGCGGGTGACGTCGGGCCGGGGCTGCAGGGGCTGATCCCGGCTGGAGTGCTCGTCGGTCATGCGATCTCCTCGATGCGATGGGGTATCGAGATCACCATACCACGTCGAGCCGCAGCGGCGTGGGCACCCGAAGCGTCACTTTCTTTCCAGATCGTGGTTGGTGATGGTGTCGCGGAAGGCGCGGGGAAAGGCCGGGTCGGGGGCGCCGATGAGCGGGGGAGGAGAGCTGCTCGACTGGATGCGTGGCTCGGTCTGGATGAGCGTCTCGAGCGGGCGCCTCACCACCCACCCATCCTCGCAGAGCGTGATGCCGACGATCTCGTCGGGGCCGCCCGAGGCCACGAGCGGCACCAACGCGTATCCGCTCTGTTCCGGGAGCAACCGGTTGACGGCCCGCGAGTCGACGCGAAACGGATCGAAGGGGTCGTGATGGGCTTCGGGGTCGTCGCGCTGCAGCGTGCTTGCCGGAGGAAGCCATCCCGGCGCCCACCGGAGGAATACGATCGGCTTGCCCCAGGCATCGATGAACTCCATCGCCCGGTCGTTGTCGACGTCGCCGAGTTCGTCGGGCCTGAAGGCCTCGAGGGCGTCGGGTTCGTAGCCCGATCGCGACAGGATCATGGCGAGGCATTCCGCCGCCCCGTGTTCCTCGGTCTTGCCGATCTTGTGGGCGAGATACGACGGCAGGGTGGAGAACGACGGGGTGTCGGTGACGTCGGCCCAACTGTCGGGCATTTCCTTGAGGAGGAGATCGCGCTTCGCCTGGAGCATGAGTCGGGCGACGGCGGTGCGATCCTTGGCGTCCGTCACCGCCTCCACGCGGCGTGTGAGGTAGCTCTCGTACATCGGGCGGAGGAAAGCGTCGATCTTGCGGACGGTACTCCGCGTCTTGTCGATCTTGGCCCGCAACCGTGCGCCAGCGAGCCCGGAGAGGGTGAGCGACGAAAGGATCGCGACGATCACGATCACCGTCAGCAGTTCGACGAGCGTAAAGCCCCCCCGAAGACAGCCGTCCGGCCGGGAACTTCCACGGGACGGAGGCTGTTCGGGGAGCATGGCGATCGTGGTCGTGAATACGACGTCAGGCAACCGTCAGGTTGACCGTGAAGCCCGCCGGATCGAGCCGGGGAGCCCGCATCCGCAGGCTGTAGGTCCGCCCGGCGACGATCGCGATACCATCGCGAACGCTGACGCCGGTCTCGGAGGGCTCGAGTTCGACGACCGTGAGGCTCGTGGCCATGTCCTCGATTTCGAGGTCGGCGTAGATGCCGTTACTGCCGGGGAGGATCTCGACCTTCAGCGTCGACACGCCAGCCGGAGCGACGAACGAATAGAACTGCTTGTCCTTCTTCGTCTCGGAAGTGCCCGTCACGGATGCAAAACCGCCGGCGAAGGTGATCCCGCCGTTGCTGGTGCCGCCGCCACCGGAGTTCGAACCGCGGCCACGACGGTCGCTGTCATCGGCATCGCGAATCGAGTCGTCGTCGAGGCAGTCGTCGGCGCCGCGTCCGCCGCGGATGTGGTCGGTGCCCTCGTCGCCGTCGAGATCGTCGTCGCCGTCGTCGCCGAACAGCCAATCGTCGCCGGACCCGCCGCTCATCGCGTCGTTGCCGGATCCGCCGCGCATCGTGTCGCGGCCGGAGTCGCCCCGGAGGGTGTCATCGGAGCCACCGCCGGTGATCGAGTCGTCGTCGGCGCCCCCCTCGATCCGATCCTTGCCGTTGCCCCCGTTGAAGGAATCCCGACCGACGCCGCCGAACATCGAGTCGTCGCCGTCGTCGCCTGAGCCGATATCGTTGCCGCCGCCGCCGGAGATGGTGTCGTCACCGATGCCGCCGGACATGCGATCGTTGCCGTCATCGCCGGAAAGGTCGTCGTTGCCCGCGTCACCGATGAGTGAATCGTTGCCGTTGCCACCATGGATGTCGTCGTTGCCGCCGCGGCCGCGGAGTTGATCGTTGCCATCCCCACCCTTGATGGTGTCGTCGCCGTCGCCGCCATCGACGCTGTCGTTACCGATGCCGGCGTCGATCGTGAACGGCATCAGGCCCCCCGTCGGGGTGCGGATGCCGCGGCCGACGACCACTCGGTCGTTGCCACCGAGCGTCGAGACCGTCACGGCCGAGACGTTCGCGAACACGGTGTCGCGCTTCACGCCGTCGACACCCCGCAGGACGACGCTGCCGTACTCGCGCCCCTTGGAGATCGTGATCACGTCCGCCCGTTCCGTGCCCTCGATCGAGAGCACGCCGGTGCCGACGTCGTAGGTCGCCGAGAGCATCGCCCTCGCTTCGAGCGACTCCGCGCCCCGCAGGTTGGACGCATTACGGGAAGCGAGTCCACGACGACGCCGCGCGGCGGGCGCTCCGAAGAGTCGAGCGACAAAAGCGTTCAGGTCGGTCGTCATGTCACTACCTCAAGTCGATTGAGTTTTATGAGAAATGCGGAATTGGACGTCGTGGGTCGAAGAGCCTTGCGTTCGCCGACGGACCTCCCCCACGGAGGATGCATCGTAGGAGAACCCTCGGCAACTTCAATATCACTGCCCGGTCGGCAGGATCAAGCATTCGGTTCCGATCGGAAAAAACGCGCGACTGCCATGCAGAGCTTGCGACAAACTCAGCTACCGACGGCCCAGTCGGGCCCCGCCGGCATGGGCCATACGCCGAAGTAAGGACCTCTCACTACCCTCGCCGCGCTGATCGCTGTGGCGAGAAACCCGCTCTGCCCCGGACTGCCACTGCGAACAGGCCGCTTTTCCGCCACCGCACCGAACGGAGTGGGGCGGCAGCAAGGGCTCGCAGTGTGCGTGCAACTGTTCGCGCGGAGCAGCGGCGCCTCGTGTGTCGCGACTTCTCGAGACCGGCATGAGCGGCGATGTGCAACGGAAGAACACCCCGCCCGAGGGCGGGGTGGACCCGTCGGCACGTTGAAGCGATCGTTGCAAACGACGCTGGAGAGCCAATGCTTACGGAACGTGAAGCTCGTCTCATGAAGGAATCGAAAGCTCGTTTCTGAAGGCTTAGTAAGCTCCAAACTTGCTGTTATTGAAGCATTTACGGCGACTCTCCCACTGCTACAGTGTGTTTGATTTCGCAGGAGGAACGTGGCGTCGGGGCATGTCTGGGCCCTTGGTCGCTGCGTTCTTCTGGCCCTGCGGAGGCGGTGGCCCCATGCTCCGAAGTGAGGGGTATGGGTCGGTTTCTTTCTGGCGCTCGAGATCCTGCTCTTTCCAAAGGATTGCCTTTCCCATGCCACGCTCTGGTCGTTCGCCGTCCGCTCGCGATGCTGGCCGTGCCAGCCGCCGACTGTTCGTCAAGGGGACGGCCACGACCGCCGCCGTAGTCGGCGCGCCGGCCGTCCATGCCGTAGCTGCGTTGCCGAAGCTCCCGACGCTCAGACTCCCCGACTCGCCAATGACGGTCGATCTGAAGGCGTTCCCGAGCGCCCTCAGGAATGACCAGATCCCGCGGTGGATCGATCCGGTCATCTTCCCGCAGTGGCTGCCGCCGATGTCGACCGGTACCCTGCCTTCCAAGTATTCGTCGGCGGTCGGTAGCGTGCTCCACGGCGTGGCTCCCGAGTGGTCTGACCATCCCGCCGACTGGGATCGCTTCCCGGTGCAGTACTACGAGATGCGCCACATGGCGGGTGCGTATCAGTTTCTGCCGAGCACCATGAAGCTTCCGGCAACGAATTTCTGGGGCTATGTCGGCCGCAAGGCCGATGGCACCATGTTTCCCGGCGGTCTGCCGCCGATGTTTCGCTTTCGGATCGGGCAGCCGGCCATCGTGCGGATGGTCAATGATCTCCCCAACGAGATGTCGCTCCACATGCACGGCGGGCACTGGCCATCCCATTCCGATGGCCACCCCAACTTCATCATCACGCCGGGGCAAGGTCGGGATTACTACTATCCGAACTGCGTGCCGCGGCTCAAGGGCGGGCAGACTGGGCCCTTCGATTATTCCGAATCCGTGAGCACCATGTGGTATCACGATCACACGGTCCACCTGACGGCGGCCCATGTCGCCCGCGGCTGTGGTGGTGGCGTCGCGCCGACGCTTGACGATCTCGAGTTGGGCCTGATCAGTCAGGGCGTCCTTCCCGGCATCAAGGGGGTGTCGGACGTGGGGCCGGAATACCGCAATCCCTACGATCTGCCGCTGGTCATTCGCGACGACGTCTTCGACACGTCCGGTCAGCTCGTTTACGACAGCAGTGGTCACAACGGCTATCTCGGCAATGTGACCCGGGTCAACGGCAAGGCCTATCCCTTTCTCAGGGTGGAGGCGAGGAAGTACCGGTTCCGGGTCCTCGTGGCGTCCAACGCCCGCGTTTTTCGGTTTCGACTCAGCGACAACTCCCCATTCCTCCGAATTTCGAAGGATGCCTGGTTGTTTCCCAAGCCACAGCAGACGCAGTGCTTCCTCGCCGGCCCGGCGCTGCGGGCTGACATCATCGTCGACTTCAGCAAGTACAGGCCGGGAACGGAGATCTATCTCGAGAACATCCTTCCCCAGATGGATCCCCGTGGGCCGACGAGCAAACTCGAGGATCAGAACGGCACGACGGTCACCGGAGTGCCGCCCTATCGTCACCGCGTGTTGAAGTTCATCGTCGGGGCGCGGGATACGCGGTATCCGGATTCGACGATAAACATCAATTCGGCCCTACGGCCGAATGTGAAGATCGAGGCGAGCGAGGTGGTAGCCAAGCGGACGTTCAACTTCGAACGGAAGAACGGGGCGTGGGCGATCAACGGGCAGTTTTGGAACGAGAATCTGGTCAACGCGATTCCGCAGTCCGACACAGCCGAGGAGTGGACACTCAAGAACGGTGGCGGGGGGTGGTGGCACCCGATCCACATCCATCTCGAGTCACATCAGCAGGTTGCGGATCTTCAGACGAAGAAACCGATCCCCTACCACGACAGCTTCAAGAGCGATACGACGATGCTCGGTCCTGGCTCGGAGATCGTCGTCCGGCTCAAGTTCCGAACGTTCAAGGGGCCGTTCGTCTACCACTGCCACAACATCGAGCACGAGGATCAGGACATGATGTTCCAATTTGACCCGCGGCGGCCGCCGGTGTCGGCGAGTCCGGCACCGCAGCAGTTCTTCCCCTGATCTGACGTCGGATGGTGCGCCCCTCCCGAGCCCCTGGCTCGGGAGGGGCGCATGTTCGGCCGCTCGACGGCTTTCGAGTGGCCGATCGACTTGGCCCCTGGTGTTGTCGCTGCCTGAAATGGTGGTAGGCCCAAAAGGATCTTGAAGATGTGGCGCTCCGTGGTCGGTCTTGCATTGTTCGGCGTCCTCGTGGCCAGTCCGTTTGTGCGGGCGAATGCGTCGGCCGAAGAGATCGCCGAGCTGAGCGGTGGTCCTGCGGCGGGGCCGGCGACGATCTCGCCAGTGCAGATGATGCGGCAGTCGGTGGGGGAAAATCTCCCCGACACGGTCCTTATCGACGACACCGGACGCGAGGTGCGGTTTTTCACCGATCTGGTCAAGGACCATGCGGTGGTGATCAGCTTCTTCTACACCAACTGTCGTGGTACCTGCCCCGGCACGAACATCGTGCTCTCGGACGTCCGCGAAGATCTCGCGACCGATTTCGGGAAGTCGGTCCGCTTCATTGCCATCAGCGTCGAGCCGGAGAAGGACGACGTCGCGGCAATCAGCGACTATGCTGCCCAATACCGGGCGGAGGTGACCGATCCCGATACGCCTGAATGGGTGTTTCTCACCGGGAAGCCGGAGGAACTCAAGGCCCTTCGCTACAAACTCGGCTACTACAGCGTTGATCCGGTTGTCGATGCCGACCCGACGCAGCACGCGGCCACGGTGATCATCGGCAACCATGCCACTGGCCGGTGGGGGATGATGCCGGTGGGAGTCGGCGCCGAGCAACTTGCCGGGAAGGTACGCCGTCTGGCTGGTTGGACAAAGGCCCAGCGCTATGCCGACGTCTATGCCGCGCTGGCAAAGAAGCAGGCCGCAGAAGAGATCACGGCGACTGCCAAAAATCGCTGAAGCGAGCTGGTCTTTGGGAATCAAAGGTCATGAAAGAGCGTCGTCTCCGCCCCTCACCTCACCCCGCCGCATGTTGCCCGCGGGCTCGGTGGCGGTATGTGCTTGGCGCTTGACGACCTCGAACTCGGGCTGATTTCCAGCGGGGTGCTCCCCGGAATCCGCGGGGTTTCGGATGTCGGCCCCGAGTACCGCAACCCGTACGATCTGCCGCTCGTCATTCGCGACGACATCTTCGACTCGACCGGCGCTCTCCGTTACACGACCAACGAGTTGAACGGCTATCTCGGCAACGTCGCCCGGGTGAACGGGCAAGCCTATCCGTTCATGCGCGTGGAGCGGAGGAAATACCGCTTCCGCGTGCTCGTCGCGAGCAATGCACGGGTGTGGCGTTTCCGGCTCAGCGACAACTCGACCTTCCTCCGCATTGGCAAGGACTTCTCGCTCTTTCCGAGGCCGCAGACCACGCAGTGTTTCCTCGCGGGCCCGGCGACACGTGCCGATGTGGTCATCGATTTCAGCAAGTACCGCGTCGGGCAGGAGATCTTCCTCGAGAACATCCTCCCTCAGAAGGATCCGCGCGGTCCGGGCGACAAACTCGAGGACGTCAACGGCACCACCGTCACCGGCACCCCCCCTTTCCGGCATCGGGTTTTGAGGTTCGTCGTCGGCGAACGGGACACCCGCTTCCCCGATGCGTCGATCACGGCCACGTCGACCCTCCGCCCCTACGTGCCGATCGCGGCGTCGGAGGTGGTGGCGAGGCGAACGTTCTGCTTCGAACGAAAGAACGGTGCTTGGGCGATCAACGGCCAATTCTGGAACCAAGACCTCGTCAATGCCATTCCTCAACTCGGCACCACCGAGGAATGGACGATCAAGAACGGCTCCGGCGGTTGGTGGCACCCGATCCACATGCATCTCGAGGGGCATCAGCAGGTGGCCGACGTGCGGACGGGGCGACCGATCCAGTATCACGACAGCTTCCTGTCCGACACGACGATGCTCGGACCGAACTCGGAGTTCCGTGTTCGCATGCGATTCCGGACCTTCAAGGGGCCGTTCGTGTTCCATTGCCATACGATCGAGCACGAAGACATGGACATGATGTTTCAGTTCGATCCCCGTAACCCGATGACCGCAAGCACCCTCCCGCAGCAGTGGTTTCCGTGACGCGCGTGGCTGCTTGATCGGCGGCGGCGTAGGCTGATGGCAATGATCGTGGTCTTGGGCTTCACAGGCTCGGGATTGACCGCACCACGTCGCCGGACGTTCGCGTCGGCCATCCATGGCCTCCGCTTTCTCCGTGCCGCCTGCGCTTTCGCCCTCCGGGCTTCGCTGGCCGGCGAGGCCGTCTCCCGTGGTACGGCCAACCCCTCGCAGAGGCCGTTGATGATTCAAGGGCAGCCGACGGGCCGTGGATCGCTTCTTGCCATTCGACGAGGCGTCGCCGGATGCGACGCCAGCGGCGCCAGAAAACCCTTGGCGGTTTCTGCCGCCGCCCTCGTGGAAAAGGCCATGGATGGCTTTTCGACGATGTGTTCAGTGCGGGAGGAAGGTGTGGCGTACCGTCACTTGCCGGACCTGGCGGCTCGTCGGTTCGTAGCAGCGGATGCGGATCTCGATGCCGCGGAGCGGCGCCGGATACGGCGGCGAAGTCTCGCGTTCGCCGGCGTCGTCGACGACACCATCCTTCGGCCAGGCGTTCACCTTGCCATCGACCCGCGGCGGAATCTCGTCGTCGAGGTCGTCGCTCCCCTGATCGACACCGGCGACGCCATCCTCGTCGAGGCCGTTGGATTCGTAGTGCGTGCTCCAGGTGTCGTAGGTGCGACGTGTCGATGCGGAGCCGACGAGTTTGCTCAACGGGTGGCCATGGGTGGCGAACCGGGGGCCTGAGTCGGCGGCCGGATCGGCCGGAGCGTTCACGCCGTTGCCAAGGTCGACATAGGCCCCGGTGGCGGGGCCAGGGGGGATCGCCGTGCCGTCCCCCGGAGCGACGACCGTGCCCGCGGCATCGGCGAGGGGGGCCGCGGGGTCGAACACGCGCACGTCGAAGGCGAGCACGTCGGTGAGCATGACGTCTTCCCCGCGTCGTGACGACAGGCCGTCGAACACGAGCCCGGCAGCGGCGGCGGGGAGCGTGTCGCGAGTCGGATCGGTCGAAGCGATCCGGTGATCGGCGAGGAAGGGATACGGGAAGCCCGCCCCGCTCACGTCGCCGGCGACGTTGTGGAAGAAGCGGCGCTCGCGTCGGGTGAGGTCGGAGAGGGTGTTGGGGATGAGGTCGCTGCCGAGACGAGCCACGGAGAGGTCGAACTGCTCGTAGAATCCCCGGAAGCCGTCGTCGAACGATTCGTAAGCCATCCGGTTGCCGCCGGCAAGAAACGGATCCTTGCCGACGTATCCGATCACGACGAGTTGCCGACGGTAGAGCGTGTGGGTGGGGGGGGAGGTCGCCGGCACCGTGGGACGGAGAAACCAGGCCACCTCGGCGGTGTCCCCCGAGATCGAGCCGCCGGGATAGCGGCCGGTGAAGGGCGCGAGGACGTCGCGCGTCGTGAACAGCAGGGCGTCGTCGTCGTCAGCCCGCAATTCCTCGCTGCCGTCGGCGGCGTCGAGGTCGTGGCGTGGTCCTTCGATGATCTCGAAGTATCCCACCCCCTCCGACGGGCTCAGGGGGGGGAGGAGGGCCGCGGTCGTTCCTTCGAGATCGCGCCGCAGACGGTAGGAGGTCGTCCGCAGGCGGGAGGAGAGTTCGGTGAGCGACCGGCTGCCGGAGACACTCGACCCGAACATCGAGAACAATTGCGCCACCACCCCCATGATGATCACCGTCAGCGCGGTGGCGACGAGCATTTCCGTGAGCGTCATCGCCCGACGGCCGGGGACGGGGCGGTGCGCAGCTGTGCGGATGCTGGCGCTCACCGGATCACCCGCTGCACGAGGATGCCGTCGCGGACGTTGTGATCGTGGCCCGGCGTGAAGCCGACCGGGATCGAGCGATCGTAGAGGAGGAACATCCTGTGGTAGCGGATCGAGTCACGGTCGATCGGCGGCGGTGTGCCTGGGCCGGTCGTGGGGATCGTTCGCAGCGTGATCCAGATCCCGAACACGTGGGAGCGGTTCGTGGCGATGTTCCCCAGGCGCAGGGCCGTGTGGTACTCGTGCATCGGGTTGAGGTTGGCATCGGGGATCGAGCCAGTGTCGTTGCGGATGATGAGCGGCTTGATGCTGTCGTTGCCCGAGAGATTGAGGAGTTGAGGGGTCGACTTGGCGGGATTGATCGTGCCCGACGTGCCGCTGCTTGCCAGTTCGGCGTAGCCGACATCGGCAGCGCTCGTGCCGCTGGTGCGTGCCTTGACGAGGCCGAAGGGAGGCTTCTTCGAGCGGACCGGATCGGGGTCGCGCCGCACCGATCCCTGCACGACCGCCTCCCACACCGCGTCCGATGCGATCGTGTTGACGTTCACCCTTCCCGGCTCGCGGCCGCCGGCGATCTGGG
>Ga0208484_1000071_pt1 | contig 24795 bp, 21 predicted proteins | sample LakMenEpi09Aug11_FD_150682 | JGI IMG/M metagenome (GOLD analysis project Ga0208484, IMG submission 150682) | Freshwater microbial communities from Lake Mendota, WI - 09AUG2011 deep hole epilimnion (SPAdes) | ecosystem: Environmental > Aquatic > Freshwater > Lentic | place: Lake Mendota, Madison... | reverse complement strand
ATCCGGTCGAGTCCAACCGGGTGATCGGCGATTCCTACTCCACCCCGGTCTACGGCACCCCGTCGTACAACGGCGGTGAGATCATCGGCACGCCGTCGAGCGCGACCGGTGCGGCCGTCGAGACGGTGCCTGCCGATGGTGCGATGCTCGTCGTCAACCTCCCGGCCGATGCCGAGGTGTTCGTCAACGGTGCCAAGACCTCCGCCACCGGTGCCCAGCGTCGCTATGTCTCCCGCGGTCTCGAGGCGGGCAAGGACTACGAGTTCGTCGTGAAGATGGTCGTCGACCGTGACGGCACCCCCCGTGAGCAGACCAAGTCGGTCACGCTGACGGCCGGTGGCCGCTCGAATGTCTCGTTCGACTCCGCCGTCACCGCCCCCAAGACCAGCCTGACCCTCCGCGTGCCCGCCGACGCCAAGGTCTGGCTTGCCGGCAACGAGACGTCTTCGAGTGGGGAAGTCCGCCTCTTCGAGACGACGACCCTCAAGGACGGCCAGTCGTGGAAGAACTACGAGATCAAGGTCGCGACCGTCGTCGACGGCAAGGAGCAGATGGTCTCGAAGACCATCGACCTCGTCGCCGGAAAGTCGGTGGAATTGACCCTCGATCCCGCCCAGCGGACCGCCTCGGCTGACGCCCAGGTCTCGCTCCGCTGATCGCCGGCCTCATGGCCAGCCCTGTCGTGATCGCTCCCGCGCGGCCCGTGCCGCGCGGGAGCTTTTTTTTGCCGCGGCAGTTCCGCCGCAAGTCTCGGGGAAAAGCGGTCGAAACGATCGTGATTCCATCCTCGTGAAGCCCGGCTCCGAGGGGTGGTAGAGTGAAACTGCATCGATCGTTCCGAACCTGAGACGAATGCCGGTGGTCCGGCCGCGAGCCTCCGTGAACGCCCCCCAACCCACTCCCGAAGCCGTCGCCCCGCGTTGGACGCGCATCGGCAGGGCGTCCGCCACGGTGGCAATCCTCCTCTATCTCGCGCTCGTGATCGCTCCACCGCTGGCCGGTCCGGCGCCGTCGAGCGCGCTTGCGACGTGGCTGATCCAGCCGTTGCGTCCGCTCGTGGGCGCTCTCTATCTCGGTCACGGGTACCGGTTCTTCGCCCCCGACCCGGGCCCCGGGCATGCCATCCGCTGGGCGATGCGGATGCCCGACGGGACGATCCGCACCGGCGTCCTTCCCGACCCGGCCGTCGATCGTCCCAGGCTGCTCTACCACCGCCGCTTCATGATCGCCGAGAAGATCTCCGGGCTCGTTCCCTCGGCCGATGCCCCCGAGGAGGTTCGTCGCGGGGCGAAGCCGCAGTGGCAGCCACTGGTGATGGGGGTCGCGGGACAATTGCTGCGGCGTCACGGCGGCGTCGAGGTCGAGCTGTCGATGATCGAGTTCGACCTTCCTTCCCCCGAGGATGTCCTCGCCGGTAAGTCCGCCCCCGATGTCGAGACGCCGCTTGGCGTCTATGCCTTCGCCGTCTCCACCGAGCAGAGCCGATGAGTCGAGAGCACCGTCGACCGCCGTCGCCACGAGGCCGGGATGACCGGCCGCCGGTGGATGTCATCCCCGGGCCGTGGGCTGAAGCCGTGCAGGGGGCCACGGTGGGCTTTGCGGTCGACGGGGGTGTGGCGTCGTCTTCCACGGTGCGAAGGGCGGGGCAGGGGGGGGCGACGGCTCCGGGGTGGTGCGCGGATTGGATGGCGGCCTGGGACCGGTTCTGGTTCACCCCCGCCGATCCGTTGCCGCTGGCAGTCGTGCGGATCATCGCCGGCCTGCTCCTGATGTGGAGCTGCGGCGTGTGGCTGATGGATGTCGATGGGTTCTTCGGTCCGCACGGTTGGCTCCGCGACGGTGACGTGTGGCGGATGAACGACCAGCCATGGCAGTGGAGTTGGTACTTTGCCCTCTCGTCACCCACGGCCGTGCGCGTCCTGGTGCCGGCGACGCTCCTGGCCGCGGCCTGCCTGACGGTGGGACTGGCCACCCCGGTGGCGGCGTGGCTGTCGCTGGCCGGATTCCTTGCGGCCGTCAACCGCACGCCGCTGACCGTGTTCGGGTTTGACGACGCGTTGGGGATGCTGTTGATCCCGCTGGCAATCGGCCCTTCCGGTGCCACCCTGTCGCTCGACCGTCGCCTCGGGCTGAACGCGTCGGGCGCCGGACCGTCGGTGTCCGCCAACGTCGCCCTCCGGCTCCTGCAGGTCCATCTGTGCGTCGTCTATTTCTTCTCCGGGATCGCCAAGCTGCTCGGCGCGAGTTGGTGGGAGGGAACGGCCCTGTGGGGGGCTGCGGCCAACAGCCGCTACCGGACGCTCGACCTCACCTGGCTCGCCGGCCACCCGTTGCTCGTCAACGCGCTCACCCTCGGGACACTCTTCTGGGAGGTTTCGTACCCGGCGCTCGTCTGGCCACGTCTCACCCGGCGCGTGGCGATCGCCATGGGTATCCTTGTCCATCTCGGGATCGGTCTGGCGATGGGGATGAAGGAGTTCGCGCTGGCGATGATCGCCGCCAACCTCGCCTTCGTGCCAGCGTCGGTGTGGCATTCACTCTTGCTCCGTCTCCGTCGCGGTCGACGTTCCCCTGACTGACGTTCCATCACCGTTTCCTTCCCCCTCACTCCGCGGCTCAGCCCGGATCGCTTTCCCATGATCGACACCATTGCAGTCGTTGGCGCCACCGGCGCCGTGGGCCGGATCATCGTCGAGTCACTCCTCGCCCGGCAGTTCCCCGCGCGGCGCATCAAGCTCCTCGCCTCACCGCGGACGGCCGGCAAGCCGTTCACCGTCGCGGGCGCGACGATGGACGTCGAGGTTCTCCGCCCGGAGTCGTTCGATGGAGTGCAGATCGCGATCGGCAGCACGCCGGACGAGGTGGCGGCGGAGTTCGTCCCCTGGGCCATCGAACGGGGCACGGTGGTGGTCGACGAGAGCGGTCATTTTCGGATGCGCCCCGACGTTCCGTTGGTGATCCCCGAGGTCAATCCCGACCACATCGCCAGGCATGCGGGGCTGATTTCGAGCCCCAACTGCTCGACGACGCAGATGGTGATGGTGTTGAAGCCGCTCCATGATGCCGCCCGCGTGAAGCGGGTGATCGTCAGCACCTATCAGGCCGTGAGCGGCGCCGGACTGGCCGCGACCTCGGAACTCCACGACGCGACGGCGGCCTGGTTGGAGGGCAGGGGGGAGGCAAAGGCGATCTTCCCCCACCCGATCGCCGCCAACCTGATCCCGCAGATCGGGTCGCCCCGGCCCGGTGGGAGCACCAGCGAGGAATTGAAGATGGTGCACGAGACGCGAAAGATCCTCGGCGACGAGTCGATCGGCGTCTGTGCCACCTGCGTCCGCGTGCCGGTTGCCAACTGCCACAGCGAGTCGATCCTCATCGAGACCGAACGCAAGTTGTCCGCCGCCGAGGCCCGCCGGCTTCTCGAGCATGCACCCGGCATCGTCGTCATCGACGATCTGCCGGCGAAGCTCTATCCGTTGCCACGGGAGTGCAGTGGTCGGGACGAGGTCTTCGTGGGTCGGATCCGTGAAGACGACTCGAGCCCCTGCGGGATCGCACTGTGGTGCGTCTCCGACAACCTCCGGAAGGGGGCGGCCACGAATGCCGTCCAGATCGCCGGGCATCTGGCGGCGCGGATGGCCGGGGGGGGCGGGGCTCCGGTGCGTCGATGACGCGCGTCATCCGCCTCACGCTGGCCTACGAAGGCACGCGCTTCTCGGGGTGGCAGGCGCAGCCCGGGCGGACGACGGTGCAGGGGACCCTCGCCGAGGCGATCCGGGGGGTGAGTGGCGAGGAGATTCTGCCCCGTGGATCGAGCCGCACCGATGCGGGTGTCCACGCCCTCGGGCAGGTGGTCTCGTTCGAGACTTCCGCGCCTCACGAAGCAGGCACCTGGGTGCGGGCCCTGAATGCCAAACTGCCCGCCGACGTGACGGTGATCGACGGCGCCGAGGCGGCCGAGGGATTCGACCCGGTGTGGTGCGCCGTCAGCAAGATCTACCGCTACCGGATCCACGATGCCCCGTGGCGACCGGTCTTGTCGCGGCACCTCGTCTGGAGGTGGAAGTCGCGTCTCGACCTCACCGCCATGGCGGCGGCGGCGACGGCGCTCGTCGGGGAGCACGATTTCACAAGTTTCGAGACGACGCCCTCCACCCGGCTGTCGAAAGTGCGCACAATCCATCGTCTCGATCTCTGTCGGCGCCACGGGGGGGACGATCTCCCCGGCGCCGAGGTGTGGATCGAGGTGGAAGGGAACGGGTTCCTCCACAACATGGTGAGGATCATCGTCGGATCGCTGGTGATGGTCGGAGCCGGTCGCCGATCGCCGGAGTGGATGGCCGACGTGCTCACCGCCCGCCATCGCCCGGCCGCCGGTCCGACGGCGCCTCCCCAGGGACTGGCGCTGGTCTCGATTTGCATCGACCCTGCCCGGACCCGACCGCCCCGGCCACCGGATCACTCCTCAAGTCCCGATCCTCACCGCCCGACCTCCTGCTGATTCCCACCCATGGCCAAACCTCCCGATCGGCTCGGACCGCTCAACCTCCAACAGCAACTCGGTCTCGGCCGCCAATGCCAGGTGTGGAGCGCCTTCGACACGAGCGAAGGGCGGCAGGTGGCGGTGAAGGTGCTGATGCCGGAGTTCGCGGCCGACAAGTCGCAGCGCCGGCAACTCGAGCACGAGCTTCGTGTCGGTGGTGAACTCGATCATCCCCACCTGATCCGCATCCATCGACTCGCGGTCTACCAGCGGATGCCGTGTCTCGTCATGGATCTGTTCCCGCATCCGAATCTCCGCCGCGGCATCACCTCGGCGAGCGAGCGGGAGCGGACGATGCCGAAGGTGGTGAAGATCCTCGTCGGCATCGCCGAGGGGCTCGGGGCCATCCACGCCAAGGGGTGGGTGCACCGTGACGTGAAGCCGGCCAACGTTCTCGTCGCCCCGGACGGCGACGTGCGCGTGCTCGACTACGCGATCGCCGCGAAGCCCCCGGGGGCGCTGGCCAGACTCTTGTGGACGAAGAAACAGGCCCAAGGGACTCCGAGCTACATGGCGCCCGAGCAGATCCGGGGGCAGCCGTTCGATTTCCGATCCGACATCTACTCGCTCGGCTGCCTGGCGTACGAGGCGCTCGCCGGCACGCCGCCGTTCACCGGTGCCGACCAGAACGATCTCCTCGGCAAGCACATTTACGCAGCAGCCCCGCTCGTCGAGGCCGCCAACCGGAACGTCACCCCGGCGGCCTCGAAACTCATCCGCCAGATGATGGCAAAGAAGCCTGCCGACCGTCCCGCCTCGATGGAGGACGTCGTCCGGCAGATCAAGCAGCTCCGCTTCTTCGAGCGGGATCCTTCCACCGGCTGATCGAACCGCCGCTGCGGGCCAAGACGAGCCTCCGCCCGCCCGGATCCGGGAGCGGCGATGCGGCCATGAAGGGGCCGCAACTCGAATTGACGCGTGCCTCGCAGCCGTGGGAAAATGCGGACTTGGTCCCGATCTCCCACCTTTCGCGCCCGGAGCGATCCATGTCCCGCGGCCTCCACAGGCTTCCGCTCGAGAAACCGATCTACGAGATCGAGGACCGGATCACCGCTCTGGAGGCCGCGCCGCTCGGCGCTCTGCAGCAGGAGGAACTCCGGCGGCTGAAGCGGGAACTCGTCGAGATCCAGAAACGGGTCTTCGGGGGGCTCGATCCGTGGCAGACCGTCGAGGTGGCCCGGCATCCGGACCGGCCCAAGACGAGCGACTACGTGTCGCTGGTGTTCGACGAGTTCGTCGAGCTTCACGGGGACCGTGCCTTCGGTGACGACCCGGCGATGCTGACCGGATTTGCCAAGCTCGACCGGCACAAGGTTCTCGTCGTCGGACACCAGAAAGGAAAGACGCTCGCCGAGCGGCAGGCCTGCCACTTCGGATGCGCCCACCCGGAGGGTTACCGCAAGGCGATGGGAAAGATGCGGTTGGCGGCCAAGTACGGGCTGCCTGTGATCTGCCTCATCGACACCCCCGGCGCCTATCCCGGGGTCGGCGCCGAGGAACGGGGCCAGGCCCAGGTGATCGCCGAGAGCATGTTCCTGATGGCGACCCTCCCGGTGCCGGTCGTGTGCGTGGTGATCGGCGAGGGGGGCTCGGGCGGGGCTCTCGGGATCGGTGTCGGCGACCGGGTGGCCGTCCTCGAGCATGCCTACTACAGCGTCATCAGTCCGGAGGGCTGCGCCGGGATCCTCTGGAAAGGCGCCGAGCACAAGGCCGAGGCCGCCCGCGCCCTGAGGATGCGATCGCACGATCTCCGCACGCTCGGCGTGATCGACGCGGTCATCGAGGAACCGCCGGGAGGTGCCCACCGCGACCCGCGGCAGATGGCCAGCCGGGTGAAGAACTACCTGGTGCGGACACTCAAGGAACTCCTCGCCCAACCGGCGACGACGCTCGTCGATGCCCGCTATGGGAAGTTCCGGGCGATGGGAAAGTTTCTCGAGGCCGATCCGGTTTCCGCGTGAAAGCGGCCCCGTTTCCCCCCTCTCCCCAACGTCCGATAATGTCTCTTATGTCCGATTCGGGGGCGTTTTTTCCCGGGGAAAACGGCTTTTCTACCCGAACACGATCCGTCGCTCCCCTGCTCCGGCCAGGAGTCCTCGCAGGCTTTGGCGGCGTCTGCGGCCTCCGGGGCTGCGCGCCCGAACTCAGGGCCCGCTCCCTGCCGGGGGTCGTCAGCGGAGCGGGATCGGCGACTGCGCGCCAACCGGATAGGCGGAGGGTGTCCCGGAGCCGTACCGGCTTCCTGACGACCGCGGGGATGATTGAACCGGCGCCGGGGCGATGGTCTGAAACCCTGCCGGCAGCGCGACGGGCGTGGCCGCTGTCTGGCCAGCCGGGGGGGCAAACCACGCGCTCCCCGGCGGCAGTGCGCCTCCCGCCTGATGCACCGCCCCACTCCCCTGCTCCGTTCCGGCCCAGGCCGCAGCCGAACTGACGCCATCGATGAGCGACTTGAGCGACAGCGCGCCCGTGGGGGGAACGCCCGCCGCCCCGTTCGGTTGACCGCCCGCCAGGCCGAAGGCGGCGCTCGCCGAGAGACCCTCGCCCGGCCCGTCGGCCCGTCCCACGCCCGGTTGAGCGAACTGCCGCTCGAATTGGTCGACGAACGGCTCGACGGTCTCGTGGATCTCCTTGGGGAGATAGTTGTCGGCGCGGACGATGAGTTCGGCCACGAAGCGGCCGCTGCGGCTGGCGACGATCTGGTGACGGTAGTCCGGGGCGAGGGTGACTGCGAAGAAGGTGATGATGATGCACAGCATCGCTCCCTTCGCCAGACCGAGGAGCAGCCCGAGTTGGTGATCGAAGGCGGAGAGATGGATGGCGTTGATGAAACCGGACACGAGCCGGAACACGAGCCACACCGCAAGCGAAGTGCCGACGTAGAGGGCGAGCATCGCCAGGAACTTGTTCCAGGGAGCCTGCTGGCCGAAGAGGTGGGCGAACTGCGGGGCGAACCGTAGGGCGACGAACGAACTGGCGACGATTCCGGCGATCCACGCCAGTTGCCAGACCATCCCCTTGAAGTAGCCGAGCAGGGCGGCGACGGCGAGGATGCCGATCATCACCAGGTCGTATCCTTCGACGGCCACGTCCGGCCTCCTCGTCAACGGTGGGGAATCACGGGGCACGCGGGACGCGGTCGAACGTCCGGCGGGGGCGGGAGTGTAGGGATCGTCGCCGCCGGGTCGAAGGGCAGTTGCTGCCCAGAATCGCCCAGCCACAGGCGGGGAGCCGGTGGCCGGGGCAGGGGGCGCCTCGACCTTCGCAGCCCCCCGCAGGGGAACCGAGGCCGGCACGAACGGACCGTCACCTCGGTTGGAGATGCGCGATCCTCAGGCAATCGCAGCCCGGTGCGCCGCCACCGGGAACCTCGAGACGCGGATGAGCTCTGGGTGGCTTGGGGGTCTTGCGTGCTCTGGGTGCTCTGCGTGGCTCGTGAGGCTTGGCTGGATGGGCAGCCCTGAGGCTGCCGCTTTGTCAGGGATTTCCCACCCTTTGTCGCTTGCCCGACCTCGCAGGTTGTGACGAATTGACCTCTCTTGCCGAGGCTCCCGTTGCCGACCGACCTTGCCGTTCCGGTAGCGCTCGCCGCGCCGCCGCGAGTCGCTGACGTCGTGGTAACGGGCCTGCCGACAACTGACAAGGAACCGTGCCCGGAGGCAAGGATGCCCGAGGGTGTCGGATACGGCTGCGCCCGCGACGCGTGGGTGCGGTGAATGGGACGTCGGATTCGCCAGGGAGGGATGCAGTGCCCGGACTGCGCGTGCAGATCATCGGATCGGCCCTGGCCGGGGCGGCATATGCCGTCGCGGCCTGGCGGATCGGTGGTATGCCCCCCTCGACATGCCTCCTCGCCGGCACGCTGTGCATGCTCGCCGGCCTGTTGCCGGACCTCGACAACGGGGACGAGGATGCGTTGCGAGAGAGCGTCGGATTCGCCGCCGCCGTGCTGCCGCTCCTCATGATCCATCGTCTCCAGCAGGCAGGAGTGTCGTCAGAGTCGATCGTGCTCGTGGGGGCAATGGTGTTCCTGCTCGTCCGCTACGGCGGGGCGTGGTTGGTGGACAAGTACTCGGTGCCGCGGGGCATGTTCCACAGCCTTCCGGCCGCCGTGGTCGCCGGACAGGTGGCCTTCCTCGCCTTCAGCACCGAGGAACCGCTCCATCGCTACTTCATCGCCAGCGCCGTCATCCTCGGATTCCTCACGCATCTGGTCATCGACGAGATCTGGAGCGTCAAGGAGGGGCACTTCGGCCCGAAGTTCAAGACGTCGTTCGGGACGGCCCTGAAGTTCTACGGCCCGGAAGCCTGGTCGAATCTGCTCAGCTACGTGCTCGTCGTGGCCCTCGGCGTGCTCTCGGCCGCCGACGCCCACTGGAGCGAGAAGACGCTTCCCGCCCGGCAGTACGCCCGCCAACAGATGGAGCAGGCTGCCCGATCGATGCCGACGGCGCCGGTCCCCTGGAACTACCGCCGCTGAGCCGCGGCAGGAGGACGACCTTCTCCGCGCCCTCCGTCGACCTCGCCTTGGGGGAGGGCATCGTCGGGCATTGTCCGGGGAAACGCCGCTGTTTTTCCGGGGGCGGCAGCGTCCCGTATCGACGCGATGTGGCGGCGCATCGCTGCTGCAGCATGCCGGTGGCGTCGATGCCTTGCCGAACCACCCCGGCGAGGCGAACATGATCCTTCGCTTGATCCCCCTGCCCAGGTTTCCTCATGGCTTTCCCGTCGATCGCGTCGATCCCGATCGCCGGCGTCGACGCCGCCACCCTCGCCGCCGGCCTCGCGCTGACGACGCTGGCCGCCTATGCCGGAGGGGCGTCGGTGGCGTTTCTCCGCCTCGGTCACCGGCGGATGCAGGTGCTCCTGTCGTTCACCGGAGGCATCCTCCTCGGGGTCGCGTTCCTCCATCTTCTTCCCCACGCCGTGAGGGCTTTCGGGGGGAGCGTGACCGACGCGGTGCAGTGGGTATTGGCGGGGTTCTTCCTGATGTTTCTCCTGGAGCGGGCCTTCCATGGCCACGCCCACCACGCCGTCGACCCGGAGCATGGGCCTGCCGGAGGCTGTGACCATGGCACGGATCACCGCCACACCCACGATCCGCTTCATGATCCCGCGACCGGGGGCGGCACGGCGGCACGGTCGGATGCGAACTGGTACGGCGCCTTTGCCGGCCTCGCCGTCCACAGCCTTGCCGACGGGGCGGCGCTGGCGGCCGCCATGGACACGCCCGTGGAGGGCGTGGCCGTCGTGACCGGGGTCGCGCCCCTGCTGGCCGTCCTCCTCCACAAACCGGTCGACGCCGGACTGATCGCCGCGCTGATGCTCAAGTCCGGGACATCGCCGGGCCTGAGGAGGACGGTGAACATCGTCCATGCCCTGCTTGTACCCCTCGGGGCCGCTTTGTTCCTCGTCTGCCTCCGCGGCGCGGGGGAGAGTCGGGGAATGTTCCTCGGCGCGGCGCTCGGGTTGGCAGCGGGGGCGTTCCTGTGCATCGCGGCGGCCGATCTCCTCCCCGAGGTGGAGTTTCACAGCCACGATCGCCTCTTGCTGTCGGCCACGTTGGCACTCGGAATCATGCTCGCCGCGGGGATGACCGTGGTCGAGCGCGAGTTTGCGGCGCAGGCTCGTGCCGATCGAATGGAGTCTGACCCGGCCGTCGACGAGGCACGTTGACCGACCCGCGCCCCGTCGAAGCGCTCGTCGCGGGGCGGTGGCGGGGCCGCGTCAGGCTTCGACGTCGAGCCCCCGCGCCCGACGGATCTCCCTGACTTCCCCGAGCACTTCCTCGATGAGGGCCTGCTGCCTGCGGATCCGCGGCAGTTGGGACTGGAAGCACCAAGCGATCAGTGCTGCCAAGGCCATGGCGCCGACGAGGTGGGGCGTGACCCAATTCTGCGTTCCCGGCCGACCGGTGGCGGGATCGGCGGCTCCCCCCAGGGCGACGATCCCCACCACGGCGAGCATCCCGATCACCGACCGGGGGAACGCCGCCCGCTTGATCGCCTTCGCCCGTTCGTTGATCGCCGCCGACAAGCCGTAGGTCTCGACCACCTCGCGGCACCACCGCCCGGTGCCGATGAAATACGTGACCGCCATGCTGTTGACGAGCACCACCATGAGCGCCGAGAAGATCCCGGACAGGCGATGGACCGTGCCCCACCGGAGGACGCTCTGGTCGGTCTGGCCGTGGAGATCGCCGATCCACAGGCCGAGAAGCGCCGTCGCGAGCATCAGGGCCACGGCGAACATCGCGGCTCGGGAGTAGACACGTTCCATCGGCCGGCATGCTCCGCGGGAAAGCCATGGGTGCGGGTGAAGATGAGAAACTATAGGCTGGAGGAAGGTCCCGCGGGACACCCCAGGACAGAAACCTTCCCGTGCCCGACATCACGCCCCCCCCTGCCCCGCTTCCCCCCAGCCCCGCGCTCGTGGCGCTGACTTGCGGCGACCCTGCCGGCATCGGGCCGGAGGTGGTCTTGGCGGCATGGCACGAGACCACGGCCCATGCCCGCGCCCGGCTCCGGGTCGTCGCGCCGGCCGATCTCCTCAGCGAGGTTCTCCGCTCCGTGCCGAACCTCCCCCGGCTGGGCGTGGAGAGGGTCACCATCGATGATCCGCGCCCGTCGACCGCTGCGACGGTGTTGGTCGTCGAACCGGACGGGGGAACCGACCCGGCCCCTCGTGGGCGGATCTCCGCTGCCGGAGGAAGGACCGCCGTCAGGGCGCTCGAGCGTGCTTTCACGCTCGTGCAGTCCGCCGGCCGTCGGGGCGCGCTCGTCACCGGCCCGCTCCACAAGGAAGCCCTCCGGGCAGCTGGGCACGACGTTCCCGGTCACACCGAATGGCTGGCACGGGCTTGCGGGCTTCCCGACCAGGCCGCCTCGATGATGCTCTGGCTCGCGCCACTGCCGCCCGCCCCCCGGGCGGCGCCTGGAATGGGAACTGCCGCCCCGGTAGCCCTCGGTAGCCAGCCGGTCGACGGGATGTTCCACGGGCACTTGGGGGTCGTGCACGTGACGCTCCATGAGTCTCTTTCCACGGCGCTGCGGCGGCTCTCCACGGCGGGGATCGTCGCTGCCGGGGAGCGTTTGGCCCCGCTGCTCGCGGCACTGCTCGGGCGTCCGCCACGGATCGGTGTGGCCGCGCTCAATCCTCACGGCGGCGAGGGGGGGCTGTTCGGGGACGAGGAGGCGCGGATCGTCGCGCCGGCGGTCGCGACGCTGCGGGCTACCGGGATCGCGGCCGAGGGCCCCTTTCCAGCCGACACGCTCTTTCTCCGCGCGTCGCGCGGCAGCTTCGACGGAGTCGTGGCGCTGTATCACGATCAGGGGCACATTCCCGTGAAGCTCCTGGGGATGCATCGGGCGGTGAACATCACCCTCGGTTTGCCGATCGTGCGCACGAGCGTCGCACACGGGACGGCGTTCGACATCGTCGGTCGCGGCGTCGCCGATCCGACGAGCATGAAGGCGGCCATCGACGCCGCCGTCCGGCTCGTCGAGGCCGGATGGCGGGGCGACGGGTGATCCGAGGTCATTGCCGGAGCGGTTGGACTTGCGGGATGTAGATGTCGGTGATGTCGGTCAAGCCTTCGGTGGCGGGCTTGTAGACGAAGGCCGACGCGTCGACCGGGTCGCCGATGCGGACGTCATACATCTCCATCATCGTGATCACCTCGAGTGGCGCCGGGCCGGTCGGTCTCGTTCCCGGCACGCCGAGCCACTCGATCCGGCAGGGGAAGAGTTCCCGTTTGCTGATCGAGAGCCGGACGCTGAACGGCACTCCATCCGGGAGTTCGTTCGGGGAGACACCCGCCTCACTCTTGATCTGCTCTGCCTTGTCCTTGACGATCCACGCGAACGTGTCACGGTCCCACGTCCCTTCGATACGCCACACCGGGACGTCGTCGATGGTGGCCGAGGTGATCGTGTGGAACCGGAAATACTGCCGCAGCAGCGCCAGGTGCCGCTGGATGCCGCCGAGGTAGGCCGACTGATCCTGGCGGTGGGCGATGCCGAGGGCCGCGAGTTGCTCGCGGATCCGGCGGACATCGATCCGCTCCACCTGCGGCGGGTGCGGGCCGATGCGGCGGAAGTTCCAGGCGAACAGACCATCACACACATCGAGGACCTCGAACTCCTCGTCGGAGGCGCTGAGTCGGTACTCATACCGGTAACGCTGGTCCTCGCCGACCCCGGACTGGACGTAGCGTCCACTCCCCTTGAGTTCCCGGTCGTTGAGGCGAACGAGGTGCCTGACGCGGGCCGAAAGCGACGGCGCCCGGGAGAGTCCGGCGAGGGCCGCTGCCACCACCCGTTCGGCACGCCCTGCCTGCTCGGCGGCTGATTCCGCCGTGGCGGGGGGCTGGAGGGGTGGTGCGGCAGCGGGGAAATCGGCGGGGGAATCAGCGGGGACGACGACCGGCTCCAGCGGCGGTGCCGCGCGTTGGTAGACGCTGCCCCCAGGGGGCTGGCCCGTCACCGGAAGGCCCTGGAGGACGCAGATCCCCAGGCATACCGCGACCGACACCCTCGGCAGGGACGATCGGCGGAACCGGGGGAATCTGCGGCGGGTGTCGGTCGTTGCGGTCGTCACGACTTTGCGGGTTTTGCCAAAGAATCGGCCCCCCGGAAGACGAATCAGTTGGGGCGGGTGGTGACTTCTGCCAGCGGTCCGGCGATGGAAATCGCAGGGCGCGAGTGTACGGAAGCCCCCCCGGCCTGCCCACGGCGGATTTCCGACGTTGGTACGGCTTCCAGACACGAAATACGGCGATCCGCACAGGGGCTTCCCCGACCGACCGGGACACGCGGCCCATCAGCCGCTGGCTAGAGGAGGTGATCCGATGGTGAAACGACATCTGCAGGGTTTCGTCGGCTTGTCGCTGGCTGCCTCGCTGACTGGCTGCCACATTCCGGCGAACTCGCCGTTCACGGGCTTGGCCCAGATCCGACCGGTCGCCACTCCGCATACGAACGTCCTCCCGCCGGCGGCGATGCTCCAGCATCCCGGCCCCGGTGTGGAAGGGCCCGGTCCGGGGGTGATCTCCCCGGTCGGCTACGAGGAGATGCTCGCGGCCAACGGCCTCGATGGGGGGGCCGGTGGTCCCGGCGGGATGGGAGGTCCGGGCTATGGCATGAACGTCCCGGCATCGCAGATCGGCTTCATCGGCCCCGATGGCATGCAGGTGCACTGGGATGTCACCGAGTTCGGCGGCTTCGATTCCGAACCACTCGTGACACCCGGCCGCTACGACTTCGCCCAGGGGGCGATCTACCGCCTCAAGCTCACCGACGTCCCCGGACAGGAAGGGCTCGAGCTCTATCCGACGCTCGAGGTGGCCCCCGTCACCCCGCGGACCGATGCGTTCCTGGCCCACAACGCGATCCCCTTCCAACTCACCGACGAGGATCTCGATCAGGTCACGAGCGGCAACTTCGTCACCAAGGTCGTCTACCTCCCCGATCCCGAATACCAGGAACTCGCGGTTGCCGGCGTGGAGACGCTCGTCAGCACGCGTCTCGATCCGGGGTGCGACCCGGTCGTCGAGGCCGATCGACGCGGGTCGATCCTGGCGATCATCCGGATCGGCAACAAGGATCTCGAGTCGCCCGGCAAGGGCAACGCCCTGGCCGGTGATGGGGGCATCGGTGGCGGAATGCCGGGGGCCTCGGCGGCCAACCCGATGCCGTTGGGGATGCCCTGCGGTGGCGATCCGTCGCAGCTGCCACCCGCCTTCCTCGCCGGCATGACGGCGCCGACCTACGGCTATCCGATCACCGGCACGCCGATCGGCCTCCCCGGCCCGGCGCACATCCCGCTCGGGGTCCCTGCCGGTCTGCGTCGGCACACGATCACCAACCACACCAAGCACCACATTCCGCCGCCGACGAGCGAACTCAAGCTCCATGTCCAGCAGTATCCCGGCCTGAGCTATCCCAAGCCGGCCCACCGGGCCTACATCGCCGAGCGGTCGGACGTGCCGAACATCCGCCTCCGCCAGCCCGACGAGGATCGTCTGCGGTTCGTCGGCAACGGTGGTCCCGATCCCGACACTGCCGCCGGGGAGTGCCCGCCGGCCCCCGAGGACTTCATCCCCTGAGCCATCCGACCCGCTCCCGGACCGGTCGATCGACCGGTCCGGGAAAGGTCGGCGGGTGTCGGACTCGAGGTCGCTTGCGGCGGCCCCTGATCGTGGTTCCCCGCGGTGTCCCGGCCCGAAGGTTTCCGGTCGATCGATCGAGGATCGTTGTCTCCCCCCACTCTCGAAGTTTTCAGATCCATGAACCTCCCCCGCACTTCCGGATGCACGGCCGGCACGACGACGCGGTGGAGGGTTCCCGGAGCGCCGCTCCGGGAGGTTGTCCGGTCAGGGACCGTGCTGCGGGTTGTCCGAGGGTTGCTGGCGTCCATCTGCCTGGCCGGATTCGCGTCGACGTCGCAGGGCGACGATGCGGGCACGGCGGGCGGGATGGGTCCACACGCCAGCCATCTCATGCCGGGAGCGATTGGCGCCCAAGGACACCCGCAGGCCGGTCCCTTTCCGGAGGCCTCCCTGGCTGCAGCCCTGCAGCCGGTGTCGATCCAGGGGCCGAAGGGGATGACGGTTTCCGTCGAGACCTTCGCCGGCTGGACCCCCCCCGCCATGGCCCCCTTCCGGACGTCGTTGCTCGTGGGGAGCACGTACCGGGTGCGGATCGGCGGGATCCGCGGCTACGAGGGGCTCGAGGTCTACCCCACGATCCGCATCCTCGCCCGCCTCGCCACGCCTCCCGGGATGGATCGTCGCTTCCCGGTGGAGTTGGTGATCGACGAGAACGATCTCGTGATGGCGCTCGAAGGCGCCCATGTCGAGCGGGTCGTGTACATGGACTGCGATTCGAACACCGCCGACGTCTCGGCAGCGAACTGGTTCGACGTTCGCCCGTGCGATGACCCTCGCCAGGTGGCTGCCACACTCGGCGCACCGGTTGCCGAGATCGTCCTGGGCAATCGCCTGCCGGCCCCGGGAGTGGTGCCATGAGGACTTCCCTGCCAGGCAATCACCGTCGTGGCCAGACGGTGCGGTGGCTCGCCATCGCCGCTGGCGCCGTGCTCCTGGCGTCGTGTCGATCGATGAGTGTTTCGGTGCCGCTGTCCGCGGTCGCACCCGTGGCAGGAGTGCTGCCGGCCGACGCGGTCGAGGGCGAATCGCCCGAGCAGACGGCCGCCGTGTCTCCTCCGGCCGACATGGCGCAGGACCCTGCCCCCGACGCGCTGCCTCTGCCGACGATCCGCGACGGGGCGGTGCGTCGCACCGGTCTGGAGGTCCCCTCCCCTGCCCTCGCCAGAGTCGGCACCGCGGGCCTCATGCCCGCCCTTCCGGTAGACGCCACGAATCCGGCCGGCAGCAGCTGCCAGGATGGGCGCTGCCAGCCGCACGCGGACGCCGCTTGCCGCGGTGGCGGATGTGGTTCGCCCCGCTGTCGGCTCCATGCCTGCCGGATCCTCGGCCACCGTGGCGCCGGCTGCCAGGGAGGAGATTGCCAGCCGGGCAACTCCGGGCCGATCGTCCCCACCGTGGCGATCCCGGTGATCGGGCCGTGCCTGGTCTGCGATGGTGGTGACCATGGGCTGCCGGCCGTCCCTCGCGGGCGGACGCGCCTGGGCAACATGACGTCCGGTGACACCGTCGCCCGCTACCGCGCCGATGGCCCGGGACCGGCCCCCGAAGACGACGCCTGCGTCGAGTCGGCCAGTTGTGTCGTCGCCTCCAACTGCACCTGCGTCTACGCGCCTCGCTTCTCATCGGTCCGCCGCGTCATTCGCCCCTTCGAGGACGCTGTTCCCACCGGTCCGAAGGGGGTCGCGCTCGACACGATCGCCGAGGCCGGAACGGTCGGCCAAGCGGTGCGTGACAAGACCCAGCAGACCCAGCTCGTCGCCACCCGGCTCGCCCAGCCGGGGATCGCCGTCGAGGATCGGATCCCGGTACTCGCCGTCGACAAGGTGGTGCCGCCGGTCCTTAAAGAGGGGCTCGACGGCCCCGTCGCCCACGCACTCGATGTACCGGTCGGCAGAGCCGACAACGTCGTGGCACCGCGGTTGGCGCGGAAGATCGAGGTGCCGATGGCCTGGACGTGCGTGTCTGGAGCCCAGGTGACGGTCAACGGCGAAGCCGCCGACGTCCTCGCCGTCGACCACGGCGTGGCGACCCTCCGCCTCGAGTCGCCGGGGCGCTGCGAACTGACGCTCTGCAAACGGGCCGGCAGCGACACCGCCCGCCCCGGCGAGGAACTCGACTTCACGATCTTCCTCCTCAACTCTGGCGACCGGCCGCTCACCGACATCACGCTCGTCGATGCCGTCCCCGGTCGGCTCGCCGTGATCGAGGGGAGCCCGGTGTCGAATCTCCCGGCCGACATCTCCACATCCAAGGCGGAGGATGGCTCCACGCACCTCTCCTGGACGTTCAAGGGAACGCTCGCCCCCGGTCAAGGTGGCTTCGTGCGATTCCGCACGATCGTCCACTGATCTCCCGATCCCACGCCGGCTCGACGCCGCATCCGGGCTCGTGGCACACGCGTGGAAAAGAGGTTTTCCGCGAGCGCGGCAGGGGGTGAACCGGTGGACTTTCCCCACCGATCGGGCGGATCGGATTGCCCCGTCACGCCTGCCGCCGCTAGGATCGGGGGATCCGTTGCCCAAGCCCCCCTTCCTGCTCCCACCGGGAGCGAATCCCTCGAGGTCTCCATGCTGTTCCCGATGGCCCGTACCCGTCGCGCCTGCCAGGCGCTCTTTTGCGCCGTGGGCTTGATGCTGGCGACCGGCGGGAGCCTCGTGGCTCAGGTCGTGGTCGACGACGTCGCCGACCCCGCCGCCGCCAAGAAGGAAGGCGCCGCGGGCATCCCCACGATCGACGACGTTCCCGATGGGACGCCCGAAGACTTGCTCGCCTACATCGAGAAGCTCCACAAGACGAACTTCCAGCCCAAGAGCCGGGAGCAGGCGGAGGGCTATCTGCGGAACGTCGCCGCGAACACCGTCGCCGCGGTCGACAAGATCCTCGAGCAGACGAAGCCGGCGGACGAGGCACACATCCGTGCCTCTCGGATGAAGCTCCAGAGCCTGACGCTCCTCTCCCAGATCGGTGACGACGAGGCCGAAGGGAAGATGGCGGAGTTCGCCAAGACGCTTCTCGACAGCGGCGACGAGGAACTCGCCGCCGAAGCCGGGCGGATGCTGCTGATCAGCGAAGCCCGGCGGGTACTCACCAAGCAGGATGTCGAGGGGGCCGACGCGCTCGTCGAGCGGATCGGTGAACTCCTCGCCAAGGACCCCAACAACGGGCAGGTCGTCCAAATCGCGATGCAGATCGCCGGAGCCCTGGAGCACATGCCGGGGGGCAACGAGGTGGCGAGCAAGGCCTACGCCTCGTTCGGTGCGTCGTTCCTCAAGAGCGACAACCCGCAGATCAAGGCGATGGGAGAAGGATTCGCCGGCATGCTCCGACGACTCGGGCTGATCGGCAACGAGATGGAAATCAGCGGCACGAACCTCGACGGCAATCCGTTCGATCAGAAGACGCTCGACGGCAAGGTCGTCCTCGTCGACTTCTGGGCCACCTGGTGCGGGCCGTGCATCGCCGAGATGCCGAACGTCCTTGCGGCCTACGAGAAGTATCACGACAAGGGCTTCGAGGTGGTCGGGATCAGCCTCGACACCGATCGCAAGGCCCTCGAGACGTTCCTCAAGGAGAAAGAGATTCCCTGGACGATCCTCTACGAGGAGCCGCAGGGAGAGGGCTGGCAGCACCCGCTCGCCGCGTATTACGGCATTACCGGAATCCCCACCGTGATCCTCGTCGGTCGGGACGGCAAGGTGGTGTCGATGGATGTCCGTGGGGAGAAGCTCGGCGAGGCCCTCGCCAAGATCTTCAAGGACGCGAAGTGAGCGACTCGGTGGCCCCTCGGCGGACGATCATCTCACGGCGGGCGAGCGCCTTCGATTCCTCCGGGATCCGCAAGGCGTTCGACCTCGCCGCGAGGCTCGAAGACCCGATCAATCTGGCGATCGGCCAGCCTGATTTCGCCATGCCGGCGGCGGCATGCGAGGCGGCAAGGGTCGCGATCGACTCGGGGAAGAGCGGCTACACGCAGACGCAGGGAATCCCCCAGCTCCGCGAACGGCTCGAAGGGGCCGTTCGCGACGAGCTCGGGCAGGCCGGGCGGAAACTGTGCGTCACGAGCGGATCGAGCGGCGCCCTCGTGCTCGTCCTCATGGCGCTCGTCGACCCCGGCGACGAGGTGATCCTCTTCGAGCCGGCGTTCGTGATGTATCGGCCGTTGGTCGAGTTCCTCGGTGGACGATGTGTGATCGTCGACACCTCGCCGTCGTTCCGGATCGACGTCGAGGGGGTGGCGGCGGCGATCACGCCTCGCACGAAGGCGATCCTCCTCAACACGCCCTCGAATCCGACCGGGTTCGTGGCGCCGCTCGACACGGTGCGCGATCTCGCCCTGCTCGCCGAGCGGGCCGGGGTGACGCTCATCAGCGACGAACTGTACCGGTCGTATTGCTACGACGAGCCCTTTCACTCACCTGCCGCACACAGCGACCGCGTCGTCGTCATCGACGGCTTCTCGAAGTCGCACGCCATGACCGGATGGCGGGTGGGGTGGGTGCATGGTCCGGCCGAGGTCATCGATGCCTGCACCATGCTGCAGCAGTACACCTTCGTCTGTGCACCGCAGGTGGGGCAATGGGCGGCGATCGCCGCGATCGACGCGCCGATGGAGATCCCCCTGGCCGAGTGCAAGCGAAAGCGTGACAAGCTCATGGCCGGCATTGCCAGCCACTACCGCTTCGTGAAGCCGGGGGGCGCTTTCTACCTCTATCCCGAGGCTCCCGGTGGATCGGGGAAGCGGTTCGCCGAATTGGCCGCCGAGCGGGAGAAATTGATCGTGGTGCCGGGGAGCGTGTTCGGCGCCGCCGACACCCACTTCCGCATCGCCTACACCGTCACCGATCGGACGCTCGACCGGGGGATCGCCGCCCTCCTCCGCCTCGCCGGGGCGGCAGGCGCCTGACGGTGCCGCAGCCGACCCCGAAGCCACGATCGGGCAACGGCCCTCCGACCTCCGTGAACGGCCGAGATCCCGTCAGGCCGACTTGTGGCGAGCCGTTTCGCGGGCCGGCACGACCGGCTCCTTGTCGTCGACGTTCCGCTCCGTGATCACGTACGAGCTGCCGGAGTGCTCCGGAAGATCGAACATCACGTCGAGCATGACGTCCTCGATGATCGAACGCAGGCCACGGGCTCCGGTGTCCTTCCTCATCGCCTTTCGGGCGATCGAGCTGAGGGCCTTGTCGGTGAACTCGAGCTGGCAGTTCTCCATCCCGAAGAGCTTCTGATACTGCTTCACAAGCGCGTTCTTCGGCTCCTTGAGCACCTTCACGAGCGATGCCTCGTCGAGGGGCTTGAGCGAGGAGATCACCGGCAGACGGCCGACGAGTTCGGGGATCAGACCGAACTCGAGGATGTCGTCGGAATCGACCTGAGGAAGGAGTTCGGCGAGGGTCGCCTCCCCCTTGTGGCCCGACGGCTGGCCGAAGCCGATCGTCCGCTTGCCGAGCCGCTTGGCGATGATCTTGTCGATCCCCACGAACGTTCCACCGCAGATGAAGAGGATGTTCGAGGTGTCGATCTGGATGTACTGCTGTTCGGGGTGCTTGCGGCCACCCTGCGGCGGAACGTTCGCCACCGTGCCCTCGAGCATCTTCAGGAGCGCTTGTTGCACTCCCTCGCCCGACACGTCACGGGTGATCGAGACGTTTTGGCTCGTCTTGCCGATCTTGTCGATCTCGTCGATATAGAGCACACCGCGCTGGGCCGCCTCGATGTCGAAATCGGCGGCATTGAGGAGCTTGAGGAGGAGGTTTTCGACGTCCTCTCCGACATAGCCGGCCTCGGTGAGCGTGGTGGCGTCGCCGATCGCGAACGGCACGTTCAAGACCCTGGCGAGGGTGCGGGCGAGCAGCGTCTTGCCGCAGCCGGTGGGGCCGAGGAGAAGGATGTTCGACTTCTCGACCTCGACGTCCGAGCCCTCGCTGCCGAGCGTCAGCCGCTTGTAATGGCTGTGGACGGCGACGGCCAGCACTCGCTTGGCGTGCTCCTGCCCGATGACGTACTCGTCGAGATGGCCGACGATCTCACGGGGCGACGGGATCGACGTGAAGAGTTGCTTGCTCGTGCCGCGGCGCTTCTTTTCCTGGTCGAGGATCGACTGGCACAGTTCGATGCACTCACCGCAGATGTACACGTCGCCCGGCCCCTCCACCAGAGGACCGACGTCCCGGTAGCTCTTGCGGCAGAAGGAGCAGAACGCGTTCTTCTTCGTCGTTCCACCCGCCCCGCGGCGACCGAGGTTGTTGACGTCCTTCCCTGATGGCATGTCGGTGATTCCCTTTCGGACTGCGGTTGGGCGTGTTCGGGCCGGGGTGTGGCGGCGTCAGTCGCCGTTCGACGTTCGCGGGGCCGGCCTGGCTGGCGGAATGCCGCCAGGGTCGGCCTTCTGCATGTGAGGTTCGACGAGCGTTCTTATTTTTCGGTATTCCTCCTCGCTCAAAACACCCTCGTCGCGGAGATTTTTGTATCCGGCCAGAGCGTTTTCCCAATCGCCACGACCGGACTCCGGTTGGCCCTCCTGGGACCGGCGGACCCATACCTGGAGGGCGCGGAGGCTGACGATCAGGGCGACAAGACCGCCGATCACGAGGGCTGCCAGGCCCACCAGATCGCGCATCGAGGTTTCTGGGGAGAACACGGGAGGGTGGAGACCGAGGAAACGGCCCGGGAAGAACTCGCCACGGCGGCACCGGCGTCGCGCGGATTATGGCAGTCTGACGATTGCCGGGTCCAGCACGAAAACCACCCGTTTCCCCAGATCGCCCCGATTGCCGGGCCTCACGAGTCGATCGCCGGCCGCGGACAAACTGGGGGGACTTTACCCGTCATTCCGGAAAATCGGGACGGTCCTTCAGGGTGTGGACGATTCCACCGGCATGCGTCCGATCAGCAGACACTTTCGCAACCTCGCCTGCCGGAGGTGGCTCGACGCCCGCTCGAGCCTGCTCGCCGGGGTGGTGGCCGTCTGCCTGACGGGGCTGCCGGGGGCGCGGGCGGATGAGACGCCTCCCGTTCCGCGGTTGCCCGATCTCGTCCGTACTGCCAGCACGGCCTTCGCGATCCCCTTCAAAGTGGCGCCGTCCCAACAGGCTGATCAGGCAGCCACGCGGGTTCTGCTCCAGGTCTCGAAGGATCTCGGTGGGACCTGGGAGCAGGCCGGTGAGGCCGCACCCGAGGCGACGTCGATCGTCTACAAGGCCGGGATGGACGGCGAGTACTGGTTCCGGCTGCGGGCGATCGATGCCAAGGGGCGTCAGCGCGGGGGTGAGGGGCCGGACATGCGCGTTCTGGTCGATGCCGCCGCCCCGCGGATCTCGGCCCGGGTGTGGCGCGGCACCGACGGGGAGATCGTCTGCCGCTACGCCGCGGCCGACGACACGCTCGACCTTCCGAAAATGGTGGTGGAATACCAGACCAAGGCGGAGCCGACCTGGAAGAAACTCGCCGCCGAGGCAATTCTCTCCCGCGAGTCGCCTGCCCACCTTCTCGGTGAGGAGATCTGGTGGGCCGGAGAAAAGGTCGAAGCGCTGTCGGTGCGGATCTCGGTCAGCGATGCTGCCGGGCACCGGACCGTGAAGCAGTTCACGATGGAGCCGAGCGATCCCGGGGTCGACCAGGGGACGCTTGCGGCTGAGATCGGTGTCCCGGCCCTGCCCGGGCAAACGCCCTCGATCGTCGCCGCCCCCTCCCCTGCCCCGGCCGTCACCCCGCCGTCGGCCGCGGCCACCGACGTCGCCACCGTGCCTCCGGGGGGCTGGCCGGCCGACACCCAGACACGCTTTCCCGTCGATGCGCCTGCCATGGACGTTCCCCCTGCCGAGGCGGCACAGGGGCGGAGCGTGCTCGCCCGCCCGGTCGCGGCAGGCTCCCGCACGGGCATCGCCGACGGAGCCGCCGGGCCGGAATCGGGAGGATCGCTTCCCCACCCTCCGGCGCCTGCTGCACCGGCCATCGAGGCCCCGGGGCCGGCGGCGCGGGCGCTTCCCACCGAATACCGTGGCCGCCCGCTGCAGATCGTCCGTTCGAGACGATTCTCCTGGGACTACGAGATGCAGTCGGATCGCCCCGACACCGTCCCGGTGCGCGTGGAGCTCTGGAGCACCAGCGACGGCGGAGTGACTTGGCAGCGGAGCGCCGTCGACGACGACGGTCAAAGCCCGATCGACGTGACGCTTCCGGCGGCCGGCCTGTACGGCTTCCGCCTCGAGATCGTGCCCGACCTTCCCGACGCCGGCGGCGGCCCGCGGTCGGGCGAGATGCCGGAAGGATGGATCGGCATCGATGACGAACCGCCGCAGGTCGAGATCGTCGAGGCGACGCGTCTCCAGGGGAGCGACCCGGGGGGCGTGATGATCCGCTGGGTGGCCCGCGACCAGATCCTCGTGCCGAAGAGCGTCCGCCTCATCCAATCTCCCAATGCCGACGGCCCGTGGGGTACGATCGCCGAGGGGTTGGAGGCTCAAGGGGAGCACCGCTGGCAGCCGGAGCGGGGAACCCCGGCCAGGGTCTTCATCCGGGTCGAGGCGAGCGATGCCGCCGGCAACACCGGCCAGGCGACGACCCCCCAGCCGGTCACTGTGGCGATGCCGCGGGTGGTCGGCAAGCTCGGTGGTGTGAAGGTTCTCCCGTAACGCACGCCCAGGCCGGCACTTTTTCCACAGCCTTCTCAGCTGATCGGCCGTGGATCGCCCGGGCGGCAAAAAGTTACACTCCTCGCATGCGGCCCGGTGGCTTCGGCGCCGCGTCCCACCGGTCCTGTGTCTTTCGAGGGGCTGCTCTTGGCTGAATCCCGTTCCGCCCTCGAAATCCTCCGCGCCCCCGGCGAATGGGTACCACCGACCGCGGCCGTCATCGCCCTGGTGGGGGATGAGCCTTTTCTGGCCGGTGAACTCCTGCGGCTGATCCGCGGCCATCTGGTTCCCGATGAAGCGGATCGATCGTGGGCCTGGCGGGAGTTCGACGGGGACGCGATCGAGGATCCGCGCGACGTGTTCGACGAGGCGGCGACGGTGCCGATGTTCGCCGGGGCGACGCGTGTGGCGGTCGTCCGCGTGGCCGACCCGTTCGTGACGAAGTGTCGCGCGACGCTGGAGACGATCGTCGCCGCGCCACGCGGCCATCGGGGGCTCGTGATCCTCGACGTGAAGACGTTTCCGTCGACGACGCGGCTGGCCAAGTCGCTCGCCTCGCAGCAAGCGGTGATCGATCTGACCGTGCCGGCGAAGGTCGATCTCGCCGCCTGGGTGCGTCAATGGTCCAAATCCCGGCACGGCTGCACGCTCGAAGCGGCCACCGCGCAGCGCCTCCTCGAACGGCTCGGGAACGATCTCGGGCAGGTCGATCAGGCGGTGCAAAGGCTCGCCGCCGCCTGGGAAAAGGGTGGGAAGGCGATCCCCCCCGAGGCGATCGACGACATCGTGGGGAGCCCACAGGAACGCTCGGCGTGGGGCATGGTCGACGCCGCCGCCGCCGGTAACGCCCCGGAGGCGCTCGCCGCCCTCGCCGATCTCCTCGCCAACGGTGAGAATCCGATCGCGCTGTTCGCCCAGGCGGCGACGAGCCTGCGGCGACTGGCCTCCGCCGCCCGGCTCCTCGGATTGCCCCCCGGCGGGGGCCGCCCGGGCGGCTTCGACGAGGCGCTGAAGTCGGCCGGCGTGGCGGCGTGGCCCAAGGCGCTCGCCCAGGCCCGCGAGTCGCTCCAGCAACTCGGTGGCCGAAGGGCCCGGCAGCTTCCGCAGCGCCTCGCCGATCTCGATCGATCGCTCAAGGGGGATGCTTCCCGTGGGCTGCGCGCCAGGCTGGCCCTCGAGCGGCTGATCTGCATGATGGCCCGGCAGTCGCCGGCGGCGCCTCCCCCGGGCGGAAGCCGCCAGCGGCACTGAACCATCGGGTCGGGCGCCGGACAAACCCATTGGATCGAGCACAGGACGAAGGAGAACGCGGACGTGAACGTGGATGGACAGCAGGATGCGCGGCGGGACGTGTGGGAGAATCCGTTGGCATCCCGCTATGCCTCGGCCGAGATGGCCAGGCTGTGGAGTGACCGCAACCGCTACCGCATCTGGCGGCAGGTGTGGCTGGC
>Ga0208484_1000070_pt1 | contig 24876 bp, 18 predicted proteins | sample LakMenEpi09Aug11_FD_150682 | JGI IMG/M metagenome (GOLD analysis project Ga0208484, IMG submission 150682) | Freshwater microbial communities from Lake Mendota, WI - 09AUG2011 deep hole epilimnion (SPAdes) | ecosystem: Environmental > Aquatic > Freshwater > Lentic | place: Lake Mendota, Madison... | reverse complement strand
CAAAAGGATGGGTCGAACGCCAGCAGCATCAAGGCCATCATGAACGGCGAGCAGGTGGCCGCCATGATCGCTGAGGCCCAAGGCGTCGAGGTCTCAACGGCGGCCGAGGACTACATCATCTCGCTGGCCACCTACACCCGAGAAGCCCCCGAGGTCCGTCTCGGCATGTCTCCTCGAGGCAGCCTCGCCCTGCTGCGGGCGTCCCGTGTGATGGCCGCATCGAGGGGACGGAACTTCGTCGCCCCTGAAGACGTCAAGGAGCTCGTGCCGTCGGTGGTCACCCACCGCATCATCGTGACTCCTGAGGCGGAACTGCAGGGTCACACTCCTCACGAGGTCATCGTCAAGGCGCTGGCCGCCGTCCCGGTTCCTCGTTCGTGACAGGCCTGGTGGGCAGGTGACTCGCTCTGGATGGGCTGCCCTCGTCGGTGGCGCCGTCCTCGTGCTCCTTGGCGTGGTCCTGAGTTGGCCCGCCGCTGCGGTCATCGGCGCGGGCGCCGTCGCGCTCGTGGCGCTGTCGTTGGCCTTCCTGCTCCGACCCCAAAAACTTGAGGTGTCCCGCTGGTTGGATCCAGCGCGCATCCCCCGGGGGGAAGAAGCTCTCGTGCACCTCACCATTGGCAACTCGGGTGGGATGACCATCCCGGCCCAGCGTGCCGAGCAGACGGTCGGTGCGCAAGAGATGCGTTTCGTGCTGCCACGGCTCCGCAAAGGCACCACCGTGGAACGCAGCTTCCCTCTCCCCACTGACCGGCGCGGCGTGTTTGAGGTTGCCCCATTCAGCACCACCCGTCAGGACCCGTTCGGTCTCGTGAAGCGCACCCGTGCCTTCGGTGAAGCTGAGGAACTCTGGGTGTACCCGCGCATCCTGCCGTTTCGGCCACTTCCCGCAGGCTTCTCCCGGCCGGCTGAGGGCCCGACATCGGACATGGCACCTCAGGGCAGCCTCACCTTCCACCGGTTGCGGGAGTACGTCGTGGGCGACGACCTGCGGTACGTGCACTGGAAGTCGACAGCTCGTACCGGCAAGCTCATGGTGCGGCACATGGTTGACACCTCCCAGCCCTTCACCGTGGTGGTCACCGACCTGCGGCCGCAGGTGTACTCCGAGACGACGTTCGAGTTGGCCCTCGACGCTGCTGCATCGGCCGTCGTTGCGGCGTCACGGTCCACTGGGCCGATCCAGATGCGCCTCACCGATGGCACGGTGGTGGGGGACGAGGACACCGCAGACATGCAGCGGCCGCTTGACCTTCTCACGGCAGCAGAACCGGACCCGAACGGGTCGCTCACCAACGAGTTGCTTCGACTGCGTCGCGAACGTGGGGGCACCACCCTTGTCATCGTGACCGGTGCCATCGACCCCATGGACGTGGCCGCCGCCAGTCGCCTCAAGCGAGCGTTCTACCGGGTGATGATCATCTCTGTGGTCGAACCCGGATCGGTCCCGTCCAGCCCGACGATGACTCCGGGAGTCACGGTTCTGACCGTCTCAACTGACGACGAACTCGTGGGCGGGTGGAACCTGGAGGCCTTCCGATGAACCGGCGTCTGCCCAATGTTGCAGCAGTCGTTCTCGCCGTGGTGCTCGTCGCCATCTCCGGTGCCCCATGGTTCAACGCCTTTGTGAATCTTGACGGTGGGCCGACAATCGTGCTCGCCGTCGTGGTGGCCTCGTTGTTGAGTGTCGCCGTACCCGTCGTGCTGGGAGGCGCGCTCGGTCGCCGGCTCCCCGTGTCGCTGCCCGCCAGCGTCGTGCTGTACCTGATAGCCGCGCTGGCCGTGGCTGTCACCCCGCTGTTCTCCGTTGCTGCGCTCGGGGACGGGTTCACCTCGGCACTGGCCCGCATGCTCCAGAGCACCCCGCCGCTGGTGGTCACCGCCGGAACCCTCGTTCCGGCGTTCACCTTGGTGTGGATCACCGGCGCCGTGACAGGGGAACTGCTCACCAGGAGCCGCATGGCGCTCGGGCTCGTGGTGGCCCCCCTCATTGGGTTCGGTTTGGCCTACGCAAGCACCGCCCAGTTGGAGAGCGACAGCGGTTTTTCCAGCCGTTCGGTGCTGTGGGCTTTCATTGCGCTGGCGGTCACCGGCATGTTGGTGGTGGTCCGTCGTCTCAGTCTTGACGCCTCAACGGTCAGTGCCGACGCTGCCGCCGAACGTGAGGTCGCCACCCGGTCCCCGGTGTTGGCTGTGCTCCTGTTGGTCCTCGCCGGCCTGCTTGCCACGCTCATCGTCCCCCGTCTACCAGGGGCGACTGACGAACCCACCGCCATTGACCGTGAACCCCCGGTGGACCAACCCGTTCCGGATTCACCCGTTGAGGTCTTCGCCAACTATCGACGTCCCGACGGTCTCGTACAACCCTCCGTTGTGGATGAGACCCTGCTGCGCGTCGAGATCGGTCAGCCGTCCACCGGGTACCTCACCGTTGCGAACCTTGACGACTACGACGGGGGTGCGTGGCGGTTCGATCGCCTGTTCACCCCGACGGGCTTTGAGGTGCCGGGGGATCCCGGGATCAGTGATGTCACCATTGAGCAGCGTTACGAGATTCTCGAAACCCTGCCGTTCGCCGACCAGTGGCTGCCCGCCATTGACCGACCGGTGGCCGTGCCGCCCTTTGACGTCAACGTGGATGGCGACGCCTTCACCGTGCAGGCCGTCTACGACGAACCGACCGGCATGGTGGTCTCACCCGCACCCATCGGGGCGGGGACTACATATTCGGTGACGTCGCGTTCAACGTCAGCCACCCTTGACGACGTGTCGGTGGAGACACCGGTGGCGAGCGCCAATGTGAGCGCACCCGCTGCCACCACGGCACTCGTCAGCGACCCGAACCGGGTACTCGACACCTGGGAGTCACGGGTTTCTGAGGACTCCGACACCGTGCTCGTGGGTGACGTCGAGTCGTTGGTTACGCTGCGCACCTGGATGCGAGACCGTCTGGCGGTGACCCCCGACGATCTCGAGGCGGAACTCGCCGCCCAGGGCGGTCGGGCCGATCCGGTGATTCGCAGCCTTGCGCTCGTGGCCATGAACGCCAAACTTCTCGAAGGCGACGGTCAGGGGACACCCGAACAGATCGCCACGATGTACGTGATGCTCGCCCGCCGTCTCGGCGTGCCCGCTCGTTTGGCCACCGGTTTCCGCATCGTGGACGAAGGGTCGCGTGACCAAGGCATCGACGCAGGCACCTACGAGGTCACCGGCGGGGACGCCTGGGCGTGGGCCGAACTCTTGATCGGTGATGAGGGGTGGGTCGTCGTTGACCCCACCCCACCCAAGGATCAGGTGGTGCCACCGTCGACGACGACGACACTGCCCGAAGGTTCCAAGCAGGAAGAGGACAAGCCCAACGAGGACCTGACCGCCATCCTGCCCAACCCTGTCGCCGCCGCGCCGCCCCCCGTTGAAGCGGCGTTCCCGTGGTTCTGGGCGATCGTGGGCACGCTGCTCGTGCTCGGACTCGGCGGGTTCCTCCTCGCCGGGGGTTTGCGCCGCCGGCTGCGCCGCAAGGCTCGTCGCAGCGGTGACGCCCGCCAGCAGGTGGTGGGAGCCTGGCATGAGGTGCTCGACCAGCTCGACGAAGCCGATCTGCGCACCCTGGGGCCGTTGTCAGGCACCGAGGTCGCCGCAGCAGCGTCGGAACACTTCGGACCTGAGGTGGGTGCCCCCGTGGCGGGTATCGCCACACTGTCGACACCAGCGGTCTACAGCTCCGTGGAGATCGACGAGGCCAGCGCCACTGAGGCGTGGCAAAACCTCGAGGCGGCCCGGGTGGCCCTGCGACGCAAGCTGACGGCCCGCCAGCGGTTCTCGGCCATGGTGCGCTCACTGCGTCGTCGCAGCTGAACCTGACAGCCAAACCTTCGTGCCGGCGTGGCCCCCGTCAGCGTGCCATGCCGGTGATCGAACCTACTGGCGGGCTTTGACGACGATTTCGACGGGCACGGTGTAACTGTCTGCAACCTCAGGCCCGAGCCCCACCGGTTCGCTGTCGACTCCGAACAGGCTGCGCAGCCACGAGGTGACGGCATGGTTGATGACCGGGAAGGTCTCATCGACGGGCACAGACGGAGGGCCGCAGCCGTCGGCGCCGAGGGCCTTGAGCTGTGGCACGGCGTCGAGCAGACCACCGAGGCCTGAAGCTTCAGCGACCCCGATAATGCCTCGACCGTTCCCAAACGTGCAGAAGTCGTCGAACCCGTTGTGGCCGACTCCTTCAAGGATCCACAACAGCGACGGTGCTGGTGCCGCCTCAAAAGCGGGCCGGGTCCGGGTCTCGGGTGGTACGACGGCGTCGGTGGTTCCCGCCATGAAGAACGAGGGCTTGCCCGGCAGCGTCGGCGTGTCGCCGGCTTCAGCGTCAGGGCCGAGCCGGGCCCCCGATGCCAGCGAGACATACCCGTCAACGGCGGGGGAGGTGGCATACGCCAGCACCGTGCCGCCACCGGCGGAGTGGCCGACCAGACCGACGTGGTCGAAGTTCATGGTTCCACTCAGGACCCCTCCAGCGTTGTTCTCCGCCTCGAGCAGCGTGAGGGTTCCCGCCATGTCGTCGACAGGGTCGGTGGGGGTGGCGCCACCTCCGAGCTGACTGGCGAGGTCACGTGAGGGGTGATCGGGGGCGGCCACGACCATCCCCCATGAGGCAAGGTGACTGGTAAGGAAACTCGACTGGTAGCGGATGCCGCTGAACCCGTGGCTGAACAGCACGACGGGGAAACGCTCGTCGGCTGCGGCGGCGTCGCGCCCGGCGTCAATGGTGAACGTGGCGTCCACATCGGCGGTGAGCAGCGCCCGGACCGCCTCGGGGACGAAGTCGCGCATGTCGTAGGCGTCGGACCCCGAGGTGCCTTCCGTTGCGGGGTACCACACCTCAACCTTGTTGCCGGTGGGAAGGCTGAGGGTCGTGATGCCCACCGGGTACGGCCCCGGCTCGGCGTAGGCGAAGGCGTTGGTCGCTGCAGGGATGGCCGTGGTGTCGGTGCTGACCGTCTCCTCGGTGGACCCGCATGCCGACCCGATGAGCACGAGGGTGCTGGCGAGGGCGGCGACAAGCGTTGTTCGTGGTGTGCGCATGCCCCCATTGTGGCCCGGGCGACGACCTCATGCCCGTACCGGCCATGTCGGCATGGCCGGTACGCCCCTGGCGGTCGGCGGCCGCTCGTGGTGTGGCGTCAGGACACGTTGACGGTGAAGGTCGTGACCTCGGGGTTGGCTGCGGGGTCGGAGGGTCGGGCGTAGGTCATCGTGACCGTCGTCGTTCCCGACGCGACCGCCTTGAACGTAAAGATGGTGGAGCCGCCGGTGCCCACTGCGCCGTTGCCGTTGGGTGCAGCCTCGACGTTCCCTTCAGCGTCGACCACGCTGACCACCGCCGGGTCGGGGGCGCCGGTGATCGACCAGGTGAACCCCGTCGATGCGTTGGACGGAACCTTGATGGCGAACTCCTGTCCGGGAACGACGGCGATGGGGGTGGCGGGGTCAGCGAAAGTGAGGATGGGTGGGGTCGTGGTGTCGGTCGCCGACGTGGTCGAGGGGGCCGTGTCCTCATCACTTGAGCAACCCACCGCCAACGTGGCGGCGAGAAGCACGGCGGCGGAAATGATCAGGATCTTCTTCACGGAGGGCCTCCTCGGGTGGGCCCGGTCCCCAAGGGGTCCGGGGGCGTGTCCAAACCTTACGCCCGGTCGTCGGGGCCGGAGGCGTCACCCCGGTGGGGTTCGCATATCACCACCGGGATCTCGCGGTCGGTGCGCCGCTGGTAGGAGGCGTAGCCCTTGTAGGCGGCGGTGATCCGTGGCCACAGGTCCTGTCGTTCGTCGGGGGACGCAGTGCGCGCCGTCATGGGTCGGTGCACTCCGCCGACGCCGACCTCGACCTCGGGGTTTGCCACCAGGTTCAGGTACCACTCGGGGTGTCGGTCGTCCCCGCCTTTGGAGGCGACAAGAACGATCTGGTTCTCGTCGTGGACCGGTGCGGTCAACAGGACCCGTCGCGGTTGGCCGGAGCGCCGGCCGGTGGTGCACAACTCAATGGTTGGCATCCCCATGGGCGCAGCCAACCAACGGCCCCCCGACACCTTCAGCACCGCACGATGGGTGAGGTTCATTGCCTTGAGGCCGACATCGGCGAGCTGGTGGCGCAACGGCATGGTCCGACACTACGTCACTCCCGCCCGCCGACGACGTCGGAACCCACGCCCGCCGCGGGCCTATGCTTCGGGCAGCCGGCAACAGTCACGGGGAGGCGGGACGATGGGTTCGGTGCCACGGTTCAGCGCGAACGTCGAGGTCGATGAGGTTGTGGCCGCCCTTGGTGAGCACGGGGTGGCGATCGTCGAGCGTCTTGTCGAACCGGCTGTTGTCGACGCCGTTCGTGCCGAGATGGCGCCGTACGTGACGGCAACGCTTCCCGGCGCCGACGACTTCTCCGGTACGGCCACCACCCGCACCGGGGCGTTGTTGGCCCGTTCGGAAACCTCGCAGGCCATGATCGCCCACCCCCTCGTACTCGGGGTGGCCGACGCGTTCTTGTGGCCCGGTAAGACGAACTTCCAGTTACACCTGACCCAGTTGATCGCCATCGGTGCGGACTCCCCGGCACAGGCGCTCCACCGCGACCAGTGGTGTTTCGACTTCTTCCCGTTTCCCGACGACGTCGAGGTCGAACTTTCCACCATGTGGGCATTGACTGAGTTCACTGAGGAGAACGGGGCGACGAGGGTGGTGCCTGGTTCGCACCGAGGGGGGGATGAAGCCCTCGGACACCCCGAGTGGACGGAACCAGCCACGATGCCAGTGGGTTCGGTCCTGCTCTACAGCGGCCGCACTGTCCACGGAGGTGGTGCAAACCGCAGTGACGCGGTTCGTTGGGGTCTCAACGCCGACTACGTGTTGGGGTGGCTGCGCCAGGAAGAGAACCAGTACCTCTCGGTGCCGCCCGACGTGGCCCGCACCCTTCCTCAACGGGTGCGCGAACTCGCCGGGTACCAACTCGGGGCGTACGCCCTCGGTTACGTCGACGACGTCCGCCACCCCCAACAGTTCCTCGACGGCACCCTCGGGCGCGCCACGTTCGACGGCAACGCACACAACCAAACTCAGGAGTTTTCGCCATGATTCCGCAACGTCGTCACACACTCATCGGCATGATCCTGGCCGTGGTCTTTGCGGCCTCGGTGGCGGGGTGCTCCTCTGAGGCGTCATCGCCGACACCCGAGGCCCAAGCCAGCACCTCGACCGTCGCCGCACAACCGCTGCGGATTGTCGTGTCCAACGACGACGGGATCGCCAGTCCCGGTCTCGATCAGCTCGTCACCGCGCTAGGCGAACTCCCTGATGTCGACATCACGGTGGTCGCCCCGGCGGAGAACCAAAGCGGCAGTTCGGACAAGACCACGCCCGGCGGGGTGACCTACGCCGCCGGGGTCACCGCCAGCGGCGTGGAGGGCACGGCCGTGAACGGGTTCCCCGCTGACGCCGTCAACGTCGCACTCGACGAACTGGGTCTCGACCCGGACCTCGTCGTGTCGGGGGTCAACGCCGGCCAGAACGTGGGGCCGTTGGCGTCACTGTCGGGCACGGTGGGGGTGGCGCGCACCGCCGTGCGGGCCGGGATCCCTGCTCTGGCTCTCAGTGCCGGGCTCACCTACGACGCCGGGCAGTACGCCGTTGCCATCGATGACGCTCTGGCGTGGATCAGCACCAACCGTGACCAACTGGTGGATCGCACCCTTCCCGCCGAGGTGGTGAGCATCAACGTGCCGGCGTGTCCGCTGTCGTCGATGGGCGACGTCGTCGACGTGGCCCTCGCCACCACCTTGCCCGAAGGACTCGACGTGTTCGTATCGGCGTGTACCCCCACGGGCGAGGTGCCCACCGATGACGTCACGGCGCTCACCGGCGGGTGGGCGACGCGCACCCGGGTCCCCACCGAACTGCCACCGTTCGGGGGGTAGCGGCACCGGGGCGCTCAGGCCCCCGGCGTCCACGAGGGCCGGTCGGGGATCCGCCCCAGCAGCGTTCCCTCGAGCAGCGTGTCCGACAAGGTGCGGTCGAGGTGACGTGAACGCCAGGTGAGCATCGCCCGGGCGGCGTCAAAGACCCTTGAGTGGTCCTCGGTCGGTGTCCGCCACGTCGGGTCCGCCGCCAGGTCGAAACACTGCCAAGAGCCGTCGCCGAACTGGATGTAGGCCGTGTCGGCGGACCGCCAGACACACAGATTCATGGCTGCGAGTTCCGCACCGGCGGAAACCGGATCGACGCCACCCATCAGCATCAGTGCCCGCCAGTCGAACTCCCACACCGCAGCGTCCCGCCACGTCGGTGGTGTGGGTTCGCCATTGAGGAACGATTCAAGGCTTGCCCCGTCGCACTGGGCAGGGGTCGGCACGCCAATGAGTGTGCACAGGGTCGGGAGGACGTCCACGTTCTCGGTGAACGCGTCGACCACGGTGCCGTGGGCAGCGGGCCGGCGGGGGTCGGCAATGATGCAGGGAATGGCATAGGACGCCTCGAACCATCCGAGTTTTCCGAGCAGTCCGTGGTCGCCGAGTTGGTCGCCGTGGTCGGAGGTGACGATCACCACGGTGTCGCCAAGTTCCCCACGCCGCTCGATGGCTGCGAGCGCCCGCCCGACCTGCTCGTCGACGTCTGCGATCATCCCGAGATACTGGGCGCGGATGGCCCGCATTGCGTGTTCGTCGTCTGGGGCGGCAAGACCCGTCATTGAGAGCATCGTGTCGTGGAGGGGGTGGCGGCCTTCGGCTGGGGCGATGGGGTCGTTCATGCCGGCGGGATCGAAGGCAGCAGCCCATACGCCAGCAGCGGCGTAGGGAGGGTGGGGGCGGAGGTGGCTGAGGTGGGCGAACCACGGACCGCGCTGTTGGTCGAGCCACGTTTCGAACCGGTCGGTGAGGAACGCCGAGATCCCCACTTCGGCGGGTCGGTCGGGTTCGGTGGCGAGCATCTGGTCGGGGTCGGCGTGGGTGGGGTAGCCGTGGTCAGCGACCCATCGGTTCCACGCCTCACGCTGGTGGGTGAGGTCGAGTGCCACCTCGAACCCGGGGAGCACCCCCTCGTAGGTTCCCAGACGAGGGTCATCTGGGTCGTCGACGGTGCGGGGGTCAACCGCCTGGTCGGTGTAGCCGAACAGGGTGGGGATGTACCCGGCCCGCCGGGCGACCCGGGCCACGTTGTCGAACCGGTCGTCGAGTGGTGTGCCGTTGAACACGACCCGGTTGGTGGACTGGTAGGTGCCGGTGTACAGACACGCCCGTCCCGGCCCGCACGGAGCGGCCTGGCTGTAGTGCCGGGCGAAACTCACTCCTCGTCGTGCGAGTGCGTCGAGGTGAGGGGTTTGGACGTGGGGGTGGCCGAGATGGGCGAGGTGGTCGCCGCGGAACTGGTCGAGAGTGATGAACAGCACGTTCGGCCCGGTCGACACGCCGGCGAGCCTACCGGGGCTACCGTTCGGCGTGGCCCGATTCACTCGTGACGAGTTGCAGCAGTTCCGGGGGGCGACGGTGCCTGACCTGGTGGCCGACCCGATGCGCTTGTTGTTCGTCGGGATCAACCCGGGCCTGTGGACCGCAGCGGTGGGAACCCACTTTGCTCGACCGGGGAACCGGTTCTGGCCGGCGATGTACCGCGCCGGTGTCACGGCGGAACCTGTCGACGCCTCCGACGGTCTCACCGACACCCAGCGGGCCGAGCTGTGCTCGGCGGGTATCGCCATGACCAACATCTGTCCGCTGGCCACGGCCCGCGCCGATGAACTGACCCGCCAACAACTGGTGTCAGGTGGTGAACGTCTGCGGGTGTTCGTTCGCACCCACCAGCCGATGGTGGTGGCGGTACTGGGGGTGACGGCGTTTCGTGATGCGTTCGGGATGCGATCCACTGTCGTCGGGCCTCAGCCCGAGCCCTTCGAGGACGTCGAGTTGTGGGTGCTGCCCAATCCGAGTGGCCTGAACGCCCACGAGTCGGTGGACTCGCTGGCGGCGTGGTACCGACAGGCGGCCGAGGCGGCCGGGGTCCCCCTGCACCGCCCCCGACAGGCCTGACCGGCGGCCCCGGCGACCCTGAACTGAATGGGACGAAGGTCCCACCGACAGAGGCGGGAGGCCCCTGCCCTGCGTTGGGGTCCCGGCGTACGTTGCCGATGCACCTCCGACGTGTGGTGCCGGCGTGTCACAACGGCGTGTCGCCCACGACCCCCTTCGGAGGTACCCCGTGACCCGGGAGTCCCGCAGCCCTGCCGCAATGACCGCCCTGCTCGTCGCCCTAGTGGCGTTCATGCTTACCGCGGCGCTTGCCGTGGCGGTCGCCACCGATCGGCCCCAGGGGTCAGCGGCAACGGCGGCGCCGGTCGCCGTGTCACTTACGGAGTTCGCCGTCACCCCCGCCGCCATTGAGGCGTCGGGAACCCTGACAATCACCAACGACGGCTCCATGGCCCATGACTTCAAGGTGGTGGGAACCGACGTCGGCACGGCCCTTCTCCAGCCGGGTCAGAGTGCCTCGCTCGATGTGTCGGCGTTGGCGCCGGGAACCTACGAGGTGATCTGTTCGGTGTCCGGTCACAAAGAGGCCGGGATGGCGGGCTCGCTGACGGTGGGAGCGGGCGGGGGTGCAGATCTGGCTGCGGCCACCAGTCATTCGCCATCGAGTCACGAGGAGATGACCCCCGAGGAGGCGGCCGCGCTCGACCAGAAGATGCTGGCCTCGTTCGCCAACTACCCCGTGGCTACCGAAGGGGTCGGTAACCAGCCGCTGGCACCGACGATCCTCCCTGATGGCACGAAGCGGTTCGAGCTCACAGCGGCGATCACCGACTGGGAGGTCGAGCCCGGCAAGGTCGTCAAGGCTTGGACGTACAACGGGACGGTGCCCGGTCCCATGATCAAGCTCGACATCGGTGACCGCGTCGAGGTGCAACTCACCAACGACCTGCCGATCATGACCGACATCCACTGGCACGGCCTGACCATCCCCAACGATCAGGACGGGGTGTCACCACTCACCCAGGACCCGATCATGCCCGGGGAGGTGTACACCTACAACTTCCAGGTGAACCGTCCCGAGGTGGCGATGTACCACGCCCACGCCCACGGTGACATCACGGTGCCCAACGGTCTGCTCGGAGCGTTCATCGTGGGCGACGTGCCCGTGCCCCGAGGTCAAACCATCACCGACATCGCCGTTCCCGCCGACGCCCAGATCACCCAACGGATCCCCATGGTGGTCAACGACGCCGGCAACATCGGCCTCACCCTCAACGGCAAGGGCTGGCCGGCGACGGCACCGTTAACAGCAAAGGTGGGCGAGTGGATCGCCATCGATTACTTCAACGAGGGCCTGCAGATTCACCCCATGCATCTCCACGGGTTCGATCAGATCGTCGTGGCCAAGGACGGCCGAGCACTCAACCAGCCATACCTCGTGGACACCCTCAACGTCGCCCCCGGTGAGCGGTACACGGTCATCGTGAACCCAACCCTGCCTGGGGTGTGGGCCTACCACTGCCACATCCTGACCCACGCAGAGGGCCCCAACGGCATGTTCGGCATGGTCACCGCACTCATCGTCGAGGCCTGAGTGGTGCCACCGGGGCACCGATCAGGTGCCCCGGGATTCACCGCAGCCGGAACCTCTGGTCGTCGCCGGGGGCGGGAACCTCGACGATGGGATCATCGCGATCGTCGAACTCGGTGCGCAGCGCCCGACTCATCACCCCGTGCATGTCGTACAGGCAGGTGATGTAGGTCAACTCGAGGATCTCGAGGTCACTCAGGTGGGAGGCGAGTGCCTCAAACACTCCGTCGGCGACGCGTCCCCGATCGAGTGACAGGGCGTCGGTCCACGCCAGCACTGCTCGTTCCACCTCGCTGAAACACTCCGCCACCTGCCAGTGGGGGATGGCAGCAATCTTGTCCTCGGAGATGCCTACCTCGCGACATGACTTGCAATGCTGGGAGAACACGAACTGGCTCTGGACCGTCCACCCGACCCGGGTCTGGGCAAGTTCGCGCAACTGGGGATCGAGGGCGCGGCGCGGGTCGCGGTACAGGGCAAAACCCGCTCCGCAGTGGTCGAGGATGTCGGGCGAGTTGGCGAATACGGGCCACCAGTCTCCCGGGGTGCCCGTGGCGGTACCCGGCTCGTCGACCGGGCACCGGTCACCGAACACCAACTCGTACCAGAACGTGACGCGAGGGTCGGCTTCGTTGCGTGGGATCTGTCGCAGTCGGGGCATGCGACAGTCTGCCCCTAACCGTGGGAGGCCTGCTCGACGTGGCGGGGGAACAGCCGCCACGTCACCACCGCCCCAACGGCGGGAACCGCAGCGGCGGCGGCGAGCGCCCAGCCCATGCCGCTGGTGAATGCCTCCCCGGCGGTGGCCACAATGACCGGTGCGGCGCCGGTTCCGGCCTGGGTGGCGCTCAGGATGGCCGTCCCCAGCGACTCGCGCACCCCGTCGAGCACCCCGGCGGGAAGAGAGGCCGCCGCTTCCCCGGCGTTGGTGATCGCCGTCTCGATGGCGTTGCGGTACTGAGTGGTGAGTACCGCCCCGAGGATGGCGACCCCCAACGACCCACCGAGTTCGCTCACGGCGTCGTTGACCGCCGAGGCGATGCCCGACTTCTCCCGGGGCACCGACCCAAGAATGCCGTTCGTGGCCTGGGGGAGGGTGAGGCCCAGACCGAGACCGACGAGACCGAGACACAACGACAACACAACCCCGGGGGTGTCGGCCCCCACGGTTGACGCCGCCAGGAGTCCCACGGTGACCGCCGCCATGCCACCCACCACGGTGGCGCGACTCGAGGTGGCCCGGGCCACGGTGCTGCTCGCTAGCGAGGCCACGAGCAGACCTCCCGCCAGGGGCATCACCCCGATGCCCGACATCAGTGGCGTGTTCCCCCTCACGAGCTGGAGGTACTGCGGGACGAAGAACATGGCGCCCATCAGGGCGAAGTACACGACGGCCACGGCACCCACTGAGACCGAGAAGACCCGATTGGTGAAGAACCCCATGGGAAGCATTGGGTGGGTGCTGCGGCGCTCCCAGATCACGAACGCCCCGAGCAGCACCACCCCCACGACGAAAGGCAGTGCTGTCGACACGGACAGGCCTTCGTCGGGGAACTCCACCACGGCGTACACGACCCCGATCAGACCGGTGGTCGACAGCACGGCGCCGAGTGGGTCAAGGCGAGGACGGGCAGGGTCGCGGCTTTCGGGAACCAAACCGATGACGAGGGGAAGCAGGATCACGACCACGAGGGGATTCACGGCGAAGATGGCGTGCCAGTCGAAGTGTTCGAGCAGGACTCCCCCGAGAATTGGACCCACCGCCACCGCAGCACCGGCCACCGCCGCCCAGATCCCGATGGCCTTTGCCCGTTCGGTGGGTTCGGGGAAGACCTGGGTGAGAAGCGACAGGGTGGAGGGCATGATGGCGGCCCCGCCAATACCCATGAGTGCCCGACAGAGCGTCAGCATCGTGGCGTCGGGGGCGGTGGTGGCGACTGCCGAGGCCACAGCGAACAGCACGAGTCCAGCGACGAGTACGCGTCGTCGACCGAAACGATCTCCGAGACTGCCGGCGGTGAGCAGTGCCCCGGCGAACAGCAACGAGTAGGCGTCAACCACCCACTGCAACTCTGCAGTGGAGGCGCCGAGATCCTCTTGGAGGCGGGGCAGGGCAACGTTGACGATCGTGTTGTCAATGGCGATGACCGCCAGGCACCCCGACAGCACCGCCAGGGCGACCCATCGGCGGCGGTCGACCGTTGTCGCGACGGGTGCGTTCACGCGCAGAGGTTAGGTGCCCGGTGGTGACGGCGCGGCCGTCTCAGGTGGCGACGATCCGCACGGCGTTGTCAGGGTGCGCTGAGCACGCCCCGTCGAACTCGCCGGCCTCGGTGAAGGTGTAACTGAGTTCCTCGCCGGGAAGCACCGTCCATGGTCCCACCACGTGCGGACGGTTGTCCTCGTTGACGAGCACCAACGTGTCGCCGACGGACATCTCGATGTTGGTTGGCACGGCGTCGACGGACTCGCCGGCGTCGACGGCCACACCGGTGCCGGCCGGGATGACGATCTCCCGGGTCCCGCCACTACCGAGAATCAGCGCGCCGACGACGAAACCGGTGATGGCGACAGCTACCGCCACCACGATCACGACCGCTGAGAGTCCCCGGGTTCGCCCGTTCGAGGCATCAGGAGACGCACCCTGCGGTGGGGTCACTTCACTCACTGAATGCCTCCTCGGTGACCGTGCCCGACCCGAAGGCTGCCACCCCACCGGGACCGGGACTCAGGTCGTAGCGCTGTCGCACCCCACTGCCGCCACAGCCGCCCCCGTCGGTGCCTGACGACGCTGACAGGGCAGTGTCGAGCATGGGGTTCGCCCCACTGAACAGGCCCCACGGGCTCTCACAGCCCGGCACGACCCATGCGTGGCTCATCCAGCCCGCCGACCCGCCACTCTTGGCGCCGCCGCGAGCTGCACATTCCTCTTCGGTGGTGGTGGTGTCACCTACCACGAGCCCGGCCCGGATGCAGAGGCCGACGTGGCGGTGGTAGTGGTCGTTGTTTCCGGTGAAGCCCTGGGTGGGCTCGGCGTCACCCGCCAACATGACGTAGTACGACAGCCCGACGATCGCGGCGTCGGGGCCGTTGCCGTCATAGAGCAACATCTCGGGTTCGGTGATGCTGAACGTGCCGTCCACGTACCGGAAGTTCATGTAGTGGGCGGCGATGCCAGGCAGATAGTTGGTGACCTTGAAGTACCCCGCAGCGGTGGCGTCCGCCGCGGTGGGGTAGGCCAGCGCCGTCTGGCGGGCGACGTCGATCTCATCGGTGAGTCGGTCGCATTCGGTCTGGTTCACCATGGCGACCCAGCCCTGGGGCCCGAGGTGGGCGCCGTGACCGCCGTTGTCGTCAGGGGCCGCAGCGTCGTGGCTGTGGCCGCCACCTGAGGTCGCCATCCACTGCAACCAGGCGTCGTACTCGGCGTTGGTGGACCGACCGAGTTCGGCCACCACCGCACCGGCCGCCGACTCGCTGATGGCCTGGCTGCTGAGACTCACGAGTGTGTCCAGCTGGGCGCTACCCCTGCCCCCGAGGGGGTCGGGGGCGGCGACGACATCGGTGAGCGAGCCGTGGCCGTGGTCGCCGGCCATGGCGCCACCGCCGTAGGTGTCCACACCGAGTATCGCGGTCTCGTCGTAGTAGCTGGCGGAATTGAAACCGAGGTCGCAGCGGGCGGCGTCGATGGCGGCCATCTCGGCGGCCATGGCATCCCCGTCGCCGCCGTGGCCGTGACCACCACTGGCAGCTTCGGCTCCGGCGTGGCCGTGGCTGGCGGCGTCGGGCGACACGACCGCTGCGGTCGCCACCCCCAAGACGGCGACGGCGGCGAGACCGGCGACGACCGGGGTGAGGCGTGCGTGGAGGCTCCGAGGGGCGGCGAGCAAGGTGGTTGCCACGACGACACCGACCGACTGGAGCGCGACGGTGAGCAGATCAATGCCGCCAATCTCCTCGGGTTCGAAGGCGTGTGCACCAAAAGGCAGTCCCCACACCCGACTCCACGCCCAGGCGCCGATGAGTACGAGGTTGGCAACCACGGCCAGCGTCCACGTGCCCCGACGGGCCCGCCCGGCAACGACCATGGCGGCGATGCCGAACTGCACCCAGGCGGCGAGGACGAATCCCAGCGGGTCGATCAGGTCGCCACCGGCGTGGCCCGGGGCCATGGCCAGATGGATCGCTCCAGCCCCGGCCATCGTGCCGGCGAGCACCCATGCCAGACCGGGCTGAGCCCCTGTTGCGTGTTCACGCGGAGTCGCGTCTGACGGTGTGAGCGTTGCCACCAAAGTCCCCCCATGGTCACGGGCGGATGGTGCCGCCCACGTGCGAAAGGGTAGTCGGCGGAGGGTCCCGCAGACAGCGCAGCGGGGGAGGAGTGGGCGATACTGGATTCGAACCAGTGACCTCTGCCGTGTGAAGGCAGCGCTCTAACCAACTGAGCTAATCGCCCCGAGACGGAAAACCTTATCCCTCGGTCACGCTCTCCCACGAACCGCCGGGCGTCCAGCGCTTTACCACTCTGGCCGGCACCCCGACCGCCACGCTGAAGTCGGGAAGGTCGTCGGTGACGACACTGCCGGCCCCCACGGTGACGTGGCGGCCGATGGTCACCCCGGGGAGGACGACGACGTGGTGACCCAGCCACGAACCGTCCCCGATGCGGATGGGGGCCTCAGCCATCCACTGACCCGAGATCGGTTGGGTCACGTCCTCGTAGCCGTGGTTCATGTCGGCGATGCGCACGTCATACCCGGTCCAGACGTCATCTCCGATCACGATGCTCTTGTGGCCGATCACGCTCGAGCCCCGGCCGATGAGGCAGCGGTCGCCGATGCGGACCACCTCGTCGGGAAGGCCGGGGTGCCCCGGGCCCCAGCCGGCGGAGAGTGTGGCCCCAGGACCGATCATGGTGTTGGCGCCAAGGTGAATGTGGCGCTCGTTGACGTGGCTTCCGTAGGGGAAACAGATGGCGGTCCCCTCACCGAACGACCCGAAGCGCCGTGCCCGTGGTGAGGCGGGGCCGATGTTGCCCAGACGCCCGGCGAGGTCCCACAGCCCGCGCACGGTGGCGCCCCCCACCTGTTGGGCGAGGTGTTGGAGTCGGGTGCGGGGTCCGGAGGGGAGCGGCGGTCGGTTGATCATCGGTGAGAACCTGAGGTCACGGTGTGGTGGGCGGGGTCACGCTCTCGAGGACCAACTGGCGGATGGCGGCGACGGGGTCGGCGCCGTTGCGCAGGTCGATGAGGCGGAGCCACGGGGATCGGTCAGGAGCGCCTGCAACGTAGCCCAGGGTCGTGTTGATCGCTGAGGTCTCCCGATCAGCGGCCTCGGACGGAACGACTGTCGGTGGGGTGGCGGGCAGGTTCACGAGCCCCACCAACGCACCGCCTCGCGCCGCGAGGTCAACGGCACTACCCATCTCACCGATGAACCACAGGCCCCCATACGCGTCATCGGGAGTGACCCAGTAGACGTCGTTTGGGTACGGAGAGAACTCGCCGTGCTCCCATACCCCAGGGGCGACGAGTACGAGATTGGGGTCGGTGCGATCAAGCGTCTCGGTGATAGCGGCGCGCTCGTTGCATGCTTGGGGCACTTCGATGTCGCCATCGGGCGTGCGCTGCAGACGACTGCGCGCCACGCCGCAGCCCGCAGGCGCCACGACCTCAACGTCAATCTTGGTGCCGGGTGGAAGCACACCCGTCGTCGCCGCCTCCACAGCGGCTGCGACCTCGGGGGCACGTGCATCGGACCACACGAGGACCCGGTAGGGCTGGCCGGGCTCCCAACGGCGGGGTTCGGCAACGGCGGTGCGGCGGGCGATGGCCTCGGCGGTGATTGTGCGGGCCTTGCCGGTGCGCCACGCCGCGTCCCAGATCTGCTTGAGCTGCGGGCCAAGGAACTCTGCGGCGACAAGATTCGTGCCCTCGTCCCCGGCGTGCACCCCGTCGGGTCGCAAGAGCAGGTCGCGCTCGCCCTGCGTGGCGGTCCACCCGGCGAGGTCAACCGTGGCCACCCGACCGGGCCGCAGCTCAGGGAGGCGCTGGAGCAACTGGTTGAAAATGGCGAATCGGTCGGGAGCGAGGTTGGACAAGTCACCGAGGTTCTCACGGCCGACGTTGGGGGCCGAACCGAGATTGGAGTTGGGGGGTGGAGCGGTGGCAAACACGGCGAACGTGCCCTGTGCGTTGAGTAGGTCGACCGCCTCAAGCAACTCGTTGAGCGTCACCTCCTCCCACTCAGGGTCTCCGGGGCCGACGAGGGGGCCGTCGGGGGTGAACCGGCGCGGGAGCAGCTCCCACGGGCCCACCTGCACCAGAGCGGTGTTGGGAAGCGAGGCGCGGGTGCGTTCGGTCCAGTACGCAGGCCACTCACGACACCAGTCGGCGATGGGAAGAATGCGGGAAGCGGTGTAGTACCGCTCGCCGGACCGGTTGACGCCGCAACCCACCATTGATGAACCGAGAGCGAACTCAGCGGTGGGGTCCTCGGTTGCCCAACGGCCGATGCCGTAGGTGGTGGTAAGTGCAGACGAGTCGCCGTAGACAGCGACCCGCAGCGGGGGAGGCTCAGTCGGTAGTAGCGCTTCAATGGCGCTGACCTCGGTGGCGTCGACGGAGAGGTCGGTCACGGCTGAGGGCGGCAGAGTAGCGAACTCCTGGTTGAAGTCGCTCAACTGGGCTTCGCTGCGGGCGAGGTTCAGGGCCGGAGGGGGAGCGGTGGCACTCGTGAGGAACCCGCCGATGACGAGCACGGCGACAGCGACGGGGGCGACGCGCCCCAATGGGCGGAGCGCACCGGCGATCTCGAGACGACCGGTTCGTCGGATGGGTGACTCAATGAATCGGAATGACAACTCGGCAAGACCCACGGTGACGGCCATGCGCACGAAGAACAGGGGCCAGCCGTCAAGGCCGGTGTTGGCCGGGGTGATCCACAAAAAGATCGGCCAGTGGAACAGGTACACCCCATAAGAGATCCGGCCCAGATGCAACATCGGTGGGATGGTCAGCGCCTTGGTGAGCGGGCTTTGGTTGTTGTGCACGCTCAGGATGAGCACGATGGACACGAGGCTGAAGGCAGCGAACCCACCCTTGTACACCCACGGCGTGGCAAGGCCCGTGGTGCCCCACAGCCACAACATCACGAGCACCGCAACGACCCCTCCCACCGTGGCCCACGGCACGGCGCGGGCACTGCTCAGCACCTGACGGCGGGTGCCGGGGGCTAACACGATGGCGAGTAGGACACCCGAAAGCATCTCGGGCAGCCGGGTTGGGGTGGCGTAGTAGAAGAAGTTGTCGCTGATGGTGAAGATGAATGGCAGCGCCGTGGTGGCGACGAAGGCGATACCGATGGCGATCCCGAACTTCCACAGCAGGCCCCCCAGTGGTTTGTTCGTGGAACGTCGGCGCAGGAAAGCGAAGGCGACGAGCGGAAGCACCAGATAGAACTGCTCCTCGACGGCGAGGCTCCAGATGTGCAGCAGTGGCGACGGCGCCTCAAACAGTGCGGCATAGGTCTGTCCGGTGGCGATGAACCACCAGTTGGCGACGTAGGCGAGCGAAGCAGCGATGTCGCCACCGAGTTCGGCGCGCTGGGTGGCGTCAGCGGCGAAGATGCCGAAAGCGATTGCTAGCAGCATCGCCAAGAGCGACCCGGGGAGCAGCCTGCGGAACCGTCGCCGCCAGAATTCTCCGAGGCCTATGCCGCCAGTGCCCTTGTGTTCCTCGATCAGTAGCGAGGTAATCAGGTAGCCCGACATTGTGAAGAACGTTGAGAGCCCAAACATCGCCCCGGGCACCCAAGCGAATCCGGAGTGGAACAACATGACGGGTATCAGCGCGAAGGCGCGGATACCGTCGAGGCCCGGCAGATAGCCGAGGCCCTTGGAGCCGGGAGTACTCATGACGTGGTCACGGGGCGCTCTGGTTCAGTTGCCCTATTGCCCACGCCGGCGCGTCCGAGGCAGGGATGTTGGCGAGCCAACTGGCCCGGTCGGGCGCCATCGATACCTCCAGAACGACGTCGTTGATCGACGCAGTGTAGGGGTCGACCTCGCCCGGGTTCAGTCCCGCAAGGGCGACGAGCGCCCCAGTGCGCCCAGCGAGGTCGGCGGCGCTGGCGTAGTCCCGAAGCAGCCAGGCGGCGATGAATGGATCATCGGGGTAGCGCCACTGGTCCCAGTCCGTCCAGGGTCGGTGCTCAGCTGCCTCGTGCGCCCCAGGGGCGACGACGACGAGATGGGGGTTGAACGTGGCGAGGCGATTGGCGACCGGGAAACGATCCTGACAGGCGGAATCCATCGGGAACACCTCGTTTTCACGTCGGCGCTCACCGGTGCGGGCGATCCCACACGTTGCGCTGCCGAAGGTCTGCACTTCGATGGTGATACCGGCGGCGCTGGCGCCAGCGGTGACCTGATCCACGACAGCGGGCGTTCGCTCGTCGGACCACACCGCCACCCGCAATGGTTCGCCGGGGATCACAGGAGGCGGGTCGGGGCGCTGTTGGTGGGCGACCACGCTCTTGGCGATGAGACGCGGGATGTCCCCCGACCGCCAGGCGCGATCGAACTGCCGGGTGATCTCATCGATGAGGAACTCCCGGCCGACGATCGGCGATGCGGCACCGCTGAGGTGGACCCCGTCGGGGCGCAGTTCTTCGTCGTCACTGCGGCCGGCGTGCCACCCGGCGAGGTCGACGACGCCCACCTTGCCCGGCCGGAGCTCGGGCAGTTTGGCGATCAATGTGTTGAGGTGTGCGAAGCGGGCGGGATCGACATTCTCCGAACCTGCGAAGTGTTCAGCAGCGTTCAGGTTGCGGTTGGGTAGCGGTGCCGTCGCCCACATCGTGTACGCCCCGTCGGCGCTGAGTTGGTCGATGGCGACCAGCATCTCGTCGAGGGTGGCTTCGTCCCACTCGGGGTCACCGGGGCGGAGGAATGGTCCATTGGGGGTGACCTGACGGGTCATGACGTCCCACGGGCCGACCTGAACGAAGGCCACGTTGGGGGCGTTGGCACGTACCCTCTCGCTCCAGTAGGCAGGCCAGGGCCGGCACCGCCGCGGAACCGGGTCGATCCGGTCCTCGCCGAGCAGTCGTGGGTCGCCACTGTTGACACCGCAGCCGAGCAGGGCGACCCCTTCGGTGTAATCCATGCCGCCGGGGCGCTCGGTGAGCGCAGCGCCGAGGCCGAATCCGGTCATCATCGCCGTCGAGTCCCCGAATACCGCCACCCGGGGGGTGGGAGGGTCAGCGGGCAGGGAGGCGAGAACGGTGTCGACGTCCTCGGCGGCGGTGACCGTGGTTGGTGGTGGACTGGAGGAACCGTCGCCGGCGTCGGCGAGAGATCGCGATGCGAGGTCGAAGTCGATGGCCTTGGGGGGAGCGGTGAGTGACGTCAGTACGCCGCCAGCCACCACCACGACGATCGCCACAGGGGCGAGTCGGCCGAGTCGGAAAAACGAGCCGGGGAGGGGCAGGCGACCGGTCCTGCGGATCGGCATCTCCACGAACCGGTAGGACAACTCGGCGAGCGTGAGGGTGACCACCATGCGAACGGCAAAAAGTGCCCAGCCATCGAGGCTGGTGCGGGCCGGGTCGAGCCACAGGAATATCGGCCAGTGGTAGAGGTACACGCCGTAGGAGATGTGCCCGAGGTGTCGGACGGGCGATGTTGAGAGAAGTCGTGTCAGGGGGCTGTGCGGGTTGTGGGCGCCGACAATGAGGGCGATGGACACGACACTGAATGCGGGCAGCCCACCCCGGTAGAGCCACGAACTGCTGGTCGTTGTTGTGGCGGCAAGGGTGAGAGTTGCAGCAAGGGCGGCGATACCGATGATGGTGGTCGCCACGCTGGTGGTTGATCGGGCGGTGGCACTCGTGAGCCGGTTGCGCCAGTCGCGGTTGGATACGACGATGGCGAGCAGGACCCCGGTGAGGAGTTCAGGGGCACGGGTGGGGGTTGCGTAGTAGATCCAGTCGTCACTGAGGGCGAATACGAACGGGAGTGCAACGCACACTGCGGTGATCGCAGCGATCACCAGCGTGAAGTTCCGCACGGCGTGACGGCGGCGACCGAGGAGCGCGAACGCTGCGAGCGGCAACAACAGGTAGAACTGCTCCTCGATGGCCAGTGACCAGAAGTGCAGCAGGGGAGAGGGTGCGGCAAACAGTTCGGCATAGGACTGGCCTGAGGCAAGGAACCACCAGTTCGCCACGTAGGCCAGCGACGCCGTGATGTCCCCGGCGAGCTCAGCTCGCTGTGTGGGGTCGGCTGCGAACACCCCGAAGGCGATGACGAGGACCATGCACACGAGTGACGCCGGGAGCAGGCGACGGAACCGTCGACGCCAGAACGGGATGAGGGCAATGCCTCCGCGGCCTCGACGTTCCTCGAGTAACAGAGAAGTGATCAGGTAGCCCGAGAGAGTGAAGAACACGCTCACCCCCAAGAACCCACCGCTGGCCCAGTCGAACCCGTTGTGGAACAACAACACCAACACCACCGCGAGCGCCCGCAACCCGTCGAGGCCTGGCACCACCCCGAGTCGGCCCGCGTCAGGGCCCGCTGGGGGCGCCGCCCCCTCAGTACCAACAACCCCTTGTGTGACGTGCGGAACGTTCATACGCGCCTCCCAAGGGTAGGCGCGTGCGGGTCCCCTGAAACGTCGGGGTCGGTACTTGACCGGCCGGTCAACGGGGGCGACACTTTCGGCCATGTACCAATGGTCTGAAGAGCAGTTGATGATCCGCGACGCCATCCGCCAGTTCGTCGACAAGGAGATCCGTCCCCATGTCGAAGATCTCGAGCACGGCGACCTCCCGCCCTACGACATCCTGCGGAAGATGTTCGCCACGTTCGGCATGGACGCCATGGCCCGCGAGAGGTTCAAGAAGCAGATCGAGCACGCCCACAGTGTCGAGGAGGCCAAAGCCGCCGGCCTTGAACCGCCCGCCAAGCCGGCCCGCGAAGGTGGGTCTGACCCCTCGATGCAACTCATCCCGATCATTGAATTGTGTCGGGTGTGTCCCGGCATGGTGACCGCCATGGGTGTGTCGATGGGATTGACCGCTGCATCGATCATGAGCCGCGGCACCATTGCCCAAAAGGAACGCTGGGTACCCGAACTCCTCACGATGGAAAAAGTCGGGGCTTGGGCCATCACCGAACCGAACTCTGGGTCAGACGCCTTCGGTTCGATGCTGTCCACCGCTCGCCGGGACGGTGATGAGTATGTGTTGAACGGTTCGAAGACCTTCATCACGAATGGCCCATACGCCGACACCATCGTGTTCATCTGCAAACTCGACGAGGGCAACCCCCCCGAGGAGCGCAAGATCCTCTCGTTCGTCCTCGATTCGGGCATGCCTGGCCTCGAGCAGTCCAAGCCCCTTCGCAAGATGGGTATGCACTCATCGCCGACGGGGCAACTGTTCCTCACCGATGTCCGTGTGGGACGGGACCGTCTCATCGGCGAGACCGAGGAGGTGCCTTCAGGTGGGCGCGACGGGGCCAAGGACACGTTTTCCATGGAGCGGTCCGGTGTTGCCGCCATGGCGCTCGGCATCATTGAGGAGTGCCTTGAACTGTCGGTCAACTACGCCAAGGAACGGGTGCAGTTCGGCCAGCCCATCGCCCAGTTCCAGTTGATCCAGGAAAAGCTCGCCCGCATGGAGGTGGCCCGTCTCAACGTCACCAACCTGGTGTTCCGCACCATTGAGATGGCCAAGGCCGGAGCGTCACTGACCTTCGCCGAAGCGTCAGCGATGAAGCTGTATTCGGCCCGGGCCGCAACCGAGGTCGCCCTTGAAGCCGTGCAACTCTTCGGCGGGAACGGCTACATGTCCGAGTACCGCGTTGAGCAACTCGCTCGCGACGCAAAGGTGCTCCAGATCTACGCCGGCACCGACGAGCTGCAGATCGTGGCGATCGCCAAGGACCTGATCCGCCGCTAGACCCCCAAGGATCGACCGACGATCTCTTTCATGATCTCGGTCGTCCCGCCATAGATCGTGGTGATGCGGGCATCGACCCATGCACGTGCCACCGGGTACTCGCGCATGTAGCCGTAGCCTCCGTGCAGTTGCACACAGGCGTCGGCGGTGCGTTTATGAAGTTCGGTGCACCACCATTTGGCCATCGCCGCCTCCTCAACGCTGAGTTCGTTCTCGTTGAGTGCCTCCACACACCGGTCGATGAAGACCTGGGCCATCTCGATCTCGGTGGCGATCTCAGCGAGTGTGAACCGGCTGTGCTGAAACGAGCCGATCGGTTGACCGAACGCCTGTCGTTCCTTGGTATAGGTGAGGGTCTCGTCAAAGATCGCCCGGGCGGAGGCAACGCCCGTCATGGCGATGCTCAGTCGCTCCTGGGCCAGATTGTCCACGAGGTGGCCAAAACCGTTGCCCTCCTCGCCGAGCAGGTTCGTCACCGGTACCTCAACGTCGGTGAAGAACAACTCCGCCGTGTCCTGAGCGTGCATACCCAACTTGTCGAGGTTGCGGCCCCGCTCGAACCCGGCCATTGAACGTTCCAGCACGAGCAGGCTCATGCCCCGGTGGCGCTGTTGGGGATCGGTCTTCACGGCGCAGATCACGACGTCGGCGTTGATGCCGTTGGTGATGAAGGTCTTTGAGCCGTTCACCACGTAGACGTCTCCGTGTCTGACGGCGGTGGTCCTCATCCCGGCCAGGTCCGAACCAATGCCCGGTTCGGTCATGGCCACCGCCGTGATCAACTCACCCGCACATATCCCCGGTAGCCATCGGGCCTTTTGCTCGTCGGTGGTGAGGTCGGTGAAGTACGGCAGGCAGATGTCGTTGTGCAGTGTGATGCCGAGCCCAGTTCCCGGCACCCCGGCCGCAGCCAACTCCTCACTGATGATCAGGTTGTAGCGGAAGTCGTCGACGCCACCGCCTCCGAACTGCGGGGGTGCAGCCATGCCGAGATAACCGTGCCGCCCGGCATCGGCGAACACCTCGCGGGGGACGATGCCGTCGAGTTCCCACTGGGGGTGGCCCACAACGAGGACATCGTCAACCCACCGTCTGAACGACTGGCGGAACAGTTCGTGGTTGTCGTCGAAGAGGGTTCGGCGCATGGGCGCAGCGTAGTGGTGACCGTAGAGGCGCCGATGGGTGGAGCGTTCCGGTAGGGTGAGGTCGTACCACGGGAGTCCCACTGAGGGGCTGAGAGGGAGGGTTCGCCTCCGACCGTAGAACCTGATCCGGATCATGCCGGCGCAGGGAGAGACCATGG
>Ga0208484_1000065_pt1 | contig 25044 bp, 18 predicted proteins | sample LakMenEpi09Aug11_FD_150682 | JGI IMG/M metagenome (GOLD analysis project Ga0208484, IMG submission 150682) | Freshwater microbial communities from Lake Mendota, WI - 09AUG2011 deep hole epilimnion (SPAdes) | ecosystem: Environmental > Aquatic > Freshwater > Lentic | place: Lake Mendota, Madison... | reverse complement strand
GGGCTTTTTCATGAGGAGGGTCGGCCCGAGTCGGATTCCGTCGTCGCCGGATGGAGCAGACGGCATGAACAACCACGGTGGCGCCGCATCCGTGCACGCCGACCAAGATGTGTACGGCACCCCGCTCGTCCAGTTGATGGGTGGCCGCGCTCCGGACTTGTTCCGCCACGTCTCGCCCGACGGGGAGAACCACGAGGCTGACCTGATGCTCGTGAACATGTGGATCCCGCTCCAGCAGGTGGTCGCGCCGCTGGTGCTCGCCGACGGACAGACGATCGACCGTCGGCGCCACCAACTCCGCTACGGACTGCCCACCACCTCGTTCCTGGAACGGGACGAGGACCTGGCCATCAATGACATCTGGTCGTTCCTTCACGACGACGCCCAGCAGTGGTATTTCCGTTCCGAGATGGATCACCGCACCGCCTGGGTGTTCAACACGCTGAGCACGCCCCACGGCGCAGGCGTTCTGCCGGGCGAGGACCTCGCTGCGCGGTGCGTCCGAGCGCTGGAGGAGGCCGAGCTGGCGATTGGACGGGGGGACGCCGCTGCACTCGTTGAGGCAGGAACGGGGGTTGCGGGTGCGTCGATCCTCGAGGATGTGCCGGCACCGCTGCGCGCAGCCATCGAGCGGATGCTGAACCTGTGCGAGTTGGTGGCCGGGAACCCAGCCGGAACGCTGGGCGAGGGAGCAGGGGAGTGGTTGGCGGCTGCCGCCGCCGCCCGACGTTTAGTGGTCCGGATGTCGCTTGAGCTCCGGCTGGTGGTGAGCGTCACCGACTGAGTGCCGTTGGCCCCGAGTTGGGATCATTCCCCGGGCGTGACCATGGTCCGGTCGAAGACGATGAAAGCTACCGCCGCCCACCGTTGGTCGCCAATGCGATTACCGGCGACATCGTCAACAATGCGACCGAGTGTGATGGACAGCACCATCACTGCCGCTTCGTGGGGGTCGAGGTCGGTGCGGATGAAGCCCCGGGCCTAGCCGTCGCGGATGGTTTGGCTCCAGGTCTCGCTGATCTGGTCCTGGAGCTCTGCGATCGCCGTTGCCAACTGGGGTCGGGCGGCGCTGAGGACCATGGTGTGCGCTCGACGGAGCCGGACGGTGTCCGGAAGGTGGCTGAAGTGGTTCATGAGCGTCCGCAGCACCTCCCGGAATGCGGCGCGGTCGGATGCGTCGTCAACGATGGTCGCCAGTCTTGCCCGGTAGAGGTCGGTCTCCCTGGTGAAGGTGGCGATCAGTACCGCCTCAATGAGGGTGTCGGCGTCGGCGAAGTGGTTGTAGAGCGTGGCTCGGCTGACCCCGGCGCCGTCGAGCACCCGTTGGGCGTCGAACCGGTCAAAGCCATCCTCGGTGAGCACCGCCATGGCCTGTTCGAGGATGGCGGTGTAGGTGGGGTGCTCGCCCTCATGTCGACGGGAGCGCTGGCGCCGGGACATGCCTTCGAACCTCGCCCGACACCTCAGGGCACGGCGGCTACCCGCGTGGTCGCCCGCCTACCGACCCTGATGGGGGGCTCGGGCCCCGACAGTGTGAGCCTGGACGGTGCGAAATCCCCGACGCGGAAGCGATCCAGGCCCAATTCGAGGGTTTTCGCCCCCGATGGTTAATTACGGTATGTCTTGACATATAGTCAGCGTCGCTGGCCAAAGCCAGAGGCAATGCACCTCAGAGGGACGGCGAACGCCCCTCCCCTTAACCCCGGAGAAAGGATTCCCATGACCGAGCACACCAAGGCCAACGCCATGGACCATGTCGTCCTGGTGCTGTTTGAGAACCGTTCTCTGGACAACATGCTCGGCCATCTCTACGGGCCCGAGGACTGCAAGACCTTCGAGGGCGTCATCGGCAAGAACCTCTCGAACCCCGTCCCCGAGTGGGCAGAGCACCAGCCGCCGGACGGCAGCGGCCGGGTGGTCTACGGCCAGACCGAGGACCTCGACGCTCCCAACCCCGATTCGGGCGAGGAGTACTTCCATACCAACACCCAGATGTTCAACACCCTTGACGAGCACAACAAGGGGAAGATGGGCAAGGCCGTGGCGGCGCCGTGGAACGTGCCGGCACCCGGTGCGAAGCCCACCATGGATGGCTTTGTCACCGACTACATCAGTTCGTTCATGGCGCAGGTGGGCCGCCAGCCCACCTTTGAGGAGTACTCGCAGATCATGACGGGCTACCGGCCCGATCAGGTCCCGGTGCTGAGCGGCCTAGCTCGCGACTTCGGTGTCTTCGACCACTGGTTCTCCGAGGTGCCGTCGCAGACGTTCATGAACCGCTCGTTCTGGACCGCTGCCACCTCGTCGGGATTCACCATCAACGCGCCATTCTCGAACTTCACCCACGACAACACGGCGGAGACCCTGTTCGACCGGCTCGAGGCCCACGGCAAGACCTGGAAGGTCTACGTGATGGCGCCTTGCCCGATCTCGTTCACGGGCCTCATCCACATGTCGCGCCTGAAGGACAAGTTCTCGACGAACTTCGCGCCGTTCAGCCAGTTCGAGGAGGATGCGAAGAACGGGAACCTGCCCGACTTCTCCCTCATCGAGCCGAATCTCTTCGCCGGTCACGGTGACTACCACCCGGCCGCTGGTCGGAACATGGTGGGCAACGACATCGACCTCCCGCTCGACCCGCCTTCTGCGATCTCGGCCGGAGAGGGATTCCTGAAGAAGTTGTTCGACACATACCGTTCGATGGACAGTGACACCGGTGCGAACGTGTTCAACACGACGCTGTTCATCGGCTGGGACGAACCAGGCGGCACCTACGACCACGTGGCCCCCGGTGCGGTGCCCCCTCCCGACCCGAAGGCTGGCCCCGGCCAGTGCGACTTCACCTTCGACCGGTCCGGCTACCGGGTTCCGGCCATCGTCGTCTCGCCCTGGGTCGAGTCCGGCTCGGTCTTCAACGACGAGCACCGTCACACATCCATGATCGCAACGCTTCGCAAGCAGTGGAATCTGGGTGACCCGCTCACGGGACGTGATGCTGTGGCAAAGACCTTCGACTACGTGTTCACGCTCGACACGCCCCGCAAGCCCGACGAGTGGGCCGAGATCGAGGCCCTGCCGGTGCCGGAGTACCACGTCGACTGGGCGCACACGAACCAGTCATTGAGCACGCTCGGCAAGGCGGTGACGCCCAGCGTGATCAGTGGTCTGAAGGAGCACGGCGTCAATCTGCCCCCCGAGGTGGACTCGCCGGACTTCGCGCTCACCCCGCAGGTCGTGTGGACCATGGTGGAACTGCTCTCGTGGAAGTTGTTCCCCACCCTGGCACCGAGCGACAAGACCATCGAGGAGTCGCAGGCGGCGGTCGAGGCGGCGCTCGGTATGACGACCCCCACCCCCGCCAAGTGACCGGCAGCGCGGTCGCCACGGCGACGGACAGCGAGGACAGCTCGAGCCCCGGTTACTGGCCGCACCTCGGCCTGTCGGGGCTCCCCAAGTCGGTGGTGGAGCGCATCACCGACTTCAACGACCCCCGACAGGAGTGGCGGCGACTTTTCTCCGAGGTGATGGGCACGTTCCTGCTCGTACTCGTCGCCGCCGGCGGCGGCATGATGGCGGCCGCGTTCGACGGTGCCATCGGCCGCACGGCGGCTGTGGTGGCCCCGGGCGCCATGGTGTTGGCCATGATCCTCTTCATGGGCAGGGTCTCGGGAGCACACTTCAACCCTGCAGTCAGTTTCGCGTTCGCGCTCAGGGGTGACTTCCAGTGGCGGCGGGTACCCGGCTACGTCGTGGCTCAGTTCGTAGGAGCGACTCTCGCCGTGCTCTTCCTCCAGACGGTGATCGACGTGTCGGCATCGAACGGCGCGACCTATCCGGCCGAGTCGGTGACCCATTTGGCGGCATTCCTCATGGAGGTCGTGCTCACGTTCGGTCTGGTGTCGGTGATCCTCGGCACTGCGTCGGGCGCGCAGAACGTCGGAATCATCGGCGCGTTCGGCGTCGGCGCCTATGTCGCCCTCGCAGGATTGTGGGCGAGCCCTCTGTCGGGGGCGTCGATGAACCCGATCCGTTCTCTGGCTCCCGATCTGGTGGCGAACGACTTCACGGCGTACTGGGTGTACCTCGCCGGCCCGCTGCTCGGCGCAGGGATCGCCGTGCTGGCGGCGTTCGTCCTGCGGGGACGCGGTGGCGGGTCCTCGGGCGCTGCTGCAGCCCAGGGAACGTTGGGGAATTCCCCGGAGTGAGCTGATCTGTCGTCCCTCGACGCGCCGCCGCCGCTCAGGCCAGCTGAACTAGCTCGAGCATCTCCTCGTCAAAGTGGTCGAGCGTGCCATCGGGCATGGTGAGCACCCGGTCGGGTTGGAGCTCACGGACGAAGTCGGGGTCGTGGCTGACCAGCACCATGGTCCCGCCCCAGCCGGCGAGCGCTGACCCGATTGATTGGCGCGACCCGGGGTCGAGGTTGTTGGTGGGTTCGTCGAGTAGCAGCAGGTTGTGCCCGCCGGCGACGAGCTGCGCCAGTGCCAGTTTGGTCTTCTCACCTCCTGAAAGGCTGGCGGCATCCTGGAATACCTTGCCGCCGGACAGACCGAACATGCCGAGCACCGCACGCGCCTGCGACTCGCCGCTGGTGCCGTCGGTGAGCATGTGGTCGAGCAGGCTGCGACCGGCGGTGATGCCCTCGTGCTCCTGGGCGAAGTACCCGGGCCGTGCCCGCTGGTCGAGATGGACCTCGCCGAGATCGGGTAGCAGCCGGTCGGCGATGATCTTCAGCAGTGTGGACTTGCCGGCGCCGTTCAGGCCGATGATGAGCAGGCGTTCGCCTCGGCCGAGATCGAACCCGATGTCGGCGAACACGTCGAGCGCGCCGTAGCTCTTCCACAGCGAGGTCACCTCGAGCACCGTGCGTCCCACCGGTGGCGGTTCGGGGAGACGCACGTCGATCGTGCGCCGTTTGGTGGGGGCGTCGACCTGGGTGGCGGCGATGCGCGCTGCCCGGACATCAAGGTTCTTGGCCACCCGCGCCCGTTTCGCCGTCTGGCCCCGCATGCCGTCGGCCTGCGCCTTGAGTCGGGCGATCTCCTTGCTCTGGCGGGTGGCCACAGCGCTCTGGCGCTCCTCGTCGGCCTCGCGGGCAGCGAGGTACTGCGAGTAGGTGCCCTTGTAGGCCACGAGGTTGCCGGTCGCCTCCTCATCCTCGCGGTCGAGGTGCAGGACCCTCGTGATTGCCTCGTCAAGAAGGCCGAGATCATGGCTGATCACCAGCATGGTGCCCTTGAACGCCACGAGGTACCGCAGCAGCCAGTCCCGGGCGTCGGCGTCGAGGTGGTTCGTCGGTTCGTCCAGCAGGAGCAGGTCGCTACCGGCGAACAGGATGCGGGCCAGCTCAAGGCGGCGTCGCTCACCGCCCGACAGCGACCCGACGGTGAGCGCAAGGCGGTCAACCGGAAGACCGAGCCCGACCACGAGACGGTGGACCTCGCCCTCGGCCGCGTACCCGCCCAGCCGCTCGAACGCCTCCTGGGCGTCGGAGAAGGCGGCGATGGTGCGATCAGAGGGATCCTCCTCGAGGGCCCTCGTGAGCTTGTCGAGTCTGGTCGCCGCCTCGTCGAGCCCCCGACCCGACAGCACGTGGGACAGGCAGTTGGTGTCGGGCGGCGTGCGGTCGGCACGGGGGTCCTGGGACAGGTAGCCACTGGCCTCGCTGCGCTGCACCGAGCCGGCTCGGGGCTGTGCTGCGCCGCCGAGCACCTTGAACAGGGTGGTCTTGCCGGCGCCATTGCGTCCGACCAACCCGACCTTGGCGCCAGCGGTCAGGGTGAAGGAGACATCGTCGACGATGGTCTTCCCGCCGATCTCGACGACCAGATTCCTTACGGTGAGCATCGCCTGGCCTTGTCGGATCTTTGGGGGCGGGGGGGATGGCTCCGTAACCCTACCGTCGCGAAGGGGATCCCGGGATCTACGAGGTGACCGCCGAGACCAGCGACCCGATCAGACGAAGAGATAGAAGATGACCATCACGGTGCACGCCACGATGAATGTGGTACCCGCGACCGCGAACGTGCGGCGGTCGTGACGGATGAGGGTCGCGTCGCCGACCCCCTGTCCGCGCTGCCACGTGGTGTAGGTGGTCTCTGCGAGGCCGGCAGCGATGAAGAGGAACGCCAGCAGATAGAGCGAGTCGACGAATCCGAGGTAGTCCATTAGCGGCATCTCCCCGTCGGTGATCCACTTGAGGGCGACGAGCGTCAGGAGGGCGCTGATGCCGAGGCCGAATCGTGCGTCGACGTGTTCTGGCCGGATCAGAAAGACCATGGCGGCACACAACACGATCACGAGCAGCGGCACGAAAGTCTTCACCGCTGAGGGCAGCCACGGCCTCTGCATCGGAATTTCCACGGTGACGCGTGACGAGAGGCTGCTGCCAGACTCGAGCGCGCCAAGTGGCGGGTATTCCCAGTCCGTCACCGTTGCGAAGGGAGTGCCGATCACGTAGCCGGGGACTGAGAGGTCTGCTGAGGTCTGCACGGCAGGATCGTCGAGGACGAAGACAACATCGTCGGATCCAAGGTCCTTGTCTTCGAGGATGATGCGCAAGTCCAACTTGTCGAACGGATAGTCCTCGAGCGGCATGTTGGTCTTGAACATCGACATGATGTGTTCGCGAAAGTAGTAGGAGCCGTCTTCGAGCTGGATCGGATCTTCGGTATTCGATGAGCGCATGGTCGCCCACCGTTCGGCATCGTTCATGAACTCGATCGATGACCTAGGGTCGTAGTCGGGGTCGTTCCACTGGTACCAGATGTAGAAGTCGATCTGGTAGCGGTGGCGCGCCAGGTCGATGTCCTGAATGTCGTTGATCAAGAATCCGACCCGGACAACATCGGGCTCACCGGTGTCGGTGCCCGCAGGCGTCGCCACGTCAGCGGGTTTGAGAAGGGTGCGTGGTTCCGCCGGGTCCGACCCGGCGGAGTTGGGTTGCGCCCCGGCGTTGGTGCCGATGGTGCTGGGTCCGAGGAATCCTCCAACGCTCAGCGCTCCGAACACGACGGCGATGAGCAGCACGAACCGGACCACACGACCCACTGTTCTCCCCCTGGACATGCGACGATCATAGGGCCCGTCGATACCCCGTCGACCGTGACGTCGTGGCATCAACCCGGTCCCGGTCTCCTCACTCGACGAGTTCGAAGGTGTGGGTGTACGAGCCGTCATCGTTGCGACTGGTGGTTACCTGCCCGGTCGCACCGAGATAGGTGCCGGTCCCACCGGTCACGGCGCGGACCTGCGTGAGCCCGGTCTGCATCTCGGCGTTGACGAGCGGATAGATCGTGCCACCCGTCACCACAAGTTGATCGTCGCCGAATTGGAAGATCAGCGTTCCGATCCGTTCCTCAAGCTCCTCGCCGCTCGCCGGTTGGGGGAAATCAGCAGTGATCAACATGCCGAGGAGGTTGCCGGTCAGCCCATCCTCGGTGGTGATTGCGGCGTCAAACACCCGGAGGGAGCCCGGAGGCGTCGAAGCACCTTCTGCCGGCGCAAGGGTGAACGTGTCGAGTAGCGGTGGTTCCTGGCGGATCACCAGCGTGCGGGTGCTGTTGGTTTCGGTGCATGCCGAGACGAACAGCACACCGGCGAGCACAACGGCAAGTAGGCAGCGAATGGCGGGGTTGTGTGCTCGTGGGGTCATGGGTGACCTTCTCACGGGATGAAGTCAGGTGCAACCGCTGCCGGATGGTTCACCCGACACGCGTAGACCGGACCACCGATGCGTGGCCTGCCCAGCCTGTAACGTCGGGTTTCCGCACCGAGGAGGAGTTCCCATGGCGATCCGGCCCAACGCAGAGCAGTTCGGCGAGTACACCCAGTCCTCCCTCGATGGGGAGGTGGTGATGCTGAACCTGCTGAAGTTCACGCGGCCGGATGGGGAGTCGGTGGGGAGCGGCCGGGATGCGTACGACCGTTACGGCGACGCCGTCGTGAAGATGGTCGAGGCGCAGGGTGGTCGACTGGTGTGGGGAGGATCCGCACGACACGTGTTCATCGGCGATGTCGACACGAACGACTGGGATGCCGTCGTCCTCGTTAGTTATCCGTCGCGCCAGGCGTTCCTCGACATGATCTCGGCGCCGGCGTACCGCGAGATCCACTCCCACCGTGAGGACGGACTTGCCGACACCGTGGTGATCGCCTGCGCCCCATTTCCGGGGTTCCGAACCGGGGAAGAGTGATCTGATGGGCCGAAACATCCTGTTGATCACCACTGACCAGCAACGCTACGACGCCCTCGGATGCAACGGTGGCACGATCGCCCGGACCCCGGTGGCTGATCGACTCGCCGCCGAAGGCATCAACTACCGCCGGGCGTACAACCAGAACACGGTGTGCACACCGGCACGATCGACGATTCTGACGGGTCAGTACGTGCGCACCCATGGGGCCTCGGCGAACGGCATCCCTCTGCCGCTCGACGCGCCGTCGATTGCCGCGTATTTGCGTGAGCAGGCCGGCTACCGCACGGCACTGATGGGCAAGGCTCATTTCGAGCCCGCCTTTGATTTCCGTGGGCGTTACGAGGAGACCCGTCGGGTCCGTCAGCGGGAGACCGGCTACTTCCGCGGGTTCGAGACCTCGATTCACGCCGCCCACGTCGGGTCGTTCGACGGCCGGCCGGTACAGCACTACGGGTTGTGGTTGCGTGAGAACCATCCCGAATGGCTTGAGAGTTTCGCTCCGCTGCTGGGTGCTGTGCCCGGAGGGGACACGGGAGCACCCGAGACGTTCAACAATCCGATTCCGCGAGACGTGTACCACACCGACTGGGTTGCCGACCTCACGATTGGCGAACTCGACACGTACCGAGACGACGACAACTGGTTCATGTGGATGAGCTTCCCGGACCCGCATCACCCCTGGGATCCACCTGAGAGTGAACTCGGCCGCGTCAACTGGCGGGACCTCGATCTGCCACCTGGTCATCCCGGTAGCGACGAGGCCATTGCTGCGGTGCTCGCCACCAAGCCGGCCCACTGGTTGGCGTACTGGGAGGGCACGTTCGTCAACCAGGAAGGCGGTCCCGCCACGTTTCGTCCGCGCCAGTTGACCCACGACAACATCCGTGAGGTCAACGCCAAGACCCATGTGATGAATGAACTGATTGACGAGGCCTGCGGCCGGGTCCTCAATCACCTGTCGGCCAAGGGGTGGCTGGAGGACACCGACGTGTTCTTCACCACCGACCACGGCGAGATGCAGGGCGACTACGGCTACCTCTACAAGGGTCCGTTCCACACCGATGCGCTCATGCGCCTCCCGTTCATCTGGCGTCCAGCGGTCTCCGCAGGCATCGCACCCGCCGAGGTCACCGACCCTGTCGGCCACCTCGACCTCGCCGCCACGTTCTGTGACATCGCCGGCGTCCCCGTCGCCGAGTGGATCGAGGGCAGGACCCTTCCCACCGCCAACGGACAGGGAACCCATCAACGGGTGCTGTGTGAGTGGGACAGCCAGTTCCCCGCCCATGGGATGCATATGCGCACGATCTACCGGGACGGCTGGATCTGCACGGCGTACGAACCTTCGACTGGTGGGCAGCCCAACGGCCTCGAGAACGATCCTTTCGCCCAACAACTCCTCGGCGACCGCCTCCTCGACCCGATCGCCATTCAATACGACGGCACCGAGGGCGAGTTGTACGACGTCGAGGCTGACCCGCACCAGTGGCACAACCTTTGGGACGACCCGGCCCATCGGGCCCTGCGCGACGACCTCGTTGCGGACCTGTACGACTCGTTGCCGGCGGTATTCAACCACCGCGACGTCGAGGCCATGGCGTGATGACCGTCCATCCCGTCGAACGCCGTGGGGTCGTAGCACCACGTTCTTGCCAGCACACCGACAAGGGAGACTCGTGATGCAGGTCCTGCGCACACCCGACGAGCGTTTCGCCAACCTGCCGGATTTCCCCTTCGAGCCCCACTATGCGGAGATCGATGACGGCGAGGGTGGCGTGTTGCGAGTCCACTGCCTCGACGAGGGTCCCCGGGACGCCGCCCCGGTGCTACTCCTTCACGGTGAGCCGTCGTGGAGTTACCTCTACCGCCACATGGTTCCGCCGCTCGTCGCCGCCGGCCACCGGGTGATCGTGCCCGACCAGGTTGGCTTCGGCCGCAGCGACAAACCGTCCGAGCAGGGCGACTACAGCTACGCCCGCCACGTGGCATGGATGTCGAGTCTGATTTTTGGCGCTTTGGATCTGACCGACATCACGTTTTTCGGCCAGGACTGGGGTGGGCTCATCGGGTTGCGACTCGTTGCCGCACAGCCGGACCGGTTCGCACGGGTGGCGGTGGGCAACACCGGCCTGCCCACCGGCGACCGTCCGCCGTCGGATGCGTTCTTGGCCTGGCAGGAGTTCTCCCAGACCGCACCCGTGTTCCCCATCGGTGCAATCATCAACGGTGGCACGGTGACCGAACTTTCCGCCGAGGTCATCGCCGCCTACGACGCTCCCTACCCTGACGACTCCTACAAAGCCGGCGCGCGCATCTGGCCGAGCTTCGTGCCCACCTCACCCGACGACCCCGAGGCACCGGCGAACCGGGCGGCATGGGAGGTGCTCGAGCGCTTCGACCGGCCGTTCCTGTGCTGTTTCAGCGACGCCGACCCGATCACCGGTGGCGGTGAAAAGGCCTTCATCGGACGCGTGCCGGGTACCGCGGGGCAATCGCACACCACCATCGAGGGCGCCGGGCACTTCCTCCAAGAGGACGCAGGGCCGCAACTGGCGCAGGTCCTCATCGACTTCATCGCCAGCTGACTTAACTGAGGGACCTCGCTGTCGGGCGCTCGGCGTCGAGCCTTTTGGCCGCTCGAACCCTGATCGTGGTGCGGGTCCTCAGGGGGTCGGCGCCTCGAGACCGCTGAGCGTCAAGGCGATCTCGTAATCGACGCCGGTGCCAGCTTCGCCGGTAGGTGAACCAGTCATGGTGCCGGTGCCCGACACGCTGGTGAACGCCCCCGTTCCCCCGATGACCTCAAGTGTCCCTGCAATCGTTGATGGCCCGTCACTCGAGGTGGTGGTCTGCCCCCGGTAGCGCAGGGCGAGTTCATCACCGACGTCGTCGGTGATGGTCATGAAACCCGACGAGCTTCCCGAGCCATCGCGGTATTCGACCTCGCCCACAAGATCCACGAAGGCGGGTGCGTCAAGGAAGGTCGTCTGGCCGGTGAAGGCGCCGAAGCCGTAGCGCAGGCTCCCGTCACCGCCGGTCCGGTAGAACTGGGCGCCGTCGACGGGGGTGGCGTTCACGGTGAACGTCACGTCCCGGGTGCCGCCCGATGAGTTCGATGAGTCGTCTCCATCGGATCCGGCGCCGCAGCCGGCGATCAGGAGTGCTCCGAGCGCGCCGACGACAAGGACAGCTGCCAACCGACGTCGCACACCGCCCGATCGTGCGGTCGTGGTTTCGTGGTCGGCAACAGAGATGGTCATGGTCGGCAAGGTAGTCGCGCCAGGTGCTTGACGGGCCACGTCAGGGGTGGAGTGGGGGCATGTGCACCGGGGTCGTCACACCGCCGGTGAGGTGGGGTCGGCGAGCGATCGCCAGGGCGCCGCCTCTTCGAGTTGCAGCGCCAGTTGGACGAGAAGCGCATCGTTGCCCGCGGCGGCTCCGAACATCATCCCGATGGGCAGGCCGGTGGCGGCGTCGTACCCGAGCGGCAGGCTGATCGCCGGGGTGCCCGCAGCGTTGGCCAAGGGGGAGAACGCCATCCAGTTGATGACCCGTGGCAACAGCACCTCGTGATCGAGGGCCATCGACAGGTGTCCGAGCGGTGGTGGAACGGTCGTCACCACCGGCGTGAGGATCAGGTCGTAGGTGCGGTGGAGTTCCGCCATGGTTGCCGGGGTGCGTCGTAGCCGCCGGGACGCCCCGACGATGCCGCGACGGTTGCGACGGAAACCGTCGGCGAGACCGTGGGTGAAATCGGTGAACCGGTAGCGGCGGACGTGACGGCCGTGGCTGATACGGGCGGTTGACGAGGCGAGGTAGGCGAGGAGCTCGAAGTAGGCGAGGAAGTCGTCGGCGAACTCCTGACCGACTGGTGCCGGTGCCATCTCCACCCGGTGGCCGAGTCCCTCCATCAACGCCACGGTCTCGTCGAAGGCGTGCCGTGTCGGTGCGTCGACGTCAGCGTCAATGGGGAGCTCCACCATTGCCGCCACCCGCAACTGGCGCCCCACGGGTCGGTCCACCAGACCCATCGCCGGCAACTTCGGGTTGGCGTAGAGGCGCTCGGCCTCGGCATACCACCGGGCCGTGTCGCGGACCGAGCGGGTCACCACCCCGTCCACGGTGACGGCCACCGGCAGCATCTGTTCTTCACGGTGGGGAAGGAGCCGCCCCCGGGTCGGCTTGAGTCCGACGAGTCCGCACGCCCCCGCTGGGATGCGGGTCGATCCGCCGCCGTCGGCGGCGTGGGCGATGGGGACCACCCCCGAGGCGACCAGTGCCGCCGCCCCGCCCGATGAGCCTCCGGCGGTGTGGCCAAGGTTCCAGGGGTTGCGGGTGGGGTCGGTGTGGCCCGGCTCGGTGGAGGGGATGAACCCGAACTCGGGCAGGGTGGATTTGCCCAGCACCACCATCCCCATCTCCTCGAACTGGGTGGCGATGCCTTTGGTGGCGCGGGCAGCGGGACCGCCCTCAATCGCCCTTGACCCCCACCCGGTGGGCATGCCGGCCACATCAACCATGTCCTTGATGTAGGTGGGCACACCGTCGAACGCGCCTGCCGGTCGGCGGTTGCGGACAAGCGCCTCCACCTCGTCGTGGCGGTTGTGGGCGATGGCGTTGATGAGCGGCTGCATGCGTTGCGCACGCGCCACGGCCGCGGCGGCGACTTCCTGCGCGGTCAGTTCCCCGGTGGCGATGGCCTCTGTGGTGGCCACGGCGTCGAGCCGCGCCAGCGGATCGTCAAAGGCGCTGGCGGTCGGTGCCGGACCCGCAGCGGAATCATCAGACACGGAAGTCTCCATTTTGTTGGGCGCCGGGACATGGCAACGTAGCCCACCGGGCGGTTAACCGGTCTACACCGCGCGCCTCGTCCGGCGATGTGTCGCCCTACGATCACCGCAAGCATTCATCGTCGGTGGGGAGGTCAGCGGTGCGTATCAGTCGTCGGCGGGTCCTCGAACTTGGCGTGGGGGCCGTTTCCTCAGCGGTGGTGGTGGCGTGCGGCGGGGCACCGAGGACAGGTAGCCCGACCGAGACGGCGACGCCGACGCCGACGGCGGGTCCCACCACCGCGGCCGTTCCGGCCCCCTCGACGACGAGCACGGCACCAACTCCGGATCCCCGGGCGGTGGCGACGGCCAACGCCGGTCGGGTGCCCCGGCAATGGGGGGTTGAGGTCACCGGCGTGCACACCCGCCTGGTGGACGCCGGTGCTCCGGGGGCCCCAACGCTGGCGTTGACCTTTGACGCCTGTGGGGGACCGGGTGGCAGCGGGGTGGACGACGCACTCATTGACCTGCTCGAGCGTGAGCAGATCCCCGCCACCCTGTTCATCAACCGCCGCTGGATCGACGCCAACCCGACGGTGACCGAACGCCTCGTCGCCTCCTCACTGTTTGAGATCGGCAACCACGGCACCCGCCACCTGCCGCTCAGCGTGAACGGTCGAAGTGCGTACGACATCCCGGGAACGGTCGACGCCTACGACGCCGCCGAGGAGGTCTGGGTGAACCATGAGACGTTGCGCGCCCTGATGGGGCGGCCTCCGTTGTGGTTTCGTTCAGGCACCGCCCATTACGACGAGGTGGCGACCAGCATCGCAATCGAGCTCGGTGAGCAACCCGTGGGGTTCACCACCAACGGCGACTTCGGTGCCACCGCAGGCCCGACACAGGTCGCTGCCGAGGTCCTTGGGGCGCCGCCGGGCGGCATCGTGTTGGCCCACATGAACCAGCCCGCCGGTGGGACCGCTGCGGGTGTCGCCGCCGCGCTGGGTCGGCTCCGCTCGTCAGGTACCCGGCTGGTGACGCTGAGTGGGGGCGGGGGAACCCGGCCCTGAACGTCGGCGCGTCGGTGGGTTCCCGGCGGGGTGGTGGGTCCTCCACTAGCGTCGCAGATCGTTGGAGTAGCAATAAAGGGGAGATACGCCTTGCGACTCGGTCGTCATGTGGCAATTCTTGGTGCTGTTGGGGTCCTTGTAGGTGCGCTCGTCGTCGCGCCGCGTGCGGGTGCGGTTGAGGACGCCGATTCACCCGAGGAGACAGTTGTCAGCGCGCCGGAGTCCTCATCGGGCACCGACACCGACAGTCCGTCGACCACCGAACCGCCCGTGGACGATCTGGCGGTGGTTGTCACCCCCGCCTACGACCCGGTGTTCCCACTTGCCGGCAACGGCGCCGGGGTGGAGATCCAAGCCGTCGACTGGCGGCCCGGGGTGGTCAACACCCAGACCGCTGAGCTCTACGCCATGGTCGACACCGGGGGAGTGCTGGTGATCGGCATGGGCAACACGTCGAATACCCCCGTGACCGTCACCGACGTGTCCCTCGACGGGGATCCCGTCGCGACGTTGCGTGAGAATCGTGAGTTGATGTGGTGGCGTACTGCACCGAACGCCATCGCCCCCGGGGGCGTTGGGTCGGTCACCCTCAAGTTGATGAGCCCCTACGTTGCCGGACGCGAGGTCGACATCACCGTTGAGACCAGCAGTGGGCCGGTGTCGCTGCGCACAGAACTCGATGACGCACCGGTGCGTCTCGCCAACGTCACCCTCGACACCGCAGGCGACAATCTGTTGATCTGGCTGCGCAACGACGGCCTTCTACCGGCCACCCTGCCGGGCAGCATCGCCTTGTCGGGTCAGGTGGTCGCCACCCCACCGAGTCAGTCGATCATCGGCAGGGGCGAGGTGGCGTTCTACCGACTGCCCGCACCCCCCGGTGGCCCGAGGGCCCGGTACGTCTCGGTGGGGGTTGAACCGGTGGTGAACGGTGAAGCTCGCCCCGCCTACGCCCACCTCAAGGTCGCCCCGGCGTTCAACGCCCATGGTGGCTACGGCGACTCTCGTAACTTCCCCGCCGAACAGGAGGCGCTCGGGTTGAACCTGGTGACCCGTGGATTGTTCTCGTCGCCCGCTCAGCAACAGGAGTTCAACGACGAGTTCTGCATCCCCCATGGCATCCGTGTGTGGCTGGCCGACGCCTCGTCGGCATCCAACGAGACGCTGGCGGAGCAGGGAGCGAGCCCATGTGTCGCCGGGTTCGGCAAGGACGAACCGGAATTCAGCATCTACCCCGCCAACGACCGGGACGCTGCGCGTTGGGACGCCATGCAGGCTCTCGCAGCCCAGCAGGCCCGCCAGAGCACGGCGACGAACAACGAGTTGATGGACCACATCACCAACGCCATCGGGCGTGCCATCAGTTCGTTCGCCATGCTCGCCGATGTGGCGGGCAACGACCACTACGCCACCGACTCGGTGTCAAGCGACGGTGACTCCTCGCATCCGCTTGAGGAAGCCGGGTACTTCACCGCGCTGACCCGCCGTGCCGCCGAACCACGTCCGTCCTACGACTGGGCCCAGTGGAGCGCCGACCAGTCGTGGTCGACCGGCGATGCGTGGAACCGTCAACCGAGTGTCGAGGAGCTGCGTCTGCAGGCGTACACGATGCTCCAAGAGGGTGTGAAGAGCCTGTTGTGGTTCACGTTCAACAACGGCCGGGTCAACACCTATCCCGATCTCGCCCGCGAGGTGGCACGGATCAATCGCGAGCAGGACCTCGTGACCAACATGGTCACCGAGGGTGCCGAAGCGCCGGGCTTCGCCGAGGTCACCAACTTCGCCCCCGAGGTGGTGCGCGCCTCGGCACTGGCGGGCACCGAAGGTCTCGCCGTGCTTGTGACCAACCTCGACTACACCTACACCCGCGTGGTGCGGTCCAAGCCGGTGGCGCCCTCACCGACGCCGTTCGCAGAGTTCACCCCCAAGTCCGGAGTCGAGGTCACCATCCGTGTTCCTGCATGGTTGAACGCAGGTGAGGTGCTCTTGGTTGACCCGGCCAGTGGACCCCAGCCCCTCAGTGCCACACCGACGTCACTGCCGACTGGCGACGGGTTTGTGGTGACGTTACCGAGTCTGACCACGACCGCAATGCTCGTCGTGGTCCCCGACGCCGCAGCCCGCGACGCCCTCGAGCAGCGGTGGGACGACCTGACGCTTGAGATTCCCGGTGCGTCGGCACCCGACGCCCCGCCGGGGCCGGTACCTCCCGCCAACGCACCGTGGAACGACGGGCTGCCTGATCTGGTGGAGGACTGGGAGGTGGCGACCCGTGACGTCGTCATGGGGACACCGGTGGTGGTGGGTGACACGATCTACGTGGTGTCACGCGACGGTGAGGTGCGAGCGATCTCGCTCGCTGACGGCACCGAGGTGTGGGTCTCTGCGCCCGTTGGGAAGGTCTACGGCGGTGTCGCCGTGGCCGACGGTCGGGTGTACGTGGCCACCACCGACGGCGAGGTCATCGCCTTCGACGCCACCGATGGTTTCGAGCTGGCGCGGGTCAATCTCTTCACCGAGATCATGGCGACCCCGGTGGTGGCGGGCGGACGACTCGTCGTTGCGGACATCGATGGCATTGTGCGGGGTCTGACCCTTGACACGCTGTCTCAGGCGTGGGGGGTGTTTACCGTTGCCGGCCCCATCGTCGCCGACATGGCCGTGGGCTCATTGGCGGGTACCGAGGTGGTCTACGTGGCGTCCACCAACGGCCGCATGTTCGCCGTTGGCGCGTCGACCGGCGGCCTTGCCGGAGCGGTTGATCTTGGTGACCAGATCGTGGCGGCACCCGCAGCGGTCGACGGTCTCGTCGTCGTCGGCTCGACGGGTGGCCGGCTCGTGGCGTTGTCCGGTCTGCTCGAGGAGTTGTGGACCGTGGAACTCCCGGCGCCGGTTCTGCGGCGACCCGGGATCGCCAACGGTCAGGTCGTGGTCGGGACGCCGGCGTACAACGGGTGTTTTGGTGCTGACGCTGGCCCGGCCACGTTCCGGGCGTTCGACGCCGCCACCGGTGCGCCCCAGTGGGACGCCGGTCTGTTGGGATGCGACTTCGGCCATTCCGCACCGGCGTTCGGCGACGGTGCCTGGTTCGCCGGCACGTCGTGGGGAACGCTTGTCCGCATCGATCCCGAATCGGGGACCCCCAACGCCTCGGTGATGACCGACGCCTGGGTGTTGGCCACCCCCGTCGTCGTTGACGGCAAGGTGGTGATGGGCTCAGACGACCAGCGTGTTCGACTCATCGACGGTGGCGGGCCGGACCCCCAACCGACGACCAGCGTCGCTCCTCCGACCACGGAGACCCCGGTGGATCCCAGCGGTGGTGGCGGCCAGTTGCCCAGCACCGGTGCGTCGATTGCGCCATTGGTGCTGGCTGGGGTGATGCTGGCGCTCGCAGGTGCTGTTGCCGTGGGTGTCACCGCCCGGCGGCGCTCACTGCGCTCGTCGTAGATCCAAGCCTCGACGCACCCGCCTCTCGGCGGGTCCCCGTGCCGGGTGCTCAGTACACCTCGGGAACGAACGTCTGGTGATCCATGGGTGGTCGGACGTGGGTCGCGGTGCGCCCCGGTCGTGGTTCGAGGGCCAGGGGTGTGGCGGTCACGTCCTCATAGGGCACCATCGACAACAGGTGGCTGATGCAGTTCAGACGGGCGGTGCGTTTCACGTCTCCGTTGACCACCCACCAAGGACTTTCCGTCGTGTCGGTGTGGGCGAACATCTCGTCCTTGGCCTCGGAATACTCCTCCCATCGGCGCCGTGACTCGAGGTCCATGGGGGACAGTTTCCAGTGCTTCAACGGGTTCTCAAGGCGCGCCCGGAACCGTCGTTCCTGTTCTTCGTCACTGATGGAGAACCAGTACTTGACGAGTCGGATACCCGCACGCTGCAGCATGCCTTCGAACTGCGGGCAGGATCGCATGAATTCGCTGACTTCGTCGGGGGTGGCGAAGCCCATGACCCGCTCCACCCCGGCTCGGTTGTACCAGGACCGGTCGAAGAGGACCATCTCTCCGGCGGCGGGGAGATGCTCGACGTAGCGCTGGAAATACCACTGGGTGCGTTCCCGGTCGCTCGGTGCGGCGAGGGCCACGACCTTGATGACCCGCGGGTTGGTGCGTTCGGTGATGCGGGTGATGGCCCCACCCTTGCCCGCCCCGTCGCGGCCCTCGAACAACACCACGATCCGTTCGCCAGTCGCCCGGATCCATTCCTGCATCTTGACGAGCTCGACCTGCAAGCGGACGAGTTCACGCTCGTACACCTCGCGCTTCAGACGCCCGGTTGCGTTGTAGGCGTCGGGCCCCAACCGCTTCGGGTGCGTCGGGTCGTCGGTCACGTCGGGCATGGTGATCCTCGTCGGTGTGCGGCAGGTGAGGCCCGCAGGTGGGTGTGTCACACTCTACGCAAGGGGTCCGCAGGGGGACGTGGGTAGGGGTGTTTCGGTGACGTTGAAGCGGAGCGACTTCGGTGAGGGGTTCACGTGGGGGGTGGCGTCTGCGGCCTTCCAGGTCGAAGGGGCGTGGGACACCGACGGTAAACGGCCGTCCGTGTGGGACGACGCCGTGCTGCGGGGACGGGTGCGCGGGGGGCTTGCCGGACTCGACGGTATCGACGCCTTCAACCGCCTCGACGAGGACCTCGATCTCATCGCCGCCATGGGGGTCGGGGCGAACCGGTTCTCGATCAGTTGGCCACGGGTGTTCGGTGACGGTCGGGGGCCGTGGAACCCGGCCGGTGGTGACTACTACGACCGTCTCATCGACGGCTGTCTCGCCCGGGGTCTTGAACCGTGGGTCACCGTCCACCATTGGGACCTGCCACTGGCGCTGCAGCGTGAGGGCGGCTGGACCCGCCGGGGCATCGTCGAGGATTTCGCGGCGTTCGCCGCCGAGTTGGCGGACCGTTTCGGGGACCGGGTGCGCAACTGGATGGTGTTCAACGAACCCCTGTCCGTCATCGGGCACACCGTCATCGGGGTGCACGGCAGCTATGGCCCGCACCCCATGGCGTCGCTGTCGTCGCTGCACCACATGAACCTGGCGTGCGCCGAAGCGGGGCGACGGATGCGTGACGTGCTCGGGGACGCTGCGTCGATCGGCACCACCAACGTGTTCACCCTCGCCGCGCCGTTCCACACCACCGACGAACGCCTCCGGCGCCGGCAACGCTCGCTTGAGGCATTGCTGGTGGATGCGTTCTTGGACCCGGCGGCTGGTCGGGGGTATCCGTTCGCTGACAGCCTGCCATTGCGGCTGATGCGTCGTTACGTCCTCGACGGGGACGTTGAGGCCGCCGCGTTCGACTACGACTTCATGGGGGTGCAGTACTACGGGCCGCTACCGATGACCCGGTTGCCGCTCATCGGGGGCATCCCGGTGCCGTCGCTGCGCGGGGCGGAAGCCAACGTGCGTTCCGCCACCGCAATCCCCGTTGAACCCGACGGGCTGTTGGAGTTGTTGCGCAGATACCGGCACCACCCGGCATGCAGGCGCATGGTGATCACCGAGTCCGGGTTCGGGATGAACGACCGGCTGGTGAACGGCGAGGTCCGTGACGACCTGCGGGTCTGGTACGCCCGCAACCACCTCGAAGCGGTGCGAACCGCTGTGCGTGAAGGCATCGCCGTCGATGGCTTCTTCCAATGGTCGTACGCCGACAACATCGAGTGGCAACTCGGTCGTGAGGCGCGTTTTGGGGTGGTGTACGTCGACTACGACGACGATTTCCGCCGGATCCCCAAAGCCTCCTACCGCTGGTTCCAGCAACTCCTCGGCGAAGGCGCCGCGCCCTGAGCAATAAGGTGGGGCGATGACCATGACCGACGGGACTGACCGAGACGCGCTGCGTGAGAAGTACCGGGCGGAACGCGACAAGCGTCTGCGACCCGACGGCAACGACCAGTACCTCGAGCCCACGGGTCGCTTCGCCCACCTTCTCGACGACCCCTACACGGCCGTCGTGGACCGCCCGCCGGTGCGCGAGGACGTCAACGTGGCCGTCATCGGTTCCGGATTTGCCGGCCTTGTGGTCGGAGCGAAGTTGAAACAAGCCGGCGTCACCGACGTTCGGCTGATCGACAAGGCCGGTGACGTCGGCGGGGTGTGGTACTGGAACCGGTACCCGGGTGCGATGTGCGACACCGCAGCGATGATCTACCTGCCGATGCTGGAAGAGACCGGGACGGTCCCGTCGGCGAAGTACGTCCCCGCACCCGAGATCCACGCCCACGCCCGCCGCATCGCCACCACGTTCGATCTCTACGACGGAGCGTTGCTCTCGACGGGCATCACCGGGGTCGTCTGGAACGATGACTCGTCTCGGTGGATCATCACCACCGACCGTGGAGACGAGGTGCGGGCCCGGTTCGTGACGGTGGGGACGGGACCTCTCCACCGACCCAAGCTCCCCGGCATTCCCGGTATTGACGAGTTCGCCGGTCACGCCTTCCACACCAGTCGCTGGGACTACGACTACACCGGTGGCGGACCCGGTGGCGAACTGATGGACAAACTGGCCGACAAACGAGTCGGCATCATCGGTACCGGTGCCACCGCCGTGCAGTGCATCCCGCACCTCTCCCGCAGCGCCGGTGAACTCTTCGTCTTCCAGCGCACCCCGTCGTCAATCGACGTCCGCAACAACCACCCCATCGACCCTGACTGGTTCGCCTCGTTGGAGGAGGGGTGGCAAAAGAAGTGGCTGTTGAACTTCACCACCCTGCAGACAGGTGGGTTTGCCGACGAGGACCTCGTCAAGGACGGCTGGACCGACATTGCCCAACGCATCCGCGACCGGGTGGTGGCCGAGATCACCAACGGGGGTGAGTTCACACCAGACACCATCCGACGGGCCTATGAGGAATCAGACGACGAGAAGATGGATGAGATCCGCTTCCGGGTCGACGCCATCGTCGATGACGCCCGCACCGCCGAGGGGCTCAAACCCTGGTACCGCCAACTGTGTAAACGGCCCTGCTTCCACGACGAGTACCTCCAGAGTTTCAACGCTCCCACCACTCACCTCGTCGACACCGACGGCAAGGGTGTGGAGCGGATCGACGCCACCGGGGTGTGGGTGGGTGGCGAGCACTACGACCTTGACTGCATCGTGTTCGCGTCGGGATTCGAGGTCGGGACCGAACAGTCGAGGCGCTCGGGTTTCGAGATTGTGGGACGGGGCGGGAGCACGCTGACCGAGCGCTGGGCCGACGGCATGCAGACCCTCCACGGCATCCACGTCCATGACTTCCCGAACCTGTTCGTGGTGGGCATCACCCAGGCCGCCAACCTCATCTCAAACGTCCCGCACAACTTCGTCGAGGCGGGAGAGACGATTGCTGCCGTGGTGGCCCACGCCGAGTCCACTGGCGCCACTGAGGTCGAGGTGACCGTCGAGGCGGAAGCCAACTGGGTGGATCTCCTGGAAGGGAACCCCATGGCGTTCATGGGTAATTCGGATTGCACCCCGGGCTATTACAACAACGAGGGTCGCCCCACCGGCCGAAGGGAACGCCTCAACATGAGCGGCTACCCGAGCGGGCCCATTGCGTACTTCGACTACATCAGCCGCTGGCGTTCCTCAGGCGAGTTCACCGGCCTCGAGTTCCGTTAAGGGGCGGACCCCCGCCGTTCTAGTTCTGGGCGTTCGACGCCCGCTTGGCCGCACGGGCGCGCACCGTGGGGTCGAGTTCGACTTTGCGCAACCGGACCGTGGCAGGCGTGACCTCAACGCACTCCTCCGCGGTGACGAACTCCAGCGCGTGCTCAAGGGACATTTCGATCGGAGGTGTGAGCTTCACGGTCTCCTCAGCGGTGGATGACCGGATGTTGTTGAGCTTCTTCTCCCGGCAGATGTTCACGTCCATGTCGTCGGCCCGGGAGTTCTCCCCGACGATCATTCCGCAGTACACATCGGTGCCGGGAGTGACGAGCATGCGGCTGCGATCCTGCAGGTTCAACATGGCGAACGTGGTGGACACACCGGTGCGGTCGGCGACGAGTACCCCGTTGGGCCGTGCCCGGATCTCCCCGGCCCACGGCTCGTAGCCTTCGAACACGTGGCTGAGCACCCCGGTTCCCCGGGTCTCGGTGAGGAACTCGGTGCGGAATCCAATGAGGCCCCGCGCCGGGACCACGTAGTCGAGTCGGACCCAACCGTGACCGTGGTTCACCATGTTGCGCATCGAACCCTTGCGGGCGGCGAGCAACTGGGTGACGGCGCCGAGGTGTTCTTCGGGTACGTCAATGGTGACCCGCTCGAACGGTTCGTGGACCTTGCCGTCGACGTCACGGGTCACGACCTCGGGCTTGCCCACCGTCAGCTCGAACCCTTCCCGCCGCATGGTCTCAACGAGGATCGCCAACTGCAGCTCCCCGCGTGCCTGCACCTCCCAGGCGTCGGGGCGGTCGGTGGGGCGTACCCGCAGACTCACGTTGCCGACCATCTCGGCGTCAAGACGGGCCTTGACGAGCCTGGCGGTCAACTTCGAGCCTTCCCGACCGGCCAACGGTGACGTGTTGATCCCGATCGACATCGACAGGGCCGGTTCGTCCACGGCGATCACCGGAAGCGGACGCGGATCGTCAGGGTCGGCCAACGTCTCCCCAATGGTGATGTCGGCGAAACCGGCAACCGCCACGAGGTCGCCGGGACCCGCAGACTCGACGGGGACCCGGGTGAGATGTTCGGTGAGGTATAGCTCGGCGACCTTGGCCCGTTCAACGGATCCGTCGGTACGGCACCACGCAACCTGCTGGCCGCGATTGATGGTGCCCTCGACTACCCGGCACAACGCTAGGCGCCCGACGTAGGGGTTGGCGTCAAGGTTGGTGACCCAGGCCTGCAATGGGTGACCGTCGGTGTAGGACGGTGCCGGCACGGTGCTCATGATGAGGTCACACAGTGGGGACAGGTCCGTCCCGGCGGTGTCGGCGTCCTCGCTGGCCCAGCCGTCACGGCCCGAGCAGTACACGATGGGGAAGTCGAGCTGGGCGTCGGTGGCTTCGAGATCCATGAACAGCTCGTACACCTCGTCGACCACCTCGGACACCCGGGCGTCGGGGCGGTCGACCTTGTTGACGGCGAGGATGACGGGCAGCTCCGCAGCGAGGGCCTTGCGCAACACGAACCGGGTCTGGGGGAGTGGCCCCTCGGCGGCGTCGACGAGAAGCACGATCCCGTCCACCATGGTCAGTGCCCGCTCCACCTCACCACCGAAATCGGCGTGACCGGGGGTGTCGACGATGTTGAACGTGGTGCCACCCCAGACCAGCGACGTGTTCTTGGCCAGGATGGTGATGCCCTTCTCGCGCTCGAGGTCCATCGAGTCCATGACCCGTTCGGCCACCGCCTCGTTGGTGCGGAACGCCCCGGACTGACGTAGCAGGGCGTCGACGAGGGTGGTCTTGCCGTGGTCGACGTGGGCGACGATGGCGAAGTTGCGAAGTTCACTGCGGGTAGGCACAGAGAGTCGACGCTACCGGGGAAAGGTGCCTGCGGTACAGCCCACGCCCGGTGTCACACCTCACCGACCGCCGTTGGGTCCCTTGGTGGTGGTCGTCGTGTCCTTGGTCGTCGGGGTGATCGTCGACATCGTGGTGGACGACGAGGTGGGTGGCGGTGTCGTGGTCGTGGGTGGTTCACGAGGGGTGGTGGTCGGGGCTGTCGCCGTGGTGGGTACGGGTGGACTGGCACCGGGAACCACACGTGTCGGCGGGACGGTGGTCGTGGTGGACGTCGTTGAGGTGGACGTCGTCGCTGCCTCCTCTGAAGGCGTCGTCAGTTGCTCAGAGCGAACTGATTCGGGCCACTGTGGTGTGGCGACCGTGGTGAGTGCACCGTCGGTCCCCACGGCGAGATCCCGTCGATCACCGTCGAGGCGGACGGTCCCTGACGTGTTCGCGCCTGCGCCCCAGTCGACCTCGGTCACCGTGTCAGACGCGACCCGCACGGCAACCGGACCGGTGACGGGACTGGCGAAGCGGACAATCCCCCCCGGGGCGGTGACCGTCACCGCAGTGTCGCCCGTGAGTTGATCGACGACGATGCGACCTCCGTCAGCTTGCACCGTGGCTGCCCCGGCACCATCGAAGTCCAGCGTCAGCGAGCGGCGCCCCACGGTCACCGCCACCCGGGCGGACGCCTCGGTACTGATCCGCAGCGGCTCGTCGCCGGTGGCCTCGGCGAGCATCGTCGTCGTCCCGAACCCTCCTCTGATCACCGCCCGGACGTCGTCGTCGCCGGGGGTGCTCGCCGGGCCGGCCACCAAAGCGCCTGTGCGCTGCCCCGTCACCGACCAGTTTCGTCCGCTCGTGGTCACGGCCAGTTGTGGGCGGCCCCCACCCGCCCCGGTGAACGGTTCGAGGAACGGGGCCTCCCGTGCGCTGAGCGCGACCACGTCGATATCGGTGGCGTCGCCGAACCACACTGTGGCAGGCCCGTCCGCCGACTGGGGTGCGGTGGGGTCGGCCTCTCCGTAGGGGAAGCGCCACCGCTGCGCTTCGAGGTCCATCTCGATGAAGCGGTCCTGCCCCGGCCAGTTCGGGTCGTAGACCCACACCACCGCCCGGTCGGCGTCCACTCGTTCAACGGCGTAGGGGGTGACGGCATGGCCGACGCCGTTGGCGTAGAGGCCAATGGTGACCGGCACCCCCGAGTTCGTGAGTCGTGCCTCGACGTCATCGACCACCGATCGCAGCGGACGTCCACGCGACGACTCGCCTTCGGCGATGACCTGTGGGAGGAACTGGGTGGCGAACAGCCGTCTGATGGTCCGGTTCAGCGATGGACTTTCCACGAGATCCGCCGAGGCGGGAATGGCCCCGGCTGAGAACCGGTCGAGGCTGAGCACCGCCATTCCCTCACACACCCCACCGGCGAGCGCTGCGGCCACGGTGTCGGCCCACTGCTGGGCCTCGGGTCGCACGACACACGGACCCGTCGGGGTCTCGCACACCCCGTCGGGGCCGAACATGGCGATGAGATCCCCAGCGTCAAAGGTGCGGTCCG
>Ga0208484_1000062_pt1 | contig 25325 bp, 15 predicted proteins | sample LakMenEpi09Aug11_FD_150682 | JGI IMG/M metagenome (GOLD analysis project Ga0208484, IMG submission 150682) | Freshwater microbial communities from Lake Mendota, WI - 09AUG2011 deep hole epilimnion (SPAdes) | ecosystem: Environmental > Aquatic > Freshwater > Lentic | place: Lake Mendota, Madison... | reverse complement strand
TCGGGATTCGTTCCACGATTCACCACCTTCGGGGAGCCAGGCAGGGAAACCACCACCGTACTCTCCATGGATGAGCGATGGATGAGAATCCCATGAAGGCACCGTGAGAACCGGCGATCCCTCACGCGTTCGAGGCGGCTCACCGATTCCTCCCGAAGCACTCGACACCCGCTCACGGAGACGTCGTCGGGCCCCCGTACGAGGCGTTCTGCAGGCTCTCCACTTCGGCACGGTCTTGACTCCCTCACGCTCCCGCCACCCCGCCACGGGCGCGTCGATCCCTGCACCGGCCTGCATGCTCGCCGGGTTCCTCCTTCCAGCCGTCGACGCGGCGCGCGATGCCGACGGAGGAAACTGACCGCCTCGCTCGTGGAGCCCCCGAAGGCTTTCGCGGAATCCTGGCCGGCAGGTTCATCACGCCGACGACGGCTTTGGATTCATGGCCGCCTCATGGTTCGCTCGCGATCTGCTCACCGGATGCGGCGGGCGATCTGGAAAAACGGCCATCGCTGACGTGTTCGTATCACATGAGCGCGCCCGCGCCCTTGCTCATGCCGATTTCACTCGCAAGTTCGCCTTGGCGCTGCTTCCGCTTTCACGACACCCTTCGCACCACGCTTCCCGACGAGGACCGCACTCACACCCGGAGACCACAGTCATGCGCTCGGCATCGTTTCCTGCCCGTCTCCTCGACCGATGCATCCGCATCGGCCTTTCGACGGCGATGTTCACAGCGGGCCTTCCGGCCGTCGCCACTCCGATCGATTTCAGCGGCTCGGCCTACACGCAGGACTTCCAGTCGATGACCGGCGGCGCGTTCAATGCGACCACGATCTCCGTCGGGAACATGCTCGACGTCTCGACGCTCGCGATGTCGGGGAGCGCGGCCGGCGTGAACGGTTGGTACGTCTACGGCGGCAACGCCACGCCGCGGCAGGGCATCTCGAACGGGTCCTCGTCGACCGGATCCTTCTACCAATTGATCGACGGCAGCGGCGGCCGGGCCCTCGGTGCACAAGGATCCGGCAATGCGGACTGGTTCTTCGGCGTCGTCCTCAAGAACACCTCCGGCGCCACGATCAACAACCTCACCCTCGCCTACGACGCGGTGATGAACCGTAATCCCGCTTCGACCGTGAACGCGTATCCGCTCTCCTGGCTCGTGAGCAACGCGACGGTGGCGTCGGGAAGCGCCACCGGCGCCGGCACGTTCGCCAACGGTGCCGGCACCTGGAACACGACGACGCTCGGCTTCTCGACGCCGTCGAGCGGTACCGGCGCCCCGGGCTCCCAGGCAGCGATCAATCCCATGTTCACGATCGGGAGCAGATCGGGGAATCTCACGAACATGACCTGGGGAGCGGACCAGTACCTCTACATCCGCTGGAACGAGAAAGACGAAGGGGGCGCCGACGCCACCGCTGGCGTCGACAACTTCTCCCTCACCCCACTGGCCGTGAACAACCTCTCCTGGAACGTCGCCGGCAGCGGCGTGTGGGACACGACCACCGCCAACTGGACGACCGGTTCCGGTGCCACGACCTTCGCCAACGGCGACCAGGCCACCTTCTCGAATGCCGCCGGCGGCACGATCACCCTCTCGGGTGCCCTCGCTCCCTCGACCGTCGTCGTCTCCGCCGCCTCAGGCACCTACACCTTCTCGGGCCCCGGGGCCGGCGACGCGATCAGCGGTGCCGCCTCGCTCAGCAAGAGCAACGCCGGTACGCTCGCCCTGACGAGCGTGAACACCTACGCGGGCGGCACGAGCCTCTCGGGCGGCACCCTCGAGATCGACGGCGACGGCAGGCTCGGATCGGGTGGCGTGACGATCTCCGGTGGAGCCACCTTGCGGAGCACCTCGGCGACCGATTTCGCCCTCGCGAACACGCTCGGCATCGGCTCCGGTGGCGGCACGATCGACACCGGTGCCTCGAACATGTCGGTGGCGGGGGTGAGCTCGCTCTCCGGGGTGCTCACGAAGGCCGGCAGCGGCTCGCTTACCGTGAGCGGCGCCTTCTCCCCCGGCTCGGGCGGCGGCGTGAGCGTCGCGGCGGGGAATCTCGTCCTCGGCAACGGCCCGACCGCAAGCGGCGTCTACAACATCGGCGCGTCGGGTGTCCTCACCGGAAACCTCGTCCTCTCCGGGACGCAGCGGATGAACGTCAACGACGGGGCGAACCTGTCGGGCGCGGGCCAGGTGCAGCTTGCCACCTCGGGCGCTCTCCTCTCGAACGTCTCGGGCAACGCCGGCGGCACGATCTCGGCGGGCATCGGCCTGAACTCCTCCGCTGCGCCCTTCACGGCGGGCAGTTGGACCGGCGACGTCTACACCCCCGGCAGCTTCCTGGCGACGATCGGCGCTACGCAAGGACCGACCGGCGTGGCCGGCACGCTCACCGTGAACGGCACGATCTCGGGTGATTCCGACCTCGATCTCTCGAACAGCTCCGCCGCCGGCGGCGGCGGCGGCGTGCTCACGCTCGGCGCGCGGAATACCTACACGGGCAACACGACGATCAACACCGGCTCACCCACCATCGCCGGCAACGCCAACGTCGTCCTCGGGATCGACGATGCGATCCCGGTCACGAGCGGCGTGATCGTCGGCACGAAGACCGGCCTCGGCGGGTCGATTCTCGACATGAACGGCTTCGACCAGCAGGTGGCCTACCTCGCCGACGGCGCCAACGCCACCGTCGGCACGACCAAGAACCTCTCGATCGTCAACAAAGGCGCCACGGCTTCGACGCTCACCCTCGGCGGGCTGACGACCCCCGGAAAGGCTTTCGGCGGTTCGATCGGCGGCGGCACGGGCACGATCGACGTCGTCAAGACCGGAGCCAACACGCAGTCGCTCGCCGGGGTGAACACCTACACCGGCTCGACGACAATCGACCAGGGCACGCTCGCCCTCACCGGCGCCGGAAGTCTCGCCTCGCCGACGATTGTCGTGGCCTCGGGGGCGACGTTCGACGTGACGGGTGTGAGCGCCGGCTACACGCTCGGGAGTGGCCAGACCCTCGGCGGGACCGGCACCGTCACCGGCCCCGCCACCATCGCCGGATCGATCGCTCCGAACATGAACGCCATCGGCACGTTCACGCTCGGGGCCACGACGCTCTCCGGCGGCGGAGGGCTCGACTTCCAACTCTACGACGCCACCGGCAGCGCCGGCAGCGCCTGGGATCTGCTCTCGACCACCGCCGATCTCACCGTCCCCGCATCGGGTTCGTTCACGATCCGGCTGGCGAGCGCCTCGAGCGCCGGAGGCACGTCCGGCAATGCGATCAACTTCGCGAACTCGGCGAGCGGTTCGTGGAAGATGATGACCACGGCCGGGAGTCTGCTCGGCTTCGATGCCAACCGCTTCTCGGTCGATGCCAGTGCGTTCACCAACCCGCTCGGCGGGGGCATCTTCTCGGTGAGCGACAGCGGGCTCGACGGCACCGGTCTCTATCTCGTCTTCACCCCCGGCAACGTCGCCACCTGGCAGGGGGGCAGCGGCACGTGGTCGGAGACGGGGGGCGGTTGGTCGACCGGCACCTGGGATCCGGCGCGCACCGCCGTCTTCAACGCTCCGGCCGGAACGGTCACCGTGGATGGCGCGGTGAGCGCCAACAACGGCATCCAGTTCGGCGTCGATGGCTACCAACTCACCGGCGGCACCCTGACCCTCGGTGGCGCAAGCGCCGCGGCCAACACGATCTCCATCGGTGCCGGCACTGCCACGATCGGCTCGACGATCACCGCCTCCAGTGGCCTGACGAAGGGGGGCGCCGGCACGCTCGTCGTCACGGGGGACGTGACGGCCAGTCAGACGACGATCACGAGCGGTGTCCTGCAGGTCGGCTCGGGCGCGACGACCGGATCGCTCTCCGGCCCGGCCGCGATCGGTGCCGGCGCGGCGCTCGTCTTCGATCGCTCCGCGGCCACGAGCTTCGCCGGTGACGTGTCTGGCGCAGGTGAGGTGCGGACCGACGGCGGCGACCTCACGCTCGCGGGCAGCGTCGGCGACAACGTCGCGGTCACCAATGCCGGCACCGCCCGGGTCGTCCTCTCCGGTCCGCTCACCGGCGCCGCGACGGTGTCGAACTCGGGTGCCGGTCGCATCGACATCGTCGGCCCCACGGTCAACACCACCGGAGCGGTCACCGTCAACGCTGGCACCGTCGGCTTCGGCGACGCGGGCCTCGGTAGCGGGAGCGTGGCACTCTCCGGTGGCGGTACTCTCGCCTTCGACGGCACGGCTCCGAAGACGATCGCCAATGCGATCACCGTCGCCGCGAGTGGCGCCGCCATCGAAGTCGCCTCCGATGACAGGCTCACCCTCGGCGGCTCCCTGACCCGCACCGGTGTGCTCACGAAGACGGGTGACGGCACCCTGTCGGTGGCCACCCTCCCGACGTCGAATCTCTCGATCGCCGCCGGCACGCTCGACGTCTCCGCCGGCGGCACGGTGACCGTGGCAAGCGACCTTGCGCCCCTCTTCGCCGGTGGCAAACTCGCCTTCTCGGGGGCCAACGTCCGCGTGAACGTGAACACCGTCCAGACCGGAACCGGCACGATCGAGTTCACGAAGGGGGGCCAATCGATCGCCGTGTCCGGGGCGAGTGGCACGCTCTCCAATCCGGTGAATCTGGCACTGCCGAGCGGTGCTTTGAATCTCGGTGCGACGAGCGGCAACACCCTCTCCGTCAACGGCCCGATCACCGGTACCGGCGACGTGAACTTCGCCGTCGGCGGCTCCGGGGGTGCGGGCACGACACTCCTCAACGCCGCGAGCACCTTCTCCGGCAACGTGACGGTCAATTCGGCGGCCTCAAGCATCCATCGTCTCGGCGTCGACAACGCTCTGCCGACGACCGCCGGCGTGACGTTCGGCTCGACCGCCGGGGCGATCGACTTGAACGGCCGGAATCAACAGATCGCTTCGCTCCAGGGGGGCTCTGCGGCGGTCGGCGGGATCGTGAACTCCGTCACGGCGACGCCGTCGGTGCTCTCGGTCGTTGGCTCCGCCAACGGCACCTACTCAGGTCCGATCGGCAAAGGCTCGAACTCGAACATCGCGGTCGTCAAGGACGGCACGTCGTCGCTGACGCTCTCCGGTTCGAGTACCTACACCGGCGGCACCGACGTGAAGGGGGGCACGCTCGCCGCCGGATCGGTCAACGCCTTCGGCACCGGGGGGTTGATCGTCCGCTCCGGGGCCACGCTCGACCTCGGCGGCCAGGCCGTGGCCAACTCGCTCGACAACCGTGGCGGCGCGGTGACCAACGCCGGGGCGTTCGCCGGATCGCAGACCCTTTCCGGCAACTCGACCTTCACCGGCACCATGGGGGGGACACTCGACGTCGTCAGCGGCGGAGTGGTGCAAGGTGACGGCACGACCTTCTCGGGCGCGGTAACGTTCCAGTCAGGTGCGGTCCACGCCCCCGGCAACTCGCCCGGCGTGCAGTCGTTCAGCGGCGGGCTGGCCTACGCCGCCGGCAGCAGGTTGCGGTGGGACTTGATCGCCAATGCCGCCGCGCTTGCAGACCGCGGGATTCTCTACGATGCCGTCAACGTGCTTTCAGGTCCGTTGACGATCGACCCGGCGAGCTCGTTGGACCTCGTCTTCAACGAAGCCGGGTCGACGGTCGACTGGTCCGACGCGTTCTGGTCGGTCGGGCAGTCATGGTTGCTGATCGACGCCTCGTCGGCCGGATCTTCGACAGGTCTGTTCTCCCTCGGCACCGTCGGCAACGACAGCACCGGATCGGCGCTTGCCTCGATCCGTCCCAGTGCCGCGTTCAGCGTGATCCACACCGGCTCGAATCTGGTCCTCGCCTACGACGTGGTCGTCGTCCCGGAACCTGGAGCGCTGTCACTTGCCGCCTTCGGCTGTGCCCTGGCCGCCTATGGAGCCTTGCGGCGACGAACCTGTCGATCGGCTGGCCGCCGCTGAGTGCCGTCGCTCGCCCAAACATCCGTCCCCCTGACCGTGCCTTGATCCGGCCGGCCCGCGTCTCCCGGACGCGTAGCCTCCAGATTCCGCACGAAGCACTCCCGGTCGAAAGGCCGGGGGTGTTTTTTGTTTGCGTGGTTCTGGACAGTCGGCGATTACCATGGTCGGGTGTGGGAGGTCGCACGCCACCCGATTTTGCGTCTGGCAATGGGTGTCGGCGGTTGTCAGCGGTAGGTTGGTCGGTGTCGGAAACAGGGGCTCGCGGCGGCCGACGGACACCGGCCGCTGTCCCGGGCACTCCCTTCCATCGTCTCTCATACCCACCGGTCACCGAGGCATCACGCCCCACTGGCATCGCCTCCACGGTCGGGCGTCGCACCATCGATCCCCACGCGACAGGTTCTCAAACCCAAGTCAACGTCCAGAGGACACGTTTCCGACATTTTTTCCAACAGGCTCGAGCCACACCCGATCTCGCTCTGACACGGGTTTCACGGGTTTTTTCCTCGCTCGAAGCCCATGGATGAGACATTTGTACACGCTCCCGGTACAAGGCTATTGCTCTTCCTGATGCTGTTCTTTCTCCTTCCTCTCCTGTTTTTCTTTCATCCAATGAGGAGCAGAAAAAAGGGGGTTGGTGAGGAGAGGCTGGGAGGGGAGCGGCGGGGGTTTCTGTGGCCCCCGAGTCGGGTACAGTAGGGGTTTTCCGCGACCGGTTTCCCGGGCCGCGATGCGGTTCGTCCGAAGAGGTCCGTCATGAAAGTTCGATGTGTGCGTGAGCCGCTGCTGGCGGCCCTTCAGAGCGCTCAGGCGGTGGTGCCGGCCCGGTCTCCAAAGCCGGTCCTGACGAACGTGAAACTCGAGGCCGATCGGGATTCAGCCGTCATCTCCGCCACCGATCTCGAGGTGGGGATCCGCATCGGTATCGACGGGGTCGAGACGGCGGCACCGGGAGCGGTCCTCCTGCCGAGTGGCCGGCTGGCGGCGATCGTTCGGGAAAGCCCGGCCGGGACCGTGTTCGACATTCATACCGACGGCACCGCGACGATCGTCAAGGCGCCGCGGAGCGAGTTCCGTCTGCCCGCCGAGGATCCCCTCGAGTTTCCCGCCGTCGCCGGCTTCCCGTCCGACTCGGGCCACGAACTCTCCACCCCCCTGGTCCGCGAGCTCGTCCGGCGAACGGTGTTCGCCACGGACAACGAATCGAGTCGCTACGCCCTCGGTGGTGTGCTCGTCGAATTGGCCGACACGTCGGTGACCGCCGTCGGCACCGACGGCCGGCGACTTGCCAAGATGAAGGGCCCGGCCGTCGCCACCGGCGGCGGCGTGGCAGAGGCCTCGCCGATCGTTCCGGCGCGGGCGATGCAATTGGTGGAGCGTTGCCTCGGCGGGGCCGACGTGCCGGTCCAGGTGGCGGTTCGTCCCAGCGAGATCCTCTTTCGCATCGGCTCGACGACGATCTCGTCGCGGCTCGTCGAAGGGCGATTTCCCCGGTGGCGGGATGTCTTCCCCTCCCGTCCGGATGCGATCCAGGTGAACCTCGTCGCCGGTCCGCTCCTCGCTGCAGTACGCCAGGCGGCGATCGTCACCAGCGAACAGTCGAAGGGGGTCGACTTCTCGTTCGAGCCCGGGCAACTGGTGCTCACGGGACGATCGGCGGAGAGTGGCGAAAGCCGCATCGAACTCCCGATCGACCATGGCGGCGCCACGGTGAAGATCAAGCTCGATCCGCGTTTCGTGAGTGACTTCCTCCGGGTCCTCGACGCCGACACCGCCGTCACCGTGGAACTCACCGACGCCCAGAGCGCCTGTGTCTGCACGACGGCCGACGGCTACGGCTACGTGATCATGCCGCTGGCCGCCGACTGACCGCCGCCGCAGTGATCGCTTCCGTCGGTCTCTCTCCACCCCAAGCCCTCCCGATCCCCCGCATGCCCCACGACGAATCCCCGCCCGCAGGACCGACGGCCATCGGCAGGCTGATGAGCCGCCTCCTGGCCCGCACCGGTTACGACCGCGAGCAGGCGGCCTCGGGACTCGTCGACGCCTGGCAACAGGCCGTGCCCGAGCACCTCAGGGCCGCCTCGCAGCCCGGGCTCGTCCGTCGCGGGGTGCTCGAGGTGTTCGTGACCCACTCCGCGGTCGTGCAGGAAATGGGATTCCACAAGCGTCAGGCCGTCACCCGCCTGGCCGAGTTGGTGCCTGCCGAAGGGATCACCGACATCCGCTGCCGACTCCTCTCCGAACCGATCGATCGATCCGAACCGATGCCCACCCTTGACTCGATGCAGGCCCTCGCGACCAGGCGCAAGGCCGACGCCCCGTCATCCCCGGAGGACCCGTCCCATGGCTGACGAGACCAGCACACCCGGATACACATCCGAGGATCTGCTCCATCTTTCCGACCGCGAGCATGTCCGCGAGCGGTTCGGCATGTACATCGGCGACAACACCGCCCGCGGTCTTCACCACCTCGTCTACGAGGTCGTCGACAACTCGATCGACGAATGCATGGCCGACTACGCCAAGCGGGTGAGCGTGACGGTGAACGTCGACGGCAGCGTGACGGTCGAGGACGACGGCCGCGGAATCCCCGTCGAGCGGCACGCGCAGCTCTCGGAGGAGATGGACCGCGACGTGTCCACCCTCGAGGGGGTGATGACGGTCCTCAAGTTCGGTGGCAAGTTCCAGAAAGGCGCCTACCAGACCTCCGGTGGCCTCCACGGCGTCGGCGTGACGGTCGTCAACTTCCTCTCCGAATGGTGCGAGGTGGAGGTCTCGCGCGGCGGCCACTTGTGGCAGCAGGAGTACGAGCGCGGCGTGGTGACAGGGCCTGTGCGCGACGTCGGCACCACCAACCGCACCGGCACGAAGACGACCTTCAAACCCGACCCGCAGATCTTCCCATCGACGAAGTTCTCCTGGGATGTCCTCGCCCGCCGCCTCCAGGAACTCGCTTTCCTCAACTCGGGCGTGCGAATCGTCTTCACCGACGCCGCCAGTGGGCAGACCGAGGAGTATTTCTACGAACGGGGGATCGTCGAGTATGTCGAGTGGCTCAACCGTTCCAGCGACGCGATCCACGCCGACGTGATCTCGATCGTCGGCGAGCAGGATGGCGTGTCGTTCGACATCGCCATGCAGTACACCGGCGAGTTCACCGAAAACCTCCACAGCTACGTCAACAACATCTCGACCACGGAAGGGGGAACGCACGTCTCCGGCTTCCGTGCCGCGCTGACCCGATCGCTCAATGCCTACGGCAAGAAGGCCGGGCTCTACAAGGATCTCGTCCCCACCGGTGACGACGTCCGCGAGGGGCTCACCGCGGTGGTCAGCGTCCGCGTCCCGCACCCGCAGTTCCAGGGGCAGACGAAGACGAAACTCGGCAACGGCGAGGTGGAGGGGATCATCAACTCTGCCGTCGGCGACTTTCTCGGCAAGTATCTCGAGGAGAACCCGAAGAACGCCAAGGCGATCGTCCAGAAGGGCGTGCTCGCTGCCGAGGCCCGTGCGGCGGCTCTCAAGGCCAAGGCGCTGCTCCGCGAGCGGAAGGGGGCACTCTCCGGTGGCGGGCTCCCCGGCAAGCTGCGCGATTGCACCAGCCGCGACGTGGCACGCTGCGAGCTGTATCTCGTCGAGGGTGATTCGGCCGGGGGATCGGCGGAGGGGGGACGGCACCGCGAGTACCAGGCGATCCTGCCGCTGCGCGGCAAGATCATCAATGCCTACAAGAGCCGCGAGGACAAGGTGCTTGCCAACGAGGAGGTGCGCAGCGTCATCTCCGCGATCGGTGCCGGCATCGGCAACGACGCCGATCTCGCCAAGCGGCGCTACGACAAGATCGTGATCATGACCGACGCCGACGTCGACGGATCCCACATCCGCACGCTCCTGCTGACGTTCTTCTACCGGCAGATGTACCAGCTCGTCGCGTCCGGCCATGTCTACGTCGCCCAGCCGCCGTTGTTCCGGGTCCGCAACAAGAAGCAGGTCTATTACGTGCAGACCGACGACGAGATGAAGTCCCAGCTTCTCGATCAGGGCCTCGGCGAGGGGGTCTTCCTCCCCGGCGACGGCCGGGAGATCTCCGGTGCGACGATGCAGAAGCTCTGCCGGACGCTCGCCGGACTCGAGGATGCCCTGATCGCCCTCGAGCGGCGTGGGATCAGCCTCCGCGACCATGCCGCGCGCCGTGACTCCGCCACCGGCAAGCTGCCGATGTTCCATGTCTACTTCGGCACCGAGGAACATTGGTTCTCGGGCCGAGAGCAGCTCGAGGCTTTCGTGAAGGGGAAGGAGAAGGCCGCCGGCGGGGCGCTGTCGGTGGGGCGTGCCGAGGACGCGCCGGCAGCAGCTTCGACGGCGGGGGAGAAGCCGGCCGATCAGGAGGACCAACTCGTGATCGTCGATCTCCACGAGGTGCGGAGCATCAACTCAGGCCTTGCCGAGCTCAAGGAGATGGGCTTCGGCATCGAGTCGCTGTTCCCCGAGGATCGCACCGGTACCGAGGATGCGCGTTATTCGCTGCGACGCGGCGAGAACGTCATCGGCCTCGAGGATCTCCGCAGCCTCCTCTCGGCCGTCCGCCGTGCCGGCGAGAAAGGGCTGTCGATCACCCGCTTCAAAGGTCTCGGCGAGATGAACGCCGAGGAGCTCCGCGATACGACCCTCGATCCGGCCAACCGCACGCTCCTCCGGGTGACGATGACCGATGCGGCCGCGGCCGACGATCTGTTCCGCGTGCTGATGGGGGAGAAGGTGGAGCCGCGGCGGGAGTTCATCGAGCGCCACGCGCTCGACGTGAAGAATCTCGACGTCTGAAAAGTGAGCGTTCCATGCACCTCCCCTCCGGTCCCCTCCCGCCGCTGTCGTTCGGTGTCGGCGATCGTTTCGCCCACCAGGCCGCGGCGCAACTGGCTGCCTTCGAGAGGCTCGCAGCCGACGGGGTGATCGTCGCCCCGGTGTGGAACAAATCGAACCGGGAGCATCTGTTCGTCGGCAGCGAGCCTCCGAGCGTGCTGGCAGCGGCTTCTTCGGCGGTGGAGGGGAGCCGCTGGCCGCACCCCTGGTTCGTCGACGCCGACCACATCCGCCTCGAGACGGTCGACCGGTTCCTCGAAACGAGCAATTTTTTCACGATCGACGTCGCCGACTCGATCGGCCGACCGGCCCCGGCCGCCGACACGGCGGCCTTCGTGGCACGGCATCCGGAACTCCTCCGGACGATGCACGTCGACGGGGTGGCCGAGCCGCTCGTCCTCACCGCCGACATCGTGGCCGGGATCGCCGGCAGGTACCTGCTTGCGGCCCGCGACGCGGGGACGATCCACCGGCACATCGTCGCCTCGAAAGGGGAGACGGGGTTCATCACCGAAGTCAGCATGGACGAGACCGACAGCCCGCAGACACCGCGGGAGCTTCTCGTCATCCTCGCCCTCCTCGCCGACCAGCGCGTGCCGCTCGACACGATCGCCCCGAAGTTCACCGGCCGGTTCAACAAGGGAGTCGACTACGTCGGTGATCTGGCCGCCTTCGAGCGGGAGTTCAACGACGATCTCGCCATCCTCGCGCACGCGGCGGCGGCGTACGGCCTGCCTGCGGGGCTCAAGCTCTCGGTGCACAGTGGCAGCGACAAGTTCTCCCTCTATCCGGTCATCCGCCGGGCTCTCGGGCGGAGCGGCGCCGGCGTCCATGTGAAGACCGCCGGCACGACCTGGCTCGAGGAGCTCATCGGCCTCTCCGAAGCGGGGGGTGAAGGGCTCGACCTGGCCCGTGAGATCTACGCCTACGCCCTCGAGCATGTCGACGAACTCTGCGCCCCCTACGCCACGGTGATCGACATCGACCGCAGTCGGCTCCCGTCGGCGGGGGACGTGGCTTCGTGGGACGGGCCGCGCCTGGCGGCGGCGATCCGCCACGTCCCCTCCGATCCCCGCTTCAACGCCGACGTCCGTCAGCTCCTCCACGTGTCGTTCAAGGTGGCGGCGAAGGCGGGGCGGCGCTACACCGATCTCCTCGTCGCCCACCGCGACATCGTCGGCCGGCAGGTGACCGACAATCTTTACGAGCGCCATCTGCGGCCGCTGTTCGCACCGGAGGGGGGGAAGACGGCATGAAGAGCGCGGTGACAGTCTGCCTCGTGCCCGAGGCCAGGCAGGGGCCGTTCGTGTTCCACGGTGCGTCGGCTGCCGAGGCGCTCGACGGAGGTTGTCGGCGCGCGTCCGAACTCGGCTTCGATGCCGTCGAGGTGTTCCCGACCGGGGCCGAGCAATTGGCCGACTGCGGTCTCTCCGGGAGGCTCGCTGCCCACCGGTTGGGGCTGGCGGCGGTGGGGAGCGGCGCGGGATGGGTGCGACACAAACTCTCGCTCACCGACGGCGACTCGGCTCTCCGCAGCGACGCACGCGTTTTTATCGAACTCCTCGTCAACGTCGCCGCCGAGCACGGGGCGCCGGTGATCGTCGGTTCGATGCAGGGGCGTCATGACGGAGACGTGTCGCGGGCCGACGCCCTCGGGTACCTCGCCGACGCCCTCGACCATCTCGGTCGCCATGCCGTGGGGCGGGGGCAGACGCTTCTCTACGAACCGCTGAACCGCTATGAGACGAACCTTTTCACCCAGGTCGGCGACGCGGCCACGTTCATCCGGCAGCGCGGCATCCACGGCGTCAGGCTGCTTTGCGACCTGTTCCACATGAACATCGAAGAGGCCGATCCCGCCGCGGCTCTCGTGGCCTGCGGCGAGCTGGTCGGCCACGTCCACTGGGCCGATTCGAACCGCCGCGCCATGGGAAGCGGCCACACCCCCTCCCGGGAGATCGCCGCGGCCCTCCGGACGATCGGCTACGCGGGGTATCTCTCCGCCGAGGTGTTTCCGCTCCCCGACGCCGACACCGCGGCGCGGATGACGATCGACAGCATCCGTGCCCTCGACACGAGCCCCTCCCGTCCCCTCCCCTGAAGACGCCTTGTTCCTCCATGCTCAATACCCCCCTTCTTCACCCCGATATCCTCCGCGTCCTCGCCCAGGCCGGCCATCACTCGAAGGTGCTGATCGCCGACGGCAATTATCCGGCCGCCAACAAACGCGGCCCGCGGGCGGAACTCATCTCGCTCCAACTCTCCCCCGGGATCCCCACCGTCGCGCAGGTCTTGGCGGCGATCCTCGGCACGGTGCGGATCGACGCGGTCAACACGATGGGGATCGACCGCACCGACCCCTACGCGGCGGCCACCCCCGGCGACCCGCCGGTGTGGGCCGAGTACCGGCGGATCCTCGCCGCGGCCGGTGCGGGCTGTGAGCTCGAGCCGATCCTCAAGTGGGACTTCTACGAGGCGGTGGCGTCGGTCGATCATGTGCTGACGATCCAGACCGCCGAGCAGGCCCCCTGGGCCAACCTCCTCCTCACGGTCGGCTGCCGCACCTTCTCCTGACCACCGGAATCCTCCGATGAAGACCCGTCCGCTCGGCCGCACCGGCCTCGACGTGCCGATCCTCTCCTTCGGTGCCTCGTCGATGGGGGCCGAGTTCCGCAGGGTGACCCTCGAGGAAGCGCTGTCGAGCGTGCGGGTCGCCCTCGACCTGGGGATGAACTTCATCGACACGAGCCCGTTCTACGGCCGGGGAATGAGCGAGGTCCTCCTCGGCATCGCGCTGAAGGACGTACCGCGCGACTCCTATACCCTGTGCACGAAGCTCGGCCGCTACGACCTCGGACATTTCGACTTCTCGGCCAAACGCGTGGCCGAAAGCGTCGACGTGTCGCTCCACCGGCTCGGCACCGACCATCTCGACATCATCCTCTGCCACGACATCGAGTTCGTCCCGATGCAGCGAATCGTCGACGAGACGATTCCGGCGCTGCGGCGGATCCGTGACTCGGGCAAGGTGCGGTTCATCGGATTCAGCGGTTATCCGCAGAAGATCTTCCGTTTCGTCTGTGACCAGACCGACGTCGATTGCGTCCTCAACTACAACCAATACACCCTCCAGAACACGCGCTTCGCGGACGAGACCGTGCCGTGGCTCGTGGATCGCGGAATCGGCGTCATGAACGCCGGTCCGTTCAGCGCCCGGCTGCTGACCGATGCCCCGCTCCCCGTGTGGCTCAAGGAGCCGGAGAGCGTGAAGGGGGCCGCGCGGGAAGCGGCCGCACTGTGCCGCAGCCGCGGCACGCCGATCGCGAAGCTCGCCCTCCAATTCGCCCTCGACAACCCTGCCATCGCGACGACGATCGCGGGAAGTGCCAATCCGGCCAACGTCCGTGATTGGGCGACCTGGGCGGCCGAGCCGATCGACCGCGGCCTGCTTGCCGACGTGCAGGCGATCTTCGCTCCTGTGAGGAACGTCGGCCATGTCGAGGGCTTGCCGGAGAACAATTGAGCGACCGATGCCCCCGGGATGATGTCCGACGGCCGGCCTGCGCCAAAGGAAACCCTGCCATGCGGATCGATGCCCACCAGCACTTCTGGAACTACTCCGCGGAGGAATATCCCTGGATCGGAAAGGGCATGGAGCGGCTCGCGCGCGGCTGTCTGCCGACCGATCTGGCACCTCTGGTCGCCGCCGAAGGAATCGGGGGGACGGTGGCGGTGCAGGCCAGGCAGTCGCTCGAGGAGAGCCGCTGGCTCCTCGGGCTTGCCGACGCGCACCCGCTCGTCCTCGGCGTCGTCGGGTGGGTCGACCTGCGGAGCACGCACGTCGAGGATCAACTTCGGGCCGTCGCCGCGCATCCGAAGTTCGTCGGGGTCCGCCATGTCGTCCAGGACGAACCCGACCCGCGCTTCCTTCTCGGCGAGTCGTTCCTCCACGGGATCGGTCGGCTGGCGGCATTCGGGCTCACCTACGACCTCCTCCTCTATCCGCAGCAGCTCCCGGCCGCGGCGGAGTTCGTCGGCAGGTTCCCCGAGCAGCCGTTCGTCCTCGATCATCTCGCCAAGCCGCGGGTGAAGACCGGCGAGATCGAGCCGTGGCGGCGTGATCTGCTGGCGCTTGCGGCCCACGAGCATGTCCATTGCAAACTCTCGGGGCTCGTCACGGAAGCGGCCTGGAGCGGCTGGAAGAAGTCCGATTTCACCCCCTACCTCGAGGTGGCGCTCGAGGCGTTCGGCCCCGGGCGGCTCATGATCGGCAGCGACTGGCCGGTCTGCACGCTCGCCGCGGAGTATGCGGATACGATCGGGATCGTCCGCGATTTCCTCGCGCCGCTCGTCGCGGACGAGCGTGACGCGATCGAGGGGGGCAATGCGGCCCGGTTCTACGGCCTCGATATCGGCTGACACCCACCACCCCGGATCGACCGACCCATGCAGGCCCTCCAGCTCGAGAAGCCCCACGCCTTCCGTTTCATCGATCAGCCCGAGCCGGCACCGCCGGGGGCCGGCGAGGCGACCGTCCGCGTGCGTGCCGTGGGGGTCTGCGGCACCGACTACGGCGGCTACCTCGGCAAGATGCCCTTCTTCAGCTATCCGCGGATCCCCGGGCACGAGCTCGGCGTGGAGGTCGTGGCCGTGGGTCCGGGGGTCACGGAGGTGGCCGTGGGGGACCGCTGCTGTGTCGAGCCCTACATCAACTGTCGGCAGTGCCACTCCTGCCGGCGCGGGCTCACCAATTGCTGCGAGCACCACCAGACGCTCGGTGTTCATTGCGACGGCGGGCTGCGGCCGCTGTTCACGCTGCCGGCCAGGAAGCTCCATCCCTCTCCGAAGCTCGCGCACGAGCAGAACGCGCTGGTGGAGACGCTCGCCATCGGTTGCCACGCGATCGACCGGGGAGCGCCTGCGGACTGCGAGACGGTGCTCGTCATCGGTGCCGGTCCGATCGGGCTGTCGGTCGTGGAGTTCGCGAGGCTTTCCGGCGCGCGGGTGATCGTCATCGACCGGGTCGCATCCCGGCTGGCGTTCGTGCGCGAACGGATGCGGGTGGCCGACACGGTCCTCGCCACCGGCGGTGAATCGGACCTCGACACGGTCCGCAAGCTCACCGACGGCCGGCTCTGCGAGGTCGTGGTCGACGCCACCGGGAGCCATCTGAGCATGGGGCAGGCGCTCGGCTTTTGTGCCTTCGGCGGCAGGCTCGTCTTCGTGGGAATCACCCAGGCGGAGGTGTCCTTCCCGCATGCCCCGGTGATGCACCGCCGCGAGCTTTCGATCCTCGCCAGCCGCAACGCCGTTTCCCGCGACTTCTCCCGGATCATCGCGCTGATCGAGGATGGGCGGATCGACACGGCCCCCTGGATCACCCACCGGATCCCGTTTGCCGACACGATCGACGCCTTTCCGACGCTTCTCGAGCCGTCCAGCGGCGTGATCAAGGCGGTCATCGGGATGCCGACGTGATCGCCCCTCGGCCTCGACCGGGGATCGCTCGGGACGTATCTTGGGCGCCGGTCTCGGTGGGTGGGGAATGTGGCAGCGAGGAGAGTGCGATGCTCGACGACGCGATCCCACGCGGGGCACTCTTTCCGGGGCGACGCACCCCTGGTCGGCATGGCCGTCGGACGATGCTCCGCGCGAGTGCCACGGCGCTCGCGGGACTTGCGAGCCTCGGTACGGGGCAGGCCCGCGGGGCGGCTGCTCACGCCAAGGCGAAGTCGACGATCCTCTTCTTTCTCTGCGGTGGCTCGTCCCATGTCGACATGTGGGACATGAAGCCGGCCGCGCCGGCCGAGTTTCGGGGTGAGTTCCGCCCGGTCGCAACGACCGCGCCGGGCCTCGCGATCTGCGAGCATCTCCCCCTCACGGCGAAGCAGGGGCACAAAATCGCGCTCGTCCATGGCGTCACCGACTCAGGGCTCGCCACCGGCGACCACCACGCCGGGTATTACTTCAACCTCACCGGTCACGCCCCCGACATCACCTTCCGCACGATGGGGAACGACCGGCGGCCGCTCCCCTCCGACTGGCCCCACATGGCGGCGGTCGTCGGCTCGCGTCGGCCGCTCCATCCGTCGCTCCCGCAGACGATCACGCTTCCGTACCGTCCGAGCCAGGCCCCGTATACGCGCCCGGGGCAATTCGCCGGTCGGCTCGGCCTCGAGCACGACCCGTTCTTCCTCGAGGGGACCTTCAACGACCCGATGCGGTTTACCGTCCCCGATCTCTCCGTCGACGCCGCCGGCGCCGGCCGGCTCGCCGACCGGCGCGGCCTTCTCGACAGCCTCAACCGGGTGCGTCGCGATCTCGATCTCGAGGCCTCGGTGGGGAACTACACCCGGCAGCAGGAACGGACGTTCGAACTGCTCGCCGCCTCCTCCACCGCCGGAGCCTTCGACATCCACCGTGAGCCGGAGCATGTCCGGGCGCTCTACGGCCCTTCGATCAATGGCACGAGCCTGCTGATGGCCAGGCGACTCGTCGAGGCAGGCGTGCCCTACATCACCGTCTTCTGGTCGGAGGAGGATCCGGTGGTGTCGAAGAAGTGCGCCAGCGGCGGCGGCTGGGACACCCACGCCAACAACTTCAGCTGCCTGCGGGAGAATCTCCTCCCGGAGTTCGATCGGGCGTTCGCCGGTCTCGTCGGCGACCTCGACGACCGTGGTCTTCTCGATTCGACACTCCTGCTCGTCTCGAGCGAGATGGGGCGGAAGCCGAAGATCGGCGATCCGCGGTCGGGGGGCCCAGGGGGCGCCGGGCGGGATCACTGGACGGCCTGCATGAGCGTGGTCATGGCCGGCGGCGGCGTGCGTGGCGGCACGGTCCACGGCCGCACCGATCCGCGTGGCGAATACCCCGAGGAAAAAGTCACCCCGGGGGACGTCGTGAGGACGGTCTACGCGGCGATGGGGATCGACGATCTCGAGGCCACCGACAGCCTCGGCCGCCCCTACGGCCTCCTCGACGAGGGACGGATCCTGCCGATCCTCTGATCACCCGCGACACCGCTCCTGCCGTGTTTCCCCACGGGCGGTCACGGCAGCGGTGCGGAGATGTCGTCGCCGTCGGCCGGGGCCATCGAACGGAAGAAGCCCCCGAATCGGCCGACGAGGAGCGCCGGGAGGTAGACGAGATCGCCGGCGAGGGCCGCGCTGATGAGCAGCGCGAGCAGCCAGGCGAAGCGGCTCGTCGGCGCGAACGAGCTCCAGGCGAACATGAGGATGCCGAACGCGCACACCACCGAGCTCTCGGTGAGCGCGGCGCCCGAGTGCCGGAAGGCGCCGTGGACCGAGGCGATCCGCAGCCGGCGTCGCTCGGCCGAGTCGGCCGTGCTCCCGGCCCGAGCGAGGCCGCGGCGGAAGAAGGTGAGGAAGTGGAGCGTGCCGTCGATCGCCATGCCCAGCGCGATCGAGGCGGTCATCACGCTGCCGATGTCGAGGGCCGTGCCCGCCCACCCCAGGAAGCCGAACAGGAGGATCGTGGGAAAGACGTTGGGGATCATCGAGACGAGCCCCGCCACGAGGCTCCGCTCCACCGCCACCATCATCAGCGTGATCACGACGAAGGCCGAGAGAAAGCTCGAGAACAGGTCGGAGAGGAGCGTTTTCTGGATCGCGTTCACAAGCGGCATGGCACCGGTGTAATCGGCGCTGACGCCCCGCGATGCACCGCCATGCGCGGCCACGACCGGCTCGATCCGCTCGCGGACGACGCCGAGGAAGTCGCCGAAGTCGATCCCTGACAGCGCCGATGTCCGGGCGGTGACACGCCACAACTGCGCGCCGGCGACATCGCGGACGATCCGCATGTCGTCGAGGCCCGCGAGGTTCTGCTGAAGCTTGCGGGCGGCGATCGATTTCGCAGCCTGACCCCGGAGGCCGGAGCCGAGCGCGAGATCGGGGAGGAAGGTCGCCGCCGAGAGGACGCCGGTCACGCCGGGCAGCCGGGCGAGCTCCTCCCCCACCTCCCTCACCATGGCGAGGCGTTCGGCGGGGCGGACGACCGCATCGTCCCGAAAGCGCAGCACCACCTCGACCGGCACGAGGGGCCCGATCGCCTCCTCGATCCAGGCGTAGTCGCGGATCATCGTGCTCTTGGGCGTGAACAGCGTCTCGATGCTCACCGAAGCCCGGATCCGGGGAATCCCCACCGCCGCGACGATCATGGCAAGGGTGCCGATCCAGGCGATCGGCCCGGCATGCCGAACCATGAATGCAGAGCAGGTGTCCTCGATGGCGGTCGATCGTGGGGCGGGGCCGCGGGCGGCGTCGATCGGCCAACGCTCGAAGATCCCCGGCACGACCAGAAAGAGCATCGCGAGGGTGAGCATGACGCCGATCGCGGCGTGGAAACCGAACACGCGGATCGGCTCCAACTCGCTCACCACCAGCGACACCAGGCCGATCGCCGTCGTGCCCGCAGACAGGCTGCAGGGGAGCCAGCCGAGGCGGATCGCACGCCAGGCGACGCCTTCGCGGCCCCCGGCGGCGAGGGCGTCGATGAGATAGTTGGTGAGGTGGATGCCCCCCGAGACCCCGAGGGTGAGCACGAGCACCGGCATGACGATGAGGATCGGATTCATCCGGTCGCCGCAGGTCGCCATGAACCAGAAGTTGAGCCCGACACAGGCAAGCGACACCAGGAACACGAGCAGCGCGTAGGCGAGGCTGCCGAGTGACCACCACGTGAGGAGGAGGATCACGATCGCCCCCGGGCCACCGAACCGGAAGAAGCTCTCCATGCTCTCCTCGTCGATCGAGACGTTGTCGACGACCGGGCCTGCGAGGTGGAGCGCCTGTCGGGGGAGGCCGGTGATCCGCCCCAGCGTGTCGCGGATCCAGGCCACGGCGGCGCGGCGCTCGGTGAGGCCGGCGCGCGTGAAGGGGATCACCAGGCAGGTCTTCCGACCGTCCGGACCGACGAGCACGCCTCTGAGGCGCTCGGTCGCCTCGTCGCGCTCGAGGGCCAGCGGCGGCTCCACGAGGCGGGCAAGCGCCAGGTCGCCGCTGGCGACCGTTTCAAACCATCGGTCGCCGTGCCGGTCGACCGTATCGGGGCCGGCCGCGGCGGCGGCGAACGCGGTGATCGCCGGGGCGCCGAGCGTGCAGCCATCCCAGGAGGCGATGACGACGTCACCGCTCTCGAACTCGGCGGTGAACCGCTCGTAGGCAGCCCGGGCGGGAAAGTCCGGCGGCACCCACTCCATCGGTGTCGTGGCGTCGACCTGGATCACTCCCACCGCCGCGGGCACCATCCACGGGGACACGGCCAGCAGGAGGAGGAGCGTGGCCGCACTCACCGGGAACAGCCGCAGCCTCCTCCCGCCGGAACCCTCGTCGCGTGGCGGATCCCGGTCGGTCATGGGGGCGTCGAGTCGAGGAAAGGGGGGCGCCGGGCGGGTCGAAGGCGTTGCCTGGGGAAACGCTTGAATATATCCCCGGGCCGGAGGCGGATCAGCCGCCCCACCCGCGGTGGCCGACACCTTCCTCCCCTTGCCGCCGGAGCCGTGGGGCGTAGATTCGCGGGACCGGCGGGCGCCGTCCGCCCCCCGGTCCGAACCTTCCCATCACCACGAGGACCGCCCCCATGCCGAAGAAGACCGTCGCCGACATCGATCCCCGGGGCAAGACGCTGCTTGTGCGCGTCGATTTCAACGTTCCCCAGGACGACACCGGGGCGATCACCGATGACCGGCGGATCCGGATGGCCCTGCCGACGATCAAAGCGATCCTCGACCGCGGTGGCCGGGCGGTGCTGATGTCGCACCTCGGCCGCCCCGCCGGGAAGGGAACGGAGCCGGCCTTCTCGCTCGCCCCGGTCGCCAAGCGTCTCGGTGAACTCCTCGGTCGCCCGGTCGCCCTCGCCTCCGACACCGGCGGGCCCGACAGCCATGCCAAGCTCGCCGCCCTCCCCGCCGGGGGCGTGCTCGTCCTCGAGAACGTCCGCTTCAACAAGGGGGAGAAGAAGGGGGACGATGCCGCCTACGTCGCCGGACTGGCGAGCCTGGCCGACGCCTACGTCAACGACGCCTTCGGCACCTGCCACCGTACCGAGGCGAGCATGCATGCGGTACCGGTGGCGATGAAGACGTCGGGGAAGCCGGCGGTCGTCGGGTTTCTCGTCGAGAAGGAGATCCAGTACCTCGCCGACGCCATCGGCAAGCCGAAGCGTCCGTTCGTGGCGATCATCGGTGGCAAGAAGGTGTCGGACAAGATCGAGGTGATCAGGAATCTGCTGGCGATCTGCGATCATGTCCTCATCGGCGGCGCGATGGCCTACACCTTCTCGCTCGCCCAGGGGGGCAAGACGGGAAAGTCGCTCGTCGAGCCCGACAAGGTCGATCTTGCCAAGGCGCTCCTCGCCAGTGGCGGCTCGAAGCTCGTCCTTCCCCTCGACACGCACTGTGCCGATGACTTCTCCGCCTCGGCCAACAAGCAGGTGGTGAAGGCGGGGGAGATCCCCGACGGCTTCGAAGGGCTCGACATCGGACCGGCGACCGCCAACCGGTACGCCGCGATCATCCGCACCGCCGGCACCGTGGTCTGGAACGGGCCGATGGGGGTGTTCGAGATGCCGCCCTTCGACGCCGGCACGAAGGCGGTCGCCGACGCGGTGGCCGAGGCCACGGCGGCGGGGGGGGTGACGATCATCGGCGGCGGTGATTCGGCGGCGGCCGTCGAGCAACTCGGCTACGCCGACCGGGTCAGCCACGTCTCGACCGGCGGTGGCGCGTCGCTGGAAATGCTCGAGGGGAAGGCGTTCGAGACCGTGGCCGTCCTCGACGAGAAGTGAGCCCTTCGGGAGCGTCAAAGCGACCGACCGTGCCCCCGGAGTCGGGGGCACGGTCGGCGTGATGCACGTCAGATCATGCTCTCCGCCGAGAGGGCGGGAGAGCGGGGTTCACAGCCCGGCGGTCTCACCCGGCTGGGCCGCGGGACGGCCGAGCGCCAAGGCGACGCCGGCGACATGGTCCCGGTCGGCCGGCGAGAGGCGGGACATCGGCACCGTCGTGTAGCGGCCGGTCGCTTTCAGGATTCGCACCCGGTCGGCGTGGACCTCGACGAGCCGCCCTTCCGTGCCGTGGCGACCGGTGTCGTCGCGCCACGACCGCGACGGCTGGCCGGGGGTGTGGAGGACGCTTGTATCGAACGGATCGGCATCCGCCGGTGCCTCTTCCGTGGCCGGTTCCTCGACAGCCGGTGCGTCGCTGGCTGGCTCCTCGATCGCCGGTTCGTCGGCGGGCGTGTCATCCATCACGTCGTCTGTGGCCGGCTCGAAGGCGTCCTGCTCCGTGGCGTCGGCCGGGGCATCGTCCATCGGCGGTTCCTCGGGAATGCCGAAGGCGTCGTCTCCCTCCACCGATTCCATCGCTTCCTTTGGCGCCTCGAAGGCATCGTCGGGCGCGTCGAAGGCATCGCCCGGGGGAAGCGGGTCGCCGTCGGTCTTGCGGGGGCCCTCGAACGCCTCCGTTTCGTCGGCCGGGGCGTCGTCGAAAAGATTGCGACGCTTCGGCTGGGCAGGAGCGGCGTCTGCCTCGTCCGCCATCGGCTCGTCGGTCGAGTCGACATCGGCCGGTGCATCGGGGCGTTCGAAGGACTCGGCGTCGTCGGCTCCGGGCTCGTCGACAGCCGTTGCCGGTTCATCGGTCGGCATGTCGGCGGCGGTCGCATCCCCCTGCACGGTCTTCGGTTCCCATGGCTCGAGCACCGATGCGGCCGGCGCCTCGGTCGGAGTCGGCAGGGTCGCCGTGGAAGGTTCGGCAGACGTGGTCGTCGCCGCGCTCCCCGGGAGTTCGAGCGACGACGGGGTCTCCGGCTCGGCGGCCGTTTCGGTGCGCGGTGCGGGATCGACGGGGCGATTGCCGGTGACGACGGTCGCCGGCGGTTCGGCCTGGGTCGGGACCTCGAGCACCGATTCGCCGTCGATCACGTCGCCGAGTGGATAACCCTCGACGACGATCGATTCCGGGGTCCCGGTGACACGTCCCTCGAAGACCACCTCGCCGTGAGCTTCCGTGCCTTCCTGACAGGGGTCGCAGACACAGTCCGCATCGCCGATCGATGCACCTTCGGTGACGGTCTCCCCGTGGAGGATGATCCCCTCGTCGACAGCCGCCCCTTCGACCGGCGCGGTCGCGACCCACGGACCGACGATCACCTCGGTGGGCGCGACGAACTGGACGGCGAAGGGGGAGGGAGCGGCGAGCGGACGGTCGTCGATGACGATCGCCCCGGCCCAGCCGGGAAAAGGAATCCCCGCGCCGCACGGCGGCGGAAACGCAGGCCCCCACACCATCGGTGGGGCGTGGCGATGGTGGTGGTGCCACCATCCGGCCACAGCGGAGTCGATCGGAATCCAGAGCGTGAGGCCGCCCACGAGCAGGCCATGAAGGAATCGTCGCAAGGGACACCTCGTACGTGCGGAGGAAGGAAACGAGTGGGTGGTGGGGCATCCTCGGCCAAGCGCGGGCCGCGGTCGGGAAGACGCGGCAAACCGGGCGGGCCGGATCGAGCGCCGGTTCCCCCTCCCTGGTCGACCGCCGCGGGGCGTATGCTACCGGCGGGATCGGGCCGGTCGCAAACACCGCTCCAGGGCCGTCACGGACCGTCGCCTCCCCGGGCTCCGGGGGGCGGCTTCACGGCCGAAGCGCGGCCGGAAAACGAGAAAGGCCGTGGTGGCTTGCGCCACCACGGCCCTCGTGGATCGAACAGGTCGCCGCCTGCGAGCGGGGTAGATCGCTGCGAGAATGATGCGGATTGGGTCTGGGGCAAGCCCCGGACTTTTCTGGGAATCCGGACCAACGCTTTGGGTTTGGCACCTCCGACGGAATGCGGCGACCATCGTTCGAAGTTCGGTGTCACCGGGGCGGCCTTGGGCGGTCCGTCGCGGTGGCGGCCGTCGGACGAATCCGGCGGCAGGAGAGTTTTCGTCAGTCGGACGGTGGGGATGTGAGTCGATTTCCCCGCCGCCCCTCTTTCCGGCACGTTCGCTCCATCCCGCAGCCCGGTTCCGGGGCGGCGACAGCTTTTCGGTGAGCTTCGATGTCCCTCCGCCAAGTCACCACCGCCCCCCACGGCCACATCCTCACCAACGCCGGTGTCTGGACACCGGACGGGGCCTGGATCGTCTATGACATCCGCTCCGATGCCGCCGGGGCGACCTTCGACGGGACGCGGATCGAACGGGTCGAGGTGGCCACTGGTCGGGTCGAGATCCTCTACGAATCGCTCCACGGGGCCTGCTGCGGGGTCGTCACGGCCAGTCCGGTCGATGACCGGGTGGTGTTCATCCTCGGCCCCGAGCATCCCACCCCCGACTGGCAGTATGGCGCCGCCCGGCGCCGCGGGGTGGTGGTGCGCTGTGCCGAGCCGGGTCGGGGAGAGGATCTCGACGCCCGGGATCTCGTTTCCCCCTTCACGCCGGGAGCCCTCCGCGGCGGCACCCACGTCCATCAGTTTTCCCCCGACGGCCGGATGGTGAGCTTCACCTACGAGGACGCCCTCCTCGACTCAGCCGGCGGCAGCGCTGGCCACGAGGGGAATCTCCGCGCGGTGGGGGTGAGTGTCTGCGGGCACCGCGTGACGGTGCCGCGGACCCATCCCCGAAACCATGACGGCACCGCGTGGAGCGTGCTCGTCACCGACCTTCGTGATCGCCCCCGCGAAGACAGCGACGACATCAGCCGCGCCTGCGAGGAAGCCTGGATCGGCACGGCGGGCTATCGCCGCTGCGATGGGAGTCGCCAACATCGGGCACTGGCGTTCCAGGGAACGGTGCGGGGGGCATCGGGGGAGACGACACGCGAGGTGTTTGTCGTCGATCTCCCGGCCGACGACCCGCCTGCGGCGAGCCTCGCCCGGGAGGGGACCGGCCCCCTCGCCGGCACGCCCACGACGCGCCCGCGTCCTCCGGCGGGGGTGGTGCAGCGACGCGTGACGTACACGACAGGGCGGGTCCATCCCGGGATCCAGGGGCCGCGCCATTGGCTGCGATCGAGCCCCGACGGGGAGCGGATCGCGTTTTTGGCGCGCGACGATGTCGGCGTCGTGCAGCTGTTCACGGTCAGTCCGCTCGGTGGCGAGCCGCGCCAGGTCACCGATCACCATGCCAGCATCGAAAGCGCGTTCACCTGGAGCCCGGCAGGTGACCGGGTGGCGTGCGTCATCGAGGGGTGTGTCTGCCTCGTCGACGTCCGGGACGGAACGATGAAACGGCTCACGACTCCCTCGGATGGGCCGGCACCGCGCCCCGAGGCCTGTGTCTTCTCCCCCGACGGCCGCCGCGTGGCCCACGTGCGCCCCATCGGCGGCTTCAACCAAATCTTCTCCGTCGACGTGACGGAATGACACGCACCGCCACAGCGAGGCAGCCATGGAGCGACACGCACCGCGCGGGGATCGGCTGGCGTACGGATTGCTCGCCCGGGCGCTCGTGGTGATCCTCGCAGCGTGGCGGGCAGGCTTGGCTCTCGGCGCTCCCCCCGGCGTCGTCATCGACCATCTCC
>Ga0208484_1000061_pt1 | contig 25394 bp, 25 predicted proteins | sample LakMenEpi09Aug11_FD_150682 | JGI IMG/M metagenome (GOLD analysis project Ga0208484, IMG submission 150682) | Freshwater microbial communities from Lake Mendota, WI - 09AUG2011 deep hole epilimnion (SPAdes) | ecosystem: Environmental > Aquatic > Freshwater > Lentic | place: Lake Mendota, Madison... | reverse complement strand
TGCGCGGTGCCTTCGCAGAACTGGCGTGGAGCGTCGGCGGGCAGTCGTGAGCATCTGCATGAGTTTTCGTGGCAGTCCCTGACGACGCAGTGCACGCATGCCCGCTTCCGACGTCGTCATTCATGTCCACCCCGGCGTCCCTTGGCAGGTGGCGTTCCTCGACCCACTCACTGCCGGCCTTCGGGCGGCGCGGCTGTCGTTCGCGCTCACCAATTCCGCGGTGCGCGTGGCGGACGGCCTTCCGGTCCTCCTCGGCACCACGTTTTGGGGGGGCGTCGAGGACGGCGGCCCGTTCCTCCTCGTCGACAGATGCAGCTTCGGCGATCCGGGAAGCTGGGTGTCCCTGGTCCGTGACGGCCACGGGCGGCGGGGTGACCATCGCGTCCCCGAAAGACCCGATGGGACGCGTTGGCGGCAGGCGGGAATCGAATTGGAGCCCTGGCGGGAGACCGATGACGGGGCAGTGGTGCTCTGCGGGCAGACACGGACCTGGTCGCCACACTATGCCCGACTTGAAGCCTGGTACTCGCGCGTCGCCTCCGAGTGCACGAGTTTCCGCCCCCATCCCGCCGATCAGAATCGGGCTCCTCTCGGGCCGGACGGCGCACCCCTGCCCCGTCAGGAAGGCTGGCAGGGCGTCGCGCGCACAGTCACACTCAATTCAAGCGTGGGGGTTGAGGCGGTGCTGCGCGGCATTCCTACCGTGGCGATGGACGAAGCGGCGATGGCCTGGGATGTCACCGGCCGTGAGCCGGGTCAGATCCGCCGGCCGGACCGGACGGAGTGGCTCCACTGGCTCGCTTGGACGCAGTGGCATTACGACGAGATTCGGGCTGGAACCCCCTGGGCGAGGTTGCTGTGAACCGACACAAAGCCGCGGCTGGCCCCGGACTCGACATTGCTACGATCTCGCGGCCCGACCACTGGATCGACGACGTTCTTCCGCGCTTCGCCGCGATGATCGATGCCTCGCGGCGGGGGCCGGTGCGAAAGCACCTCCTCCTCGCCGTCGACGACGCCGATCCGGCCGCCTGCCAGGCCGAGCGTGATCGCGTCGCCCGGCGCCTCGGTGCCAGCTTCGACCGCGTCGTCGCCCGGCCGCTCCCGCCGGCGCCCCCCGAGGCACGCCTCCTCAGCTTCGACACACTTCGGGCCGGCCTCGTCACCGACCTCGGTCTCACCGAGGTGCTCTACATCGACCCTGACACCGACGTCGTGGAGGATCTTTCCGAGGTCCTTGCCTTCGAACCGCAGGCCGACCTGTTGTGGGTCGCCAATCCGCTCCCTCTCGAACCGGTGGTCGCCGACCTGGTACGTCACGGCTTCCTCCCTGCCAACGCGACCGTGCCGGCGCTCGTGGAGCCTGGATTCCTCCACCTGCGGCGCGACTTGAGCGCCGAGTTCGCGGCCCTCGCCGCCCGCCATGGAGATCTCCACCGCTTCGCGCCGGGGTCGACGCTCTGGAACATGCTCGTGATCTCCCTCGGGAACGCGGCGCGCCGACTCCCGGACCGTCTCAACCGCACCTTCTGGGACGTGTCGGCCGCCGCGTCCGACGCGAAATCGGTCCATTTCACCGGCCAATGGAAGCGCCTGCAGCCGCACGTCGAATACGACCGGCCGGCGCGGCGGATCTTGATCCACGCCCGGCCAGCGTTGCCGCCGAGCCCGCCGAAGCCGGCGGCGCTGCCACCCAAGGCGCTCAACGTCATCATGCTCGTGCGCGACAACGCCGACTGGTTGCCCCATCCCTTCTCGCGTTTCGAGGCTTGGGAGCGCGCCGGGCTTCCGTGCCGGTACTACATCCTCGAGAACGACTCGACCGACGACACTGCGGCGGTGGCGGCGGCCTTCATGGAGGGTCGACGGGGAAAACTCGAATCGAGGTCGCTCGCGCTCCGCTATTTCAAGGATGCGCGCGGCGCGAATTATGACCGGATCATGCCGCTTGCGCGGATGCGAAACCACATCACCGACACGGCAATGGCCGGGGCGGCGCTGGCCGCCGACGAATGGACCCTCCTCCTCGACAGCGGCATCCACTTCCCGGAAGACATCCTCGAGCGTGTTTCCGATGCCGTCGGCCGCGATCCCGATCCCTCGTCGATCGGGATGATCACGCCCTATTCGCAGCAGCTCTTCGAGCCGGAGCGGATCGCGCCGTTGGGGGAGCCGATGGCGGAAATGCCGGGATATGCGATCGCCGGCCACTATTACGACACCTATTCGCTCCAGGACGCAAACCATCTTCACCACTTCCCTTTCTGCGGCTTCGAGCGTTGCCGCCGCTGTGCCGCAAGTCGTCCGCCGGGATATCCGCTGCGGCTCATCCCGGCCGGCGTGGGAATCGTCGACGTGGCTTCGGCGTTCGGCGGGTTCGCCCTGCTCCCCACGGCCCTTCTCCGCGACCCGCGGCTGCGCTGGACCACCTACTCGATGGGCTTCGACCGCTCGCAGGTCCTCGTGGAACACGTCGTGTTCTGCGAGCGACTGCGAACGCTGTTCTCGAAACGAGTGGTCGTGCTCCAGGACGTGGATTGTGTCTACCGTCTGTGACACCATGACTTCTCTTTCCACCCGCGCCGCTTGCCGGACTGCCCTCGAGGCGCTCGCTCGACGTGACGTCTCCCGCGCCGAGGAGATTCTCGCCGACCCGCTCGCCGCCGAGCCGAACGATCCCAATCTGCTTTACTTGTGGGGCAACTGCGCGCTTGTGCGGGGTGACGACTCGCTGGCCCTGGAACGGTACGCGCGGGCTCTCGCCGCCGCTCCGGACTTCCCGGCCGTCCTCCTCAACGTCGGGTTCCTCCACCGCCGCCACCACCGGCTCGTCGAGGCACGCTCGGCCCTCGAGCGATGCGTGGCCTTGGCTCCGGAAGATGTGGCCGCGTGGGTCAATCTCGTCGCCACCTACGTGAACGAGGGGGAGCCGGAACGCGGGGAGACGGTGGCGCGCGAGGCACTCCGCCGCCACCCAAGGAGCGCCCTGGCACGTTGGAACCTCTCGCTGCTGCTCCTCGAGCAGGGCCGCTACGAGGAGGGTTTTCGGGAGTACCGCCACCGCTTCGCGGCCGGCGTGGTAGCCGGACCGCGCTTCGCGCCGGGGGCGGCTCCGCCGCGGCTGGAGTCACTCGATGATCTCCGCCCCGGTGACTCCATCGCCTGTCACGGCGAGCAGGGGCTGGGGGACGAGATCCTCTTCTCAGGCATGCTCGCGGAATGTGCTCGCATGGTCGCGGACCGGGGGGCGACGTTGCTCCTCGATTGCCACCCGCGCCTGCGCCGGGCATTCGAGCGTGCCTTCGACCTGCCGGTGTTGCCACGGGGTCCCGGAGGGGAGCCGACCGGGTCTCCACCCGACTGGATCCTCCCCATCGGCGACTTGGGGGCGTTCTTCCGCACGCGCGCCGGCGACTTCCCCGATCACGGTGGGTATTTGGTCGTTGACCAAGCACGGGTGGCAGCGATCCGTCGCGAATTGGCAGACGGCCGAAGCGCAGGAACGCCCCTCGTGGGGCTGGCGTGGAGCGGCGGATCTCCCTACACGCACGGCCTCTACCGCCACATCCCGCTGGCGGAATGGCTGCCCCTGTTCCGGCTCCCGGCGACGTTCGTGTCGCTTGAATACCGCGAAACAGCCGGTGAGATCGCCGCCGCAGTCGCGGACCACGGCGTGCGACTCGTGGACGCTTCCGGCCTCGCCGCGGCCTGGGACTACGACGACGTCCTCCATCTCGTCGCCGCGCTCGACCACGTCGTCAGCGTCCCCACGTCCGTGCTCCACGCCGCCGGCGCGGTCGGCATCCCCTGCTCGATCGTGATGCACGCCCGGGCAGCCTGGCGCGAGTGCTCCGCGGACAACCGGATCCCGTGGTATCCGCGCACCCACCGGCGCTTCGTCAGGGGGAAAGCCGAGGAGTCCTGGCGGGGCACGATCGAGCGTGTGGCGTCGTCCCTGGCCGGCCGTCTCGGCGCCGAAAACGGCGGATAGTGCCGCCGCGGGGATCCTCCCTCGCCAAACGCTTGCCACGGCGACGGCTGTCCATAAGAATACGTCCGCTGGGGGATAGTCCCCCGGCGGGGAGGTCCAACGATGGCGATGCCGAACTGGGCGATGGGAACATGGTTCACGCCGCGCGGCAGACGGGGGCTCGTGCGGTCGCTGTGGCGCAGGCAGCGCATCGGGAGGCGCAGCGGCGCGATCGTGGTGCCGGCGATCGAGCAACTCGACACGCGTGTCGCGCTCGCGGCCGATTCGTTCGCCGGTGCGCCGGGTGAGTTTGTCGCCCTCGGAGGGCTCACGGCCTTCGTCGCCGAGGACAAGGCATCCGGCCGTGAACTGTGGGTCACCGACGGCACCGCCACGGGCACGCGGATCCTCAAGGATGTGAACCCTGGCAAGGCGTCGTCGAACCCCGCGGAACTGACCGTGATCGGCCCGACACTGTTTTTCGTCGCGGAGAACGGTGCCGAAGGCCGGGAGTTGTGGAAGTCCGACGGCACCGCGGCAGGCACGGTGCTCGTCAAGGACATCCACCCCGGTAAGGAGATGGCCTACGACTGGCGGCTCGGCAAAGAAGTCGAGCGGAGCGCCTGGAGCGACCCACAGGGATTGCTCGGCTTCGCAGGCAAGGTCTATTTTGCAGCCAATGACGGCGTGCACGGCTTCGAATTGTGGTCGAGCGACGGGACCGCACAGGGGACGTCGCTCGTCAAGGACATCGATCCGCAGTCGACGTCGGGCTCTTTTGGTGCGGACGGCGGAGTCCCTGTGTTCGTGGTCGGGGGTCGCCTGATGGTTCGGGCCGCTGACGGCCTCTGGGGAACCGACGGTACCGAAGCGGGCACCGAGCGACTCGGGCCAGTGACCCTCTTCCAAGATTATTCCCTGCCGGGCAACAAAGTCCCGCACGCGTTCCTCGGCGGCAAGGTGGTGTTTGCCGGTGACGACGGCTCCGGCAACGGCCCCGAGCCGTGGATCACCGACGGCACGGCGGCCGGCACGAAACTGTTGGCTGACATCAAGTCGGCGACGGAGGGCTCGGTCGACTTCTGGAACGAACCGCCTGCAGCGTTCACCGCGGTGGGACCGATCGTCTACTTCAGCGCCGACGACGGCGTCCATGGCACCGAACTGTGGCGCACCGATGGCACGACGGCGGGAACGACGATGGTCAAGGACATCGCCACCGGAACCTCCAAAGACTGGGATGGGCAGTCTCGCCCCGATGCCGCCTCCCCTTCGGGAATCGTCCCCTTCGCCGGTGGCATTCTCTTCTCCGCCGATGATGGCGTGAACGGGGCCGAGTTGTGGAAGAGCGATGGCACCGCCGCAGGCACGGCACTCGTCAAGGATCTGGTGTCCGGTTCGACGAAGAACTGGGCAGCATGGACCGGGAAACCGCGGGTTCCCAACTCCGGTCGCCCAAACGACATCACGCCCTTCAATGGCTCGGCTTATTTCACTGCCAACAACGGCGATCAACTCTGGAAAACCGACGGGACGTCCGCCGGCACGGTGCTCGTCAAGGACATCGACGGTGCGGGCAACGGTTCTGGGGGATCGGGGTCGTACGGTGCGCTGGCGGTGCTCAACGGTGCGCTGTTGTTCGGCGCGAACTCCCGCGCCACCGGCGAGGGGCTGTGGACGAGCGACGGCAGTGCCGCGGGTACGGTGCGGGTGCGCGATCTCGCCCCGCGTGTGACCTCCGTCGTCGGTCCCGCCGCGGGCACACGGAAGATCGGCGACACGATCACCTTTCGGGTGGAGTTCAGCGAGCCGGTGACCGTGACAGGCAAGCCATCGGTGCCGATCACCGTCGGGACGCGGAATCTTCAGGCGGTGTACCAGTCCGGGGGCGGCACCAAGACGCTCTCCTTCAGCTACACGGTCGCGTCGGGGGCCGTGGATTCCGACGGCATCGTCGCCGGTTCGTCGCTCGTGACGTCGGCGGGAGCGACGATCCGCAATGCGTTCCGCACCTCGGCTCGCCGTGACTTGCCGGTGTCAACACTCACAGGCGTGCTGGTCGACGCGATCGCCCCGGCCGTGGCGGGCATCACGCCACCGGCCAACGGCGACTACAAGTCAGGCGACACTCTGACCTTCGTCGTCAGATTCACCAAGGGGGTCGTGGTCACCGGGACGCCGTCACTGCAACTGACCATCGGCAAAGTCACGCGACAAGCAGTCTTCGTGTCGCAGGCGTCGGCTGATTCGTTGCGATTCGAATACCGTCTCCAGTCTTCCGACCCCGTCGACACCAACGGCATCGGACTCGCCAAATCGATCGTCCTCGGAGGCGGCACGATTCGGGACGCGGTCGGGAATGCCGCAATCCTGTCATTCAAAGTCCCGTCCTTGGCGAAGGTCCGCGTGGTGCAGACGCCGGTGTCCTGAGTCAAACGGCCATCGCATCGGACCGGTGACGGGCCGGAGGCGTTGCCGTGGGACGGCGCGCGTATCAGGGCTCTGGGACCTCGGTAGCGTCACAGCCGGACCGCTCGGCAGTTCAGCGCCGCAGCGCACAGGGTTGAGAGAGCGCCCGATTCCGGACCGAGACTGCCTGGAGATCGCCTGAGCTCCGAGGGGAATGACGATCAGTTCCGGGGTTTCTTCTTTTTCGGAGGCGGGGGAGGCCGGCGCTTCGGCGGTGGCTCCGGGTCGAACCGGTGTCTCTCGAACGGCCCCTCGTCGTTCTCGATCGGGCCACGACCGACATCCTCGACCAGTTCCAAGTGCTCGATCTCGAACCACTCCTTGAACCGTCGAAGACCCCGATCGCGCGGCCAGCACTCCTCGTCGGTAAACCAGGCTTCGAGTTCCCGGCAGAAGATCTCCTCACAGACCTTCTTCAGGACCATCTCGGCGTCCACCGGATCTTCGTAGTCCGGCACGAGGTACAGCGTCGGCCCCATTTCCTCGAGCGTCACTTCGGGGGCGTCCTCGTCATCCACCGCTCGCACCCAATCCAGAAAGGGTTTTCCAGGACGAACCACAAGCGCGCTGCGATTGATCAAGGCTGACTCCGTTCCATTGGCGAGAGGACACCGCTTCCATCATACAAAAGCCCGCCATACGACCGCGATTCGGCCCGCGCGACATTGCCGGAGGAGACGCCGCATGAGCAGCATTGCTCACTGCCCCGCGTCGCCGCGGGGCACGAGAAACCCGAGGTGATGCGAGGCGTGGATGAGCATCAGATCCTCGTAGGACTCCCGATCGATCCGGTCGAAGGCCGGGTGGGGGTGATAGGGCCCTCGGTGCGCACAGAACGCCTCCACCTCGGCACGGAAGCGCTCGACGGCGGCGGAGTCGTCGGCGTCGGCAGCGACCTGCGGCTGCCACCAGGCTGGCGCCGGGAGCCCCGCTGGGATCCACCTCCAGGCCCGCATCACCGGCAGGGCGAAGCTCCGCGCCGACATCCGCATCACCCACGGCATCCGCTTCGACGAGCCAGCGACCGCCACGCGGAGCCCGGCACCGACGTGATCGAGCGCCTGCGCGAGCGACCATTTTCCGGCGCGATCGTAGCCCACGCGTGCAAGGCGATCGGCGTCGGCGAGCAGTTCCTCCCAAGAGCGGAAGTCGAGCCGACGGCGGGTGATGGACGCAGCGGTCAAATGTCGAGTCCCTGTAAATATCGGGCCGCCAGTCGAAGACGGTCCGCAACAGCGTCGAGATCCGTCGGACTTCTGTGACGCATCGCTTCGATCAAGCGTAGCTCGGGATGCGCGAAGCCGAAAGCGCTCGCCAAGACGCACCTGGCTCCACCGACACCGGAGTCTCACCTGACACCGCCGCGGCACGCCGCTGCCCCAAAACCCCGCCACGGTTCTCCGTCTCCGCGGACCGTCTTCATTCCGCTCACGTCGCCGATGCCCGGACCGGAAATGCCGACGACGCGGCGCTGGGTTCCCACCCGATCTTCAAGAGGACGTGCCCTGGATCGAGGGTCGACATCGCACCAGGGAGCCACACGTTCTCCGGTTCATGGCAATCCGACGCTCGGCGGACGGCTGGATGCGGGCGCGAGATCGCCTGCCGGTGGGAGTCGGTGGGAAGATCCCACCATTCCGATGTCTGGAGCCTGGGGCCGGGCGATCACGCGAGCCGAGCGAGGTATGCCGCGATCCGACGGCGGAGGCTCTCGGGGTATTCCGCCGCGCGGACGAGCGACTCGCCGTTCATCCCGCAGCTGATGGCGATCGGTTCGAGCACGAGTCGGCCACCTTCCAGCCCCACGCCGAGCGCATAGAAGCCGGTGTCCTCCGGAAGCAACCGCGGGTCACCGGGCATGGTCGACTCTTCGAGCCTCTCGCTGGACCTGATTTCTCGTCGCGTCGGTTGGTAATCCCGGCGATCGATCAGTTCGACGCCATCGGCAAGGAAGCCGTCGTGGAGCTGGATCGCCAGTCGCTCGCCACCGCGGAGCCGATCGAGCGGAGTGCTGCAGGACTCCTCGTCTTCGTTTTCCTCGACCTCGAATCCCATGAACCCTTCCCCGTCCGCGAGATCTCGGTAGCCGACGAGCATGCCGAAGGGGCTGCAGTCTCCCTCCTCGGTGCCGCCGCGGGCCACGTGCACGTAATCGGTGAGGAGTCGCTCGAGCGCCGAGAGGGGAAGGTGCCGCGGCAACGCCACGATCGGTGCCATCGACGCCCCGTCGGTGGCGTCTGCATCGCCCTCGGCATCGTCGCTCGGCTCCTCATCGTCGTCTGACTCATCGTCGTCTGCCGAGTCATCGGGCAGACGGCTGAAGTCGATGCAAACATGCACCGTCGAGCTCACCGGTCCGCACGCGATGCCGCTCGACGTCAGCGAGAACAACACGAGATTCTCATACCCTTCGAGCCGCTGGCAGAACTCCTCGAAGAGTTGCCACGGCGACTGCTCGTCCTCGTCGTGGGCATCGCGCACCGCCTGCCAGATCGGCTCGAGCTCGGGAGAAAGAAAGTCGAACTCCTCGGCCTCCGGACCGAGCAGGAAGGCCGTGGCCGACGAGGGCCCATGGTGTTCGGGCCCGGTGACGAGTTCGCCGGTCACCGGACAATGAAAACGGAAGGAGATGTCGACCTCGATGTCGTTGACGTGCACGGGAGTGCTCCGGAAAAGCGATCGTTCAGGCAGGTTGCGACCACCTTAGAGCCAATGCGGTCAACTTTGGTCCGAATTGCAAGCCCATGCCCCGAAGGAACTTCGGACGACCGAACCCGGCCCGGAGGGAGTCCAAGGACGCCGCCGGATGAAAAACCGAGAGCCCCCTGTCGAGTGGTTCCTTTGCTCTGGCGACGGCCCGTGCATCGCCTCGAGCTTCCCCGGCGACGTCTGGCCGATGCTCGGCTGATCGGTGCGTCAGGCTCGCGCGACCGGGAGACCTGCGCCGATCTGAATGCGAAGTGCCTCCACCTCGGTCATCCCAATCCGACACTTGAGCGTCCTGTCTGGTTTGCCCCGGAGCCCTCAACCGCGGCCACGCTGCAGGTCAGCATAGGCCCCTTCGATGAGGTCGGCTGCGGCGATGCCGAGCCGCCGCATCAGGTCAGCCGCGATCGCGTGCCCCTCCGCCTCCGGCTGGCCGTCACGGAGGACCACCTCGAGTTCCATGAAGCTCCCCAAGCCCTGGACATCGTCGAGATGCACGCGCGTCTGGCCGACGAGGAACAGCCTCCGCGTCTTCTCGACCACCTGAATCGTGCCGCACGCGCGATCGAGCAGGTCACGGAGGCCCTTCGCATCGGCCACCGCCGTGACGAGATACTCCGATCGCTTGCTGCCGGCGGAGTCCTCGCGGCGGTACCAGATCAACTCGCTCTTTCCCCCACCGAGCTCGCGGAGTTTGAGCCGGCCTTCGGGGCAGCGGAAGTACGTGTCGCGTTGGGTAAGCGTCTGGTCCGGACCGTCAGCGATCGCCTGAACGCGCCCGACGAGCGCCTGCGGATCGGACACTCGGGCCTTGATCTCGATGTTCGTGGGCATCGGACGGGCAGGCTCCGCTCTAGCGTCTCAGCGCCAGGACGAGCACGCCGGCACCGACCATCAAGATCCCGGCCCATTCACGGACGCTTGGCCGCTCATGGAGGAACAGCACGGCGAAGAGGGCGACGAGGACGACGCTCAGTTTGTCGATAGGAGCGACCTTCGAAGCCTCACCCACCTTGAGTGCCCGAAAGTAGCAAACCCACGAAGCCCCTGTCGCCACGCCGGAGAGCGTCAGGAACGCGAGCGTCTTGGTGGAGAGCGTAAGCGGGTTTTGCCACTTGCCCGTGGCGACGACGAACGCCGCCAGGAGGACGAGAATGACCATCGTCCTGACGAGCGTGGCGAGGTCCGAATCGACTCCCTCGAGGCCGATCTTCGCGAAGATCGCCGTCAGCGCCGCGAACACGGCAGACAAGATCGCCCAGCCGATCCAAGCCGACGTCGTCTCCATGATCTGCTCCACGCTGCCAGCCGAATCGGTCGGGACCCGAATCAGCATACTGGCCCGGAGCCCGATCCGCCGACCGGGTGAGGGTGAGCGGCAGCAGGGAGGCGATGCCGATCAGAATGCTTCGGTGCATGCCCTGTCTTCTCCGCGATGCACTGCAATCCAGGTCTTCGGCTCGCGCAGTTCAGCCCCTCGGTCCGAGGCCTTCGGGGTGAGCGGCGAAGGCGGGGCTCCCAAAAGATACCGGTGTCACGCCGAATCAGGTGGACATGGCGAGCCGGTGGCGGATGGCCTGGACGTGGGGCCGCTCGCGTTTCAAAGCAGGCTTGGCAATCCCGGCCACCGAAGGTCGAGTCGGACGAAAGAGCGGAAGGGGACGTCTGCCGCCAAGAGCTCGAGGGCCCGCGTCAGCGACGCCCGGGCGCTCCGATACCGGCCCCGGCGACGATCATCGCGCGATGATCGATCCCCTCGCCAGCCGTCCACGTGAGAGAAAGAACGGCCGGCGGAAAAGAATCGTCGGCAATGACGACAGCGATCCATCGCGGGCCGGGCGCCGACGCCGGTGGGGAGCGGCCCCCATCGGCGTTCGGCCCGGTGGGATCAGCTGGTCTGAAAGGTGCCGTTGATCGCGGCGGAGGTGTCGATGTTGATGAGATTGCCGGTGATGATGTTGCCGAGCACGGTCGTACCGGTCGAATCCCCCTTCGCGTAGAGGCCGAAGGAGGTGTTGGAAACCATCCGATTGGCATTCACCACCCCCAACCGCTTCGCCCCATCGAGGACGACACCGCTGGAGTTGCTCTCGAAGGTGTTCCCCTCGATGCTGGTGCCATTGCAATCGCCACTGGCGTAGAGGCCAAAGGCACTGGCACCGACGGAACGGTTGCCGCCCCGGACGACCAGGCCGCTCGCTGCCGAGAGCACGATTCCCGACTGGCAGCCGCTGATCACGTTGTTGACGACCGTCGTCCCGGTGAGGACGCCACGGGCATAGATGCCGCTGGCACACCCGCTGATGGTATTGATATCGCCGGCATGACTATCACCCACCATCAACCCCCGCGCGCCGTCGAGAAACACCCCGTACGCCCCCACACCGGCACCATTGATCGTGTTGCCGGTGACGCTTGTGCCGGCGTTGTCGCCCAGGGCATAGACCCCGTGGGCGGTGTTGCCGAGGAGCTGATTGCCGCCATTCACCGCCAAACCAAGCGCATCGAACAGCCCGACGCCGACGACGTTGGCGTCAATCGTGTTGTCCGCGACCGTCGACCCGGTGCAATCCCCCTGGGACAGCACACCATAGGAGGTATTGGCGCCGAAGCGATTCCCACCGTCGGTAAGCAAGCCCTTCGCCGCGGTCAGCACCAAGCCACTGCCGTTTCCGGTCACGGTATTGGCCCGGATCACGCTCCCGGTGGAGAGATTGCGGACCTGCATCCCCACCTGCCATCCCGACACCGTGTTGCCGACGCCCGTGTCCCCGACCTGAAGTCCGGTGGAAGATTCGAGATAGACACCGTAGGCACCGACGCCCCCACCCGTGATCGTGTTGCCGGTGACCCTCGACCCGCTCAGTCCACCGAACGCGTAGACCCCCTCGGCGCTGCTTCCGGTGATCGTGTTGCCGCCGCTGATGTCGACCCCGGTGGCCGCGGTGAGTGCGACCCCGATGACGTTCGTCGCGATCTGATTGCCGGCGATCACCGTTCCGCTCGACACCCCCTGAACGAGGATGCCGTAGGCTGTGCTGTTGGTGAATGAATTGCCTCCGTTGATCACGAGCCCCTGGGCCGCCGCCAACACGCTGCCGGATCCGTTGCTGTCGAACGTGTTCCCCGAGACGATCGCGCCAGCGAGGCCGCCCCGGGCATATAGACCGATCCCATGCCCACTGACGGCGTTCCCCTGGCCGATCCCCGTGCCACCGACGAGGATCCCCGGCGTGGCGTCGAGAAATACACCGAACGATCCGCCTGCTCCGGCAATCGTGTTCCCCCGAATGACCGTCCCGGTCGAGCCACCGACGGCGTAGATCCCCTGGGCCGAGTTGCCATGGATATCGTTGCCGCCGTTGATCAAGATCCCCGTGGCGCTCGAGAGACAGATCCCGATCGTGCTCCCCGCGATCGTGTTGCCCGTCACGCTCGTTTCGAAGAAGGCACCCTGCGCCACCACGCCATACGAGGAGTTGGTGAGGATCTGGTTGCCACCCATGACCCTGAGATTCCGCGTGCGCTGGAGATAGACACCCGTACTGTTCCCCTGCACGAGGTTGTTCTCGATCAGCGAGGAGGCGAGCCCGTCACGGGCGACAATCCCGATTCCCGTGTTCAAGATCGAGTTTCCACCACCGCTGCCGGCGATACCGAGATGCAGGTTCTTCGCGCTGTCGAGGAACACGCCGTAGGTGCCGACCGACTGACCGTCGACGACGTTGCCGCTGATCGTCGTCGTCGTCGCAGCGAGGCCAGTGGCGAAGATTCCCGAGGAGGTGTTGGCGAGGATCTGATTGCCGCCGTCGATCGTCATGCCGCCGGCGTCGACGAGGTAGATTCCAACGACGTTGTTGACGACGGTGTTTCCCGACAAGTGGCTCCCGGTCGAAACACCTTGGACATAGATACCGTAAGCGCGATTCTCGGAAATCGTGAAACCGGCCAGGTGCGATCCTGCCGACGACTGGAGAATGACACCCGAACCGGCAAAGCGACGGATCGTACTCCCCGGCGTCTGGATGTCGATCGCCGGCACACCCGCTGCCACGACAAAGCCGTTGGCGGCAGCCCCCGGCGCGGCACCATCGAGCGCGATCGTGGACAGTGCGGTCACTCCCCCCGCCGAGTTCACCGCCAGCGAGGCCAGCGGCGTTCCCGCCCCGACAGCGCCGTTGAACGTCACGAGCCCCGCCCCTGTGGCGAGCGTGAGGTTGTGGGCCCCGTTCACGGTGGCGGCGAACGCCAGCGAACCTCCGCCGGTCGTCAGCACGGTGCTCCCCAGCAGCTCGACGGCATCGCCGTACGACTGGATTGAGCCGGTGAGGAGGTCTCCTGTCAGCGTCGTCTGCCCGCCGCCCCCGGTCGACAGGGCGTTGATGCCGGTGAACGTCGCGCCATCGATCGCCGTCGTACCCCCGAAGTTGATCGCCAGCGAGTTTCCGGCACCGACCACCCCCGCTCCAAGCGTCCCGCTCGAGGCTGTCAACGTCACCGACGACGTTCCGAGCGTCATCACACTGCCGTACGTCTGGCTGCCGGTCGTGGAAATGTCGGCCTTTGCCAGCGTCGTACCGGTGACTTGGAAGTCCTTGACGAGCGTGACCGCCCCTTCGACGACCGCCTCCCCGTTGACCGTGAGGGAGCGGCCGCCGCCGGTGATCGGCGCACGGAACGTCGCTGTCGTGGCGGTGAGCGTCACGTCGCCGGGCGACGCCAGATCACCGAGCTGGACCGGCCCCGAATAGACCTGTTCCCCACCGGTGGTGGTAATGTCGGCCTGGAGCGAGATCGACGAGCCGATCAGTTGGAGCGCTGTCCCAGGTCTGAGCGTGAGATCGCCGAGTGGCGAGCCGGCCTGGGTGATCACCGGGAGAAGATCGCTCCGGCCGATCACGATCCTCGACGCGACGATCGCCCCGAACAGCGGATTGGTGTCGGCGCCGAGTTCCATCCCCTGACCGGTGAGGAGATTGCGGACCGACACCGTCCCGGTGGTGGCGATCGAGCCACCGGCGAAGATGTCCGCCAGCATGCTGGCCGCCGTGAACGAAAGATCCGCGCTGCTCGAGGTCACTGTCCCGTTGAGATCGACGATGCCGGGGGACGTCGTGAACGGGAAAAGGACGCTCGCGGCCCCCACCCCCTCGTGACCGGTCACGGAGACGTCTCCGCCGACGGTCGTGATTTGACCGGTGCTCTTCAGCCACGTGCCGAAGTTTCCCCCCGTGCCGGCACTTCCCCCTCCGAATCCCTCGACGGTCACAGTGCCCGGCGCACCGAGGACAGATGTCGTCGCCACCGTACCCGCGATCACGACGCCGACGTTGTCTCCGTTGGTCGATGATCCTGTCCCGCTGATCGCCACCGCGCCGCCGGCCGATGACACGCTCCCCGTGGATTCGATCTCCACGCCGTGGTTGTTTCCCCCGGCCCCCGCCGAAGCTCCACCGACACCGGTGATCGTCACCGTCCCGACGCTGCCACCGCCGTTGCCGGCGTGGACGGAGCCGCGAATCGCAACACCCACCTGAGCCCCGGGGACCGCGTCGCCACCACGGCCTGCGATAGCGATCGCCCCACCGCTGCTGGTCACCGACCCGAGCGCTCCGACGAGCGTTCCCGAGGGAACGGCAACCGCCTGAACCCCGTCATCGGCGTCGAGGGTGATCGCCCCCGTGCCCGTGGTGAGCGCGGCGTTGACGTCGATCCTGGCGGCAGCGATCGACACACCATGAGCGCCGCTGAAGGTCGTGGGTGCCGTGACTCCGGCCGTCCCCTGCCCGGGGCCCGAAATGGCAACCACCAAGTCGGCGTCCCACGTGCTCGCACCGACGCCACCGGCTACGTTGACGATGACGCCCGATACACTGTCGGTGACGAACGCGTTGACCAAGCCAAGAGCTGGCGTGACGGTGAGGGTGTTCGTGCCGTTCCCCGAAAGCTGCCCGGGGATATCAATCCCGTTGAACAGATCGGTGCTCGTGAACTCGTAGCCGTTGCCGCCTGTCGCCACCATCGTCACCTCTGCCCCAACCGTGTCGATATCGAGGTTGAGGCTGCCACCGCCATAGGCAAACGAGGTGAGCATCGAGCGTCCTTCCAGATGCTCGACCGAGGCTCGATGGCAGCGGCTCACCCGCCGCCGCGATGCGGGAGCGCCCGCGACGATGGCACGAAAGGACCGACGGAATGGACGAGTTCGCATGGGAGAGCCCTCGGGAGTCGGCGTCGCCCTCCGGCGACCACCACGTGGGTGATCGGGATGGGCGCCGGTGGACGCGATCTTGTGAGCCGTCCGTCCCGGGACCGAGGTGTGCCACGGGGAGGTGGCACGGTGCCTTCGCTGTCTGGCACTGCTCGATGGCACTCTAGGCGTCGAGGCGAACCAGAGTCAAACGCCAATCGCTCGGAGCAGGCCTCCGCCAACCAGCGGCCTCACGACCTCCTCCGGGCAGGTCCCGGTGGCCGTGTCATCGAGGGCAGCGTAGACGGCCGCTGGCACGAGTTCCCTGCCGACGGCCCACTTGAAAATCAGTCGGATCGACTTCACCGTCGCGTTGATATTCACCCTGGGGCGACGCCGAGGGTTTCCTGCGGCGTCCCTGCCACGTCTCAGGGGCTCGTGGACGACCTGCTCCATGAGCTTTGGGAAGGCGAGTGGGCCGAACTCGGACGCAGGCACATCGTCGAATCTCCGGAGCGCTCGGATGCCCATCCTTGCGAAGTCCACGGATGAGGTGACACGGCCGTCGGAACTTCGGTACGTCTCCTCAGCCCATGTGAGGTACCTCGCACACAGCTCGACGACCGTCAGGCAGCGTGCTGGCGCGGAGTCACGATCCGCGGGAGTCACGGCGACCGGTGACATGACCGCATCCCGATCCCATTCGGCTGCATCTGGTGTCTCTTGAGCCGCTGGCAGCGCGGGACGCTCGACGGGCAGGCCGTGGACGTGGCACCGGAAGAAGTGGCAGTAGGCCTCGTGGGCCTTTTGGGAGCCGAGCTTTCCCAAGTAGAAATCTTGGTGTCCGATCGGGACCCGAGCGGTCCCGTAGGCGGCATGAAGCCTCATCTGCGGCAGATCGCCGCGACGTCGCCGACCCATGGCAGTGCCTTTCGGTAGCCCGGTTATCGGGACATCGGGGAGTTACCCGATTTCTTCTCCGATAAAAGTTTGCTGCCCAAACGGCACTTCGACAAAGCCACGACGAACGACGGCGACACTCCTAAGAACCCCTACCCTGCCATTCTCAAAGTCGCCGACAGCACCCGCACGACCGGGCACTTGGACGTGTGCCAGCATTCAGGTCGGTAGCGATCGAGCGCCGCAAGCACGGCGATCAAGCTCGCGGGCTCCAAGCCAAGGGTGCCGACACCTGCTCCCCCTGAATCGCCCACGCTCGCCGCTTCTCCCACGCACAAGAGTTCCCGGGCCCGCTGCATGTGCGTGGCGACCCCTGCTGGCTTTCCCTCGCGGATCTTCACGCACGCGGCTGCCAGATGGATGAGCCCTTGGACGAGCCTGGCCTCGGGAGTCGTCCGGCCAAACTCGTGCCAGAAGTGCTCCCAGGCTTCGTGTGCTTCCCATGCGTAGCCCTCGTTGAAGAGGTCGAGGGCGTAGAGCCAGTCGGGATGCGTGGCGAAGAGGGCGGCAATGGCCTGGCGGCGGAGCGTGGGGTCCGTCGGAAGCTGGTCGAGAGGGAGTGGGGCTGGCTTGGGGGCGTTGAAGAGGTGCCCACGCGGGTCGGTTACGGGATGCGGAAGGCCGTGGCCAGGGACGTAGCTGTAGGGCGGGAGCGGGATGTCTGGGGCGTCGCGGGGAGGAGCGGGCATGGCGGGACCGGGGTTCGGGAATGGATATCCGTGCAGCAGGCTCCGGATTCAGGCGTCCGAAGATACTGTTCCAGCGAGCCAAACCGCGAGCTGGAGCTGGCTCCGGCGGAAACGAAACGCCCCACGCGCACCGAGCGAGACTACGATGACTGGCGATGCCTCGTGCCTTTGCCTTCCCCAAACAGCCAGCCCCGCCGAAGTTCCGCCCATGATGCTCGCAGCCGACTATCGCATTCGACTCATGCAGCCGACGGATTACGCCGCCATCAGCGAGATTTGCCGAGTCGTCTATCCGCATGACATACCCTACACCACCGACGAATTGGCCGAGCACCATGCTGTTTTCCCACAGGGACAGTTCGTGGTCGAGCACGTACCCACAGGCCAACCAGTCGGCGTGCACTTCACGCTCCGGATCAGGATGGCCGACTACCACGTCGATGATCCCTGGGACGTGCTGACCGCCAAGGGAACTTTCGGCGACCACAACCCGGAGGGGCCCACGCTCTATGGGGCCGACGTGTTCGTGAGTCCGCAGCACCAGCACCATGGACTCGCCCACGCGCTGACGGACGCCACGCGAGGCCTGGTCGTCAGCGAGAACCTCTGGCGCATGGTGGGCGGGAGTCGGCTGCCCGGCTATGGAGCTGTCGCGGACGCCATCAAGGCCGACGACTACGTCCGGGAAGTGGTCTCAGGCAGCCGCACTGACCCCGTGCTTTCCGCTCACCTCAAGGATGGCTGGCAGGTCGTCCGGCCCATCCACGGCTACCTTCAGCACGATAGAGAGAGCGCGAACTGGGCAGCCGTGATCCAGTGGGTGAACCCGGACCGCCCGCCGCCACCGGAGTTCGCCCTGCGCTGACAAGCTGGCTTCTTCAGCGGGTGTTCCGGAAACCGCGCTGACCTCCCACCGGCCCACGGAGACGGCACGGTCGTCCAGAGCGGCAGCGGACTCAGGAGGCTGGGCGTGCGCAGAAGCCATGAGTGCGACCGCCGCGATGCTGGCCCGGATGACGGATCTGGCGGAGGTCATCATGGCCTCCGAATCACGCGCACCCGGGAGCCAACTCCCCGGGCCAGACATGCTTGGCGATCCCGGCGGCGTACCGACCCGCCCGCTCCAGATCACGGCCATCGGGGTGGCGCTTGTTGATCCCGCCCACGAGCCAGAGCGGGCCCCAGGAATCATGACCCCGGCAGTGGAACTCCCCCACAACGTCAAAGCCCTTCTTTGAGAGCATCGCGACGAGGGGGGCGTGCCAGAATTGTGCCAGACACGACATGCCGGACGTACTGAAAACGAATGCCGGACACATGGCAGCGGGCGTATCGGGAAGACCACGCAACCACTCGAACAGCGCTGGGTGCATCCGGCCGTAGTAGACGCCCGAACCCAGCCCCAGGAGCTCGACACCCTCCAAGCTCGTGTAAGGGAACTCTTCCGGCTCCACGACCTCGGCATGAAGCGCCGCCGCCATCACCCCGGCGACCTTGGCGGTGCAGCCGTGGTGGACCGACTTGCAAAGGATCACTGCTTTGGGGTGTGTCATGGCGGCCTCCGTGTTCGTGACCTGCCTCGCCGACTGCTGCGGTGCCTGGTCTGAATGGGGCATGGAACGGGTCAGCGACAAACGAACTGGTCTTGGAGCGGAGCCTTTGATTCACCAGGTCCCACACCCAGCGACGCTCGCTGCGCCACGCTCCGGGCGCAGCGAGCGTCATCACTTCCGTGGTTCAGAAGCAGTCGTTTTTGACTTCCTGAATGATCAGCTGCCTGAGCCGCTGAATGGCATGTCTCTCCTCAGCGTTCGCGTCCTGCCAATATTCAAAGGTCAACTCGCACGGGGCTTCAGGGCCGTCGCTGCGGCGAACGCACTGATGCGTCCTGGCCAGCACCGTCGACTCGGGGGTGATGTTGTCGGAGATGGCCGGCGAGTCAGTGACTGAACAGACCGACGTCCGTTCCTCACAAGGGGGATGGGTGCACCAAGGCAATCCACTCGTTTCGCGAGGACAGCCCAACGTAAGAGACGCCCAGAGGCATCGGCAGACGTCGGAACACCCGTTCCACGGCCCCGCGGAATCGCCGCAAGCCCTTGGAACGAGTTCATCCTCAGAGGAGGAGGCCTTCCCGGTCGCGACAGGCTTCCGTGATCAAGTCACGGAACCACCGCACCCAAGAGACCGTCAGATGGACGGCAGAGCAAAGCCTTTTCAGCCCTCTCTTCACCGTCGTAGGAGTCTACGCATGCCGGGCTTTGCCGCCGTGGCATCCGGACTGATACGGCGGTACAGACCATGGACTTCGTGTGAATGTCCACCTGGACACTTTGGGGGCATCCGCAGTTCGAGACAGCACCATGCATCATCGCTTCTCACGGCAGACTGAACGGGGGAGCGGATTGGATCAGCATCAGTACGTGGACCGGACTCAATGCTGGCTCACCAACATGAGGCAGGCTTGCGGCGACGCGATCGCGGGCACCGAACCTCGGGTAGTGTCTGATTCACGCAGCCGCTCAGTTGCTCACAGGGTAAAGAATCCGCTTTGTCATAGAACTGTTCCGCGTAGTGTTCTCAGAAGTACTCGTCTCCACGATCCGTATTTGGAATGCAATGAGCGATCACGCTCCCGGGAGCAGTGGCTGGCCCACACCGGGGATTCAGGCCCGGCTTCATTGCTACGAATGCGATCGTCCCCTTTTTGACTGGAGGTGTCCTCATGCTTCGATGGGCCATCCTGTTTCTGATCGTGGCCATCATTGCCGGTGTGTTCGGCTTCGGTGGCATCGTGGCTGTAGCGACCGATATCGCTCGGCTTCTCTTCCTGGTGTTCATGGTCTTGTTTGTTGTCGCATTGGTGGCTGGTCGACGGATGACGTCTCCGCCACTCTAGGATTTGGTTCTCCTTCCTATCTCAGACACAAGGGGTCTCAAGATGAACGAACTGATATTCAAAGGCGAATGGAACGAGCTGAAGGGCAAGCTCAAGCAAAAGTACGCCCAGTTGACCGACGACGATCTCCTCTACGCGAAGGGCAAGGAGGACGAACTCCTGGGGCGTTTGCAGACGAAGCTCGGCCAGAGCCAGGACCAGGTCCGCAAGCTGCTGGCCGAGATCTAGAAGCCCATCGCCCAGCCAAAACGGGCCGGCCTCCGTCACGAACCCGTCCCTCGTGGCGTGATGTCCCCGATCTCATCGTCATCGTCCGGCGTGTCCTTCTTCTCCCTGTGCTCCTCCGTCACGTCGTGCCAGGCGAAGGCTGCGGCCCGCTCACCCGTTCGGGCGTAGGAGAGGAGTGCTGCCTTCACCTCGTCGAGGGAGAGCACGCAGCACTCATTGACCTCCAGGGGACATCCCAGCGGTGGGTGGACACCCTTCGTGCATTTCCAGCGATGGAAGACGGTCGTCTTGCCACCCTTCGGCATACCCGGCCGGCCGGCACGCAGATGCTGGAAGCCCTCGCCGTACGTGTCGCGGGATTCGAGGATGTAGCGGCCTGCGGAGCCGGCCGCTTGCACGTACTGGTCGTTCGGGCCGGTCAGGACCACGAACGTTGGGCCGTTCTGTGTACCGAGCGAATGGATGAGGGTTTGAAGGAGGTTTCGAGGCGGCCAGGCGATCTCGGTCCTTCCCTCGATTCGGATGCTGTGAAGCCGCATGGTCAGTTCTCCTTCTTCTTTCTGCGTCGTTTCGGATGCAGATCCTTCTCGAGCCGGGCCGCCAGCATCGCCTTCGCCTTCCCGTAGACCACTTCGGGGTTCTTCGCATACACCGCCCGCACCGCCGAGTCGCAGCGTCCACCGGACGACATGATCGCACTGCAGCCAATATCGATGCCGCCGGCGTCCTCGAGCAGTTCTATGAGGACACGAATCGGCAGCAGATCGGGAAGCCACGGTTCCTCGGCCGTGAGGACCTCTGCGATGTACGCCTCGTCAACCCGCTCGAAGAGGTCGCTGATTTCGGGGTCGTACCATTCCGGCGTCGTTCCTTCCTGGATCGCCGTCACGAACGCCGTCGCGATCATGCGCTCGAGTTCGTCTTTATCGACGACTCCGGCCATCGTCTCGCCAAATGTCACGTCGTAGAAGAACAGCTGGTGCTTACAGGCGTCCGGACTGCCGCAAATCGGGCAGCGGATGTCGCCATCGTCCTCCGAGTCCTCGTCGCTCATCGCCTCACCTCCTCATCGCCAAGCCGCCAGGAATTGAAAAACCTCCGCTTCGTCAGTTGCCGTCGTCCCCAGATCTCATGGGCTTTTGTGACCGTCGCCACATGCAGTCTCACGAGTTCTTCCCGTGTCAGCCCGTCGCCGACATAGCCGCCGGCGAGCACGAACGCCGCCGGTGACTCCTGGCTGTCGATCCACTCGAAGACGATCTCCTCGCGGGTGACGAGATCCCTCTGGGTGACGCCGTCGCCCGCCGGGTCGACGCCGGCGTTGTAGAGGACGAGCCCGTAACCGGCCTGGCCGAGACGGGCGAGTTCACGCTCGATCGTCTGCAGGTAGTCCTTCGGCTCGGCGATCACGAGGCGGGCGTTGTTCGTGTCGCGGAACGCGTCGAAGGCGTTCGTGGAGATGTCGAGCTGCGAAATCCTCGGCTCATCGGCAATGAGCGATGCAGTGCCGCCGCCACAGTGGGCATCGAAGTCGAGGATCAGCACCGAGGGGACGCCCCGACGGATCGCGTCTTTCGCGGCGAGCGCTAAGCCATTGAAGGTGCAGTAGCCGCAGCCGCGGCCGTGTCGGGCATGGTGGAGGCCGCTCGAAAGCGAGCCCGAGATCTCTCCTACCCGAGCGGCCGCGATCACGCCGCCGGTCGATGCTGCAACCGCTGGAAACAGCCGAGGACCCCAGGTGAATCCCTGTGATCGTGCGAGCGCCGCCGGTTCGCCGCTGATCACTGCGTCGACGTACTCCGCTGAGTGGACATCGAGCAACTGATCGCGGGTGGTAGGCGTTGGGGAGGTGACCCGGAGGCCGGGAATGGCGAGGGAATCAGCGATCCACCCGGCTTTGCGAGTGGTGTCGAACAAATGCTCGGCGGCGACGTAGTCGTTGTTGAAGAAGAGTTTCATGGCAGGGAGTTGTACGCACGCTCCCGGCTCTTCAGGCCCCCTATGACACGGAACACCCGTAGACCGCCCCGGTGAGGGCGGTAAGATTCCCCCAGCATTCGTCTCGAGTCGGGTGGTCCATGTGGCCCCCCGCTCCAACCTAGCGGCCAGGCCTCTGCCTCGGCTGCCAAGGTGGGACCGGAACCAGAAAAGGGTTCCGAGGATGCGCTGCCCGAACGTTCCGGGCGGAAACACACGACAGCGAAAGGAGCTCGTCATGCCGATCGGATTCTTGTCGATTCGGATCAACACCCGTCGACGCGATCACCATCTTTGGCTCAACAACGGCGGCGTGTACTGGGTGCACTACACCCTGCACTTCGACCACCGGAAGCGTCGTATCCGGCGTTCACTCCGCACCCGTGATCTCGAGCGGGCCATTGAGCTCCGCGACGAACTGTTCGCTCACATCACGGAGCACGGCGAGTTCGTCCCGACGAAGCGCGAAGATCCCGGTATCTCGAGACTGTTGGTGCCGCGTTCGGAGCCGATCGCTGCCGCATGGTGGCTTGTTGGTGCTTGACCCTCAAACCAAAGGAGATCATCGATGTCAGATCCAGTACGTGTCGACATTCCAGCGGTCGGCAACGCCAGATCGGCATTCCTGGCGTTTCGGGCCTACGCGGCGGCGGTTGCTGCCTCGAAAGGGAAGGTACTCGATCCGGAGTGGTACCGGGACGACCCGGAGAACATGCCCGCGCAGCCCAAGGTCGGCAAGGAGTGATGCGGCTGTGGTGGAGAAGACCCACAAAGAGGAGTGGAACGATGGACATTGCCAAATGTGGACGTCAGCGTCGCGACCTGATTCGCGAGGCAGACGAGCGGTTCGCGTCTGCTCTTCAAGTCGCGAAACACCAGTGCGGCGGGTTTCTCCGCTCGCAGATTCGCGCCGCGATTCAGTTCGAGATGGTCGCAGCCGAGTACAAGGCCGTCGGGCTCAGTCTCTTCGCGGTGTCCTGTCTTCGGAACGCGGTCGGGATCTGGATGCTGATTGACGAACCGGAGCGATTGAAGACGTGTCGGGAAATGATTGACGAGATCGAGCAGGAGCGACAGACGGATGTCTGGCCGACGCTCGATGATAAGAACTCCGAAGACGGAAAGGGCCCACACCATGACGCATAAAGCCGCGATAACTGGGGACAGTTTCATCGGAGGCCGGCTCGTGATCCACAGGCACGCCAAGCTGCTGGTAACCGACAACCGGATCGTCTGGGAGCAGGTCGGTCCGAACGACGCCGTGTGTGCGGCCGTCCCGTCCGGCGACCTCGACCTAGCCGACTTCGGCGTCGTTCTGGCAGAGGCCGAGGCGTTCAGGGACCGGCGGGTCGAAAAGACCGTCGAGATCGTCACGAAGGTCCGAACGGCCGACGCTCTCAGGCCTGTCAACGGAGCGCGACGACGAATCTTGATCCGAAAGGCGGAGGAGTTGAAGCGCCTCGGGAATCACCAGATCGCGGCGGCACACTACGTGGTCGCTGGGCTTGGGCTCCTGGCACGAAAGGAGTTGGAGACGGCTGCCGCGATCCTGGCGAGCCAGGGGGAGGCGGATAGGGCCAAGCGATGCATGGAATCGGCCGGTGAGATCGACCCGATTTGGAACGAGGAGCGTCCCAGCGAATGCGACGATATCGGGCGGGTCCTGAGCAAAGATGGGAATCGAACTGGGCAGGAAGGGCTCAGCGGAACGCCGGATGACCAAGCCACACGGACCGAATGAGGACACCGATGATCATCGACGAACGACGATCGATCTGCATGATCGCCTACGGTGCCCCGTTGCCTGTGAGGGAAGCGGAAGCCTGAAACCGTGGTGGCAAAACTCCGGAAGATACCGAAGCCGTGCATGCCGGCAGCGGACAAGGCAACCACCGTGACCGATGAAGGTTCACGCTAAGTCTTCACCAAAGTGGCGTTTCGGGTTTCCCAGGGAAAGTCCAAGAACTCGGCCAAGAGATAGCCATGCCGCACTACCTGACTCTGACGACCTCGAACGGCAACGTCACCGAGACGAGGGTTGTCCCTGGTATCCGTGGCGGCGACCGAGCGATCAACCACGCCCGGCAGCTCGCGATGGCGTGGGGGCTCGAGAACGGCTCGAAGATCGTGACGTTCACGGTCGAGGACGCGGCCGGCAAGCCCGTCGGCGAGGGGGCGGTAGCGACTCCACCGGTGGGGTGAAGGCCGGGGGGCGGAACAGGCGTCCGGGTATCGTCGCGCCTCTCCCCCATAGGCCATGCCACACGCAGCACCTCACCACCGACGGGCATCCCGCTCGGGTCAACCGCGACCAGATCAGCAATGCCATCACGCTGCCGGTTCTCAGCGATCTCCGCCCGCAAAGACAACCCCGGTCAATGAGCGGCCCATTGTCATGGGCCAGTGCGATCTCCCTGCCACCGACGGGCCGCATCGCGGATCACCGCAACCTGGCAGGCCATCTCCGGGGCCGGACGGTGGGCTTTTCTCGTGCCCTGCCTCGCCGCTGAGATCGCTTCGAGCGCCGCAGACGCGTCGGCCCCGCGTTTGACGTGCACCAGGCCCACGACGGTGCCGGTCCGCCCTACCCCTCCCCAGCAATGCACGTACACAGGCCGATCGGCGGCCAGCTCGGCGTCGATGTCGGCGAGGATCGCGTCATACCGCTCCGGCGTCGTGACGTCGAGATCCCGAATCGGGTGATGGAGCCGCTTGAGCGTTCGGCCACGCGACTCGCCGAGCGATTCCCAGTGCGATCCGTACGAGGCGAGCTGGTCGTCGTCTCGCGTCAGATCGACGATCGTGGCGATCCCGGCGTCTGCCAACAGGGCGAGCTTCAAGTCACGCTGCGTGGGATCGGCACTGCCGGGGTACTCGCCCGCCAGAATGCGGTCGGCATCGACCCACCAGGCGTGAAACGCATCATCGAACGCCCAGCGTTCACGTTTCCCCGTGGTCGACGCATGGAGCGAGTCAGCCAAAGACTCAATTCGCTCACGCATCGCCAGACGCTCGAGCCAGGTTTGGGGAATGCCTGATGCACCGAAGCGGGCTCCAGCCAACTGCCCGGCGATCGCGGCGGTGGTGTCGGCATCGTCGCCGAGGTTCGCGGCCCGGAGGATGGCGTCGCGGAAGTCGGTCGCCCCAGCCACAGCCCAGATCGCCGCCTCGAGGGCGGCGACACAGTAGCCGGAGCCCCGAATCGCCGGCGGCTCCTTCGTCCGCCAACTGCCGCGTGCGATGGCCTCGACCTCGGCGTGGAGCGGGCCCTGGCTCCAGAAACCGGCGTCGCTCACCTGCTCCCAT
>Ga0208484_1000058_pt1 | contig 25475 bp, 7 predicted proteins | sample LakMenEpi09Aug11_FD_150682 | JGI IMG/M metagenome (GOLD analysis project Ga0208484, IMG submission 150682) | Freshwater microbial communities from Lake Mendota, WI - 09AUG2011 deep hole epilimnion (SPAdes) | ecosystem: Environmental > Aquatic > Freshwater > Lentic | place: Lake Mendota, Madison... | reverse complement strand
TTGTGGCGCTCGAACTGCGCCACGCCATCGGCGAAGCGGTCGGCGTAGTAGAGGGCCAGACCGCGCTGCCAGAGCTCCGGCTCGATCTGCGGGCGGAGCTTCACCACCTCGTCGAAGGCTTCGGCCGACTCCTTCGGCTTGCCGGCGAAGAGGAGATTCACGCCGTCGTTGAAGAGCTTGTTGGGATCGTCGTTCTGGGCGGCGGCGATGCGTGCGGTGGCGGCGAATGCCAGGCCGGCAAGGAGCGTGCGGCGGTCGAGGCGGAGGGCGTGGTGCATGGGTGTTCGCGGAGAGGAGGTGCGGCTCCCGGAGGGGCCTGAATCGGGCGGCCACTGTCGACCAATGTCCGCGCTCGGCGCCCGGCTGTCGAGGGCTGTTGGAGCCTGAGCGTCGTCGCTACCCGTCCGAGCCGCCTTTTCCCGCGATTCGGGACGTTGCGACACCGCGGCCGGGGCTGGATCGACGCTCGACCTCACGGAGCAGTTGGCGACACGGACCTCCGCAGGGGGCCTCGAAAGCGGGGTCGTGCCCCGTGGAGGACTTCTGCTACGGTGGGATCAACCTCATGGAGAGGCCCGAGCGCGGCTCTTCGGCCATACATTCCCCGGGAGCCTGACATTGATGTCCACCGCCCTTTCTTTCCTGCGTTGCTGCCGTTCCCCTCGCGGCTTCGTCCTGGCCCTCCTCGTTGCAGCCGCCCCGCTGGCACGGTTTTCCTTGGCCGACACGTTTTCCGTCACGGAAACCTCGTGGGGATCGGCGACGACCGCCGGCACGCTCGCCTGGGCGATCGATCAGGCCAACACCTCGTCCGCCGCCGGCAACGTGATCTCGATCGCCCCCAGCCTCCTCATCGACGTCGATGGCGCGACGGCGATCGATGCCGCCCTCAATCTCGCCCAGTTCACCCGCTCGGTGACGATTCAGGGAAATGGTGCCAAGCTCGTCGGCAACCCGACGTTCGTCACCAGCGGCGGCCAAACGGTCACGAAATACAATCCCGACGCATTCGTCTCCGGGGACACCCCGGTGACTCCGTCGTTCTCGTTTGCGAAGGTCGGCACTTTCGGCCAGAACAACAGCGGGATCACCGTGTCGATCGCCGGCCTCAATGCCGATGGTCTCAACCGCTTCGCCCTTGTCGAGGCCGGTGCCCGGCTCGACGTCACGACGGCGGGCATCGTGAACTCCGTCAACTTCGATTTCAGTGGCAGGAACATCACGCCTGGATTCGAGGCCCTCGACGGCGCCACGTTGAACCTCGATCGGGTCGTGATCGACAAGGCCTACGGTCTCACGGCCATTCCCGGGGGCATCGTGGCCGGAAGCGACGCCACCATCAACGTCTCGTCGAGCACGATCCGGGATTCAAATAGCGGCCCGGCCATCATCCTCGCTGGCGGCACGGCGAACGTGGTCAGTTCGGTCCTCGACGGCTCGGGGGGCGTGACGGTGACCGGCGGGAGCTCGGTCGCGACCGGCACGGTGAACTTCGTCAACAGCGTCGCCTTCCTCGCCGGGCCTTTGAATGGCGGCAGCAACGACAGCTACGTCGACAACCGATTCGCGGCCGGTGTCGGAGGCACGATCAACGCCACAGCCAGCACGATCATCGCGGATCTCGTGTCGATGGACGGCAGTCCTTCGGCCGCCGACGGCGTGCCGCTCGACGCCGCGGGGGGAACGATCTCGCTCCGCTCGTCGGCCGTGATGGTGACCGTCGACGCCGACGGGCTCGCCGGGCAGATCGGCTACCGGACGAGCGCCGGAGGCGTCCTCGCAGCCGATCCCTACTCCTGGGTCCGGCCCACCCTCGCGCAGACCGCGAGCCTGCTGCCGTCGATCTTCAATCAACCATCGCTCATCACCGGTTCACCAGGGCTCCTCGTCGACGTGATCTCGCCGAGCCCGCTCATCGAGATGACACCGCCGTTTCCGCTGGCGAGTCGGCCGGTGGCCAACGGCGTGCTCATCGGGGTGGTTCCCGATGCCGACGGCGCGAACGTGCTCATCAACCCGATCGACGGGAGCGCCATCACGGTCGACGTCTTCGGGGACCCGCGTACCACCGACGGGCTGCGGAATGCGGGGGCCGTGGAGAGTGCCGTCCCGGAAGTCGATCCCGCAGCCTTCGGCGGCGGGCTGTCGCTCCTCCTTGGGGTGCTTGCTTGCCTGGAAAACCGCCGCCGTCTGCGGCGGTAGTGCCACTTCTCGCGCTCCCCCTCCCGCAATCCCGCTCGGCGGGGGGACGGCATGAGTGTCGAGTTTACTGGACACTTAAGGGTTGTCGAGTAAACTCTACAAGATGGAAAAGGCCGACCTCCTTCGAGTTGCCGCGGACTGGAGTCATTGGGACGGGCCGCCGCCGCGGTCCGTGGTGCGCACGGTCGCGGTGCCTCGTGAGCTTCGTCCCGGCATCGCCCTGGTGATCCAGGGGGTGCGACGCTGTGGCAAGTCGACGCTCCTCGAGCAATTGATCGACCGCTACGAACTCGACCGCTCGAAATGCCTGTTCATCAACTTCGAAGATCCCCGGCTGGCGCAGTCGCTCGACCATGCGACGCTGCAAGACCTCGTCGATGCCTTCGAGGCCGATCGGGGCCCCGGATGCATCTACCTGTTTGACGAAGTGCAGTGGGTGGATGGATGGCAGCGATGGCTGCGGGCTCAACTCGATCGCCCGAAGCAGCGGCGGTTCGTGGTCACCGGCTCCAATGCCCATCTCCTCTCGGGAGAGCTCGGCTCGTCGCTGACCGGCCGCCATCATACGATCGAACTGTTTCCGTTCGACCTTGGCGAGTTTCGGGTCCTCAGGCCCAAGGCCACGCTGGAAGACTATCTCGATGCGGGCGGATTTCCAGCGACCATCGGCGCTTCAGACCACGACCGTCTCCTCCGCGGCTATTTCCAGGACATCGTCGAACGCGACATGCGTGAACGCGTGGGCGCCCGATCGAGCACCCCGCTGCGGCAACTCGTGCAGATGCTTTTCGAGTCAGCGGGATCGGAGACGAGCATCCGCCGCTTGGCGGCGGCGCTGGGCATCTCCGTCGACACCACGTCGCTCTACATCGATGCGGCGGAATGCGCCTACCTCGCGATCGGTTGCCCGTTTTTCTCCTGGTCGGAGCGGCAGCGGATCGTCCGCAATCGGAAGTACTACCCCATCGACACCGGCTTGCGGCGGGGGGCTGTGACCACCACGGGGCACGACCGTGGCAAGCAACTGGAGTGTGCGGTTTTCCTGCTGCTGCGGCGACGCTTTCGGCAGGTGCATTACTGGCGTGGCACCGGAGAGATCGATTTCGTCGTCGATCACCTGGGTAAACCGACGCCCGTGCAAGTGAGCTGGGATGCCACCAAGGAGCGGGCGCGCCGCGCCGTGGACGAATTCCACGCCACCCATCCGACCGCCGCGGAAGCGGTGTTCGTCACCGCGGAGTCGTTCGAGGCGGGCGTCCCAGAGCTTGCCCCGGCCGACGACGAGCGGGCGTGACGATCGCGGCCATGTCACTGCCCGCCACCACGGCAACCGTGAGCCGCTCTCACTCTGCCCCGTTCCACCCGCGCCAGAGCCATTCGAGGCTCTCCGGGAGGATCGCGCCGCCATGCTTGCCGTTGTGGCCGCCGACCCCGCCGACGAGTTTGTGGTCGTAGCCCGAAAAGGCGAGGGCCTTCTCCATGCTCAGGTTCGAGAGCCACCAGTGACCGTGGCGGTTGTCGAGATCGTGCTCGCCTGCCTGGAGGAAGACCCGGATCGGCTTCGGGTTCTCCTTCGTCTGGCGGACCAGCGACGGGTAATGGTCGCCGCCACGGATGTCGGTGAAGCTGCCGACGTGAGAGAGCACCTTGCGGAACAGATCGGGCCGCTCGAAGGCGACGGTGAAGGCACAGATGCCCCCCGACGAGATGCCGCAGATTCCGCGCATCGCCGGATCGGCAGTGAGCTGGACGCCGGCGGCCTTCAGACGCTCGTCGGTCTCGGCCAGCGGAAGAATCGACTCCTCGAGAAACTCGGCGTACTTCGGTGACAGGGTGTCGTACTCGAGACTGCGATTGTTGGCGGGCGGTTGCCAGCCCGGCTTCTCCCCCGGGACGTCCGTCCCCTCGTGCCCCGGATCGATGAAGATCGCCGCCATCGGCGGGATCTTTCCGGCATGGACGAGATTGTCGAGGACGATCGGAGCACGGAACTGCCCCTGCTCGTCGACGTAGGCGTGGCCGTCCTGGAAGACCATCACCGCCAGGCCCTCGTCGCCGACACCCTTCAGAATCGACTCGGGCGGAAGATGGAGCCAGACGCGGCGGAAGGTGCCCGGGAAGGCACCGCTGCTCTGATGGACGAGCATCCGCGTCGAGCCCGGCTCGACGCCGGGGCCCCGGGAGGTGCTCGTGGCGGAAAGGACGTAGTCCTTGTCCCAGTCCTGATCCTCCCAGGCGAGGGCAGGAATGGCGCAAAGCAGGGCGGCCGTCGCGGCCACGAGGGTCCAAAGCGCGAGCCGCATGGAACGGTCTCCGAGGATTTTTTGAAAAGGGGATCGCGGAGCGGGCGGGAGCTTGGGCGCGCCGGGCCGCCTCACTGTTGCTGGCGATCGGCGCCGGTGTCGAGGACCGCCATGAAGGCCTTCTGGGGAATGTCGACCGAGCCGACGCTCTTCATCCGCTTCTTCCCCTCCTTCTGCTTCGCCCACAGCTTCTTCTTGCGGGAGATGTCGCCGCCGTAGCACTTCGCCGTGACGTTCTTCCGCATCGCGGAGATCGTCTCCCGGGCGATCACCTTCGTGCCGATGGCGGCCTGGAGCGCCACCTCGAACATGTGCCGGTCGATCTCGCCCCGCAGCTTCTTGACGATCGCCCGGCCGCGGCGGTCGGCATCGCGACGGTCGCAGATGATCGAGAGGGCGTCGACCTTCTTTCCGCCGACGAGGATGTCGAGGCGGACGAGATCGGCCGGGAAGTAGCCGATCAGCTCGTAATCCATCGTGCCATAGCCGCGCGTCACGCTCTTGAGCTTGTCGTGGAGATCGTAGATCACCTCCGCCAGCGGCAGGTCGAAGGTGAGCATCGCGCGCGTCGGCGAGAGGTATTCGGTCTTCAGGTAGGTGCCGCGCCGGTCGGTGCACAGCTGCATGATCGGGCCGATGTGCTCGACCGGGGTGAGGAAGTTCGTCCGCACGATCGGCTGGCGGAACTCCTCGATCTGGCCCGATTCGGGGACGTCCTGCGGGTTGGTGATCTCGATCGTCGTGCCGTCGGACTTCAGGATCTGGTAGGTGACGTTCGGCGCCGTCTGGACGAGATCGAGATCGTCCTCCTTCTCGAGCCGCTGCTGGATGATCTCCATGTGCAACAGCCCGAGGAAGCCGCAGCGGAAGCCGAAGCCGAGGGCTTCGCTCGATTCGGGGGAAAACTCGAACGACGGATCGTTGATCGCCAGTTTCTCGAGCGAGTCACGGAGCTCCTCGAAGTTCTCCCCTTCGCTGGGGTAGAGACCGCAGTAGACCATCCGCTGGGGCGGCTTGTAGCCGGGCATCGCCTTGGCGCCGTCGTCACCGGGGATCGTCACGGTGTCGCCGATGTGGACCTGCTTGACGTCTTTGATGTTGCAGACGAGATAGCCCACCTGGCCGGCGGCGAGCTCGTCGCAGGCACGGCGCTGCGGCACGAACTGGCCGAGCTCGAGCACCTCGTGCGTCGAGGCGGTCTCGAGGAAGCGGATCTTCTGCCCCTTCTTGATCGTGCCGTCGATGATCCGGACGTAGGTGATGGCGCCACGGTAACTGTCGTAGTGGCTGTCGAAGATCATCGCCCTCAAGGTCGCACGTGGATCCCCTGCCGGCGGCGGGACTCGCTCGACGATCGCCCCGAGGAGCTCATCGATGCCGATGCCGGCCTTGGCACTGGCTTTGATGACTTCCGTGGGATCGATCGCCAGGCTCTGTTCCATCTCGGCGAGGACGTCGTCGACACGGGCGTGGACGAGATCGACCTTGTTGATCACCGGGACGATCGCCAGGTTCTGGTTGATGGCGGCGTAGGCATTGGCCACCGTCTGCGCCTCGACCCCCTGGAAGGCGTCGACGAGGAGCACGGCCCCCTCGCAGCAGGCCAGACTCCGCGACACCTCGTAGTGGAAGTCGACGTGGCCGGGGGTGTCGATGAGGTTGAGCTCGTAGATCTCGCCGTTGTGCCGGTATTCCATCCGCACGGCGCGGGCCTTGATCGTGATGCCCCGCTGCCGCTCGAGCTCCATGTCGTCGAGCATCTGCTCCTTGAGTTGCCGCTTCTCGACCGTTCCGGTCCATTCCAGCAACCGGTCGGCGAGCGTGCTCTTGCCGTGGTCGATGTGGGCGATGATCGAGAAATTGCGGATGTGCTTGCAGTCGATGGGCATGGGGAAATTGTAGCCGGGGGGATCGTCAGGCGTGGGAGGGATGCAGGCGGAGGTATTCGGCCCGGGCCATGCCGGCGGCGCCGATGTAGCCGGCGTCGCCGCCGAGGGTGGCGAAGCGGATCGGCGTCCGCTCGGCAAGGAGCGGGAAGGCACGCTCCCGGACCTCCGCGCGGATCCGTGCGAGGAAGCCCGCACCGACAGGATCATCCTCCCCGCCGAAGGTCATGGCGCCGCCGAGGAGGACGATCGCCGGGTCGAGCGTATGAAGGAGGGTGGTGATCCCGATGCCGAGCCAGCGGGCCACCGTATCGATCATTTCCAGCGACGGTGCGTCTCCGGTCTTGGCGAGATTCCAGATGAGCTTGGGATTGAGTTCCGCCCCCCGGCTCACGGCCTCTGCCAGTGCGGGCGCCGTCCCGGCGTCGATCCGTTCGCCGGCGACCGCCATGATCGACTTGGCACTCGTGTAGGCCTCGAGGTGGCCCCGCTTCTCGCAGGGGCACATCCGTGCCTCGGGCGATGGATCGACGAGGATGTGGCCGCACTCCGAGGCATGGCTGTTGGCACCGTCGATCGTCGTCTCGCCGATCACGATCGCACCACCGACACCGGTGCCGAGCGTGAGGAGCACGAGGCTTTCGAGGTTCTTCGCGGCGCCGATCCAGTGTTCGCCGAAGCCGGCGGCGGTGGCGTCGTTGGCATATGTCACCTCGAGGCCGCAGTGGTGGGAGACCCGGTCGCGGACGTTGAAGCCGTCGAAGCCTTTGAGGTTGCCAGCGCGGATGATGAAGCCGCCTTTGAGATCCTGCGGACCGGGGGTGCCGAGACCGGCCCGCCGGATGTCCCCCATCGACACGCCGGCCAGTTCGGCCACCCTACGCACCCCCTCACCCATCCGACGGCAATTGACCTCCGGCCCGTCGCCGACGATGGTCTTTTCGGTGTGGTAGGCGACGGTGCGTCCCTCGTCGTCGACGAGGCCGACTTTGATGTTCGTGCCACCGAAGTCGACGCCGGCCCAGAATGGGGCGCGGGCCTGGGACGCGGGGAGCCAGCGGGAACGGTCTTTCATGGACGGATCGGCGTGGAGGGCTGCGGTGGGGTGGATGGGGACAGGGATGCAGCGGGAGGAGCCGTCGCGCCGTCGCTCGCCGCAGGAGTCTCGTCGTTCACACCGGCCGGGCCGGGATCGGCGGCGGACTGCGGCGCGGTTGGCGCACTGGGGTGGACCTCGATCCGCTCGACCTCGACGACGTCGGTCTCCGGGCCGCGGCTCGGCGACGAGCATCCGGAGATCGCCCCACCCGAAAGCCCGATCATCGCGCTGACGGCGATGGTGCGACGCAGGGCAGCGGAGCGGATGGACGTCGAGCAGGGGAGCCGCATGAGCGGGGTCCTCGGAATAGGGGAAAGACACCGAGTCTACCACCCCCGGACGGATGCCCTGCCGTCACTTTTTTGGGCCGCCGCAGGCCTCATTCCCCGAGGATCGCCGCCGTGGCAAGCCACTCCAATTCGCCGGGATGGCCGATGCCGTCGTCGAGTCGGATCGAGGCCACTGCCCCCTTCGACATCCGGATCGCCGCGGTGCCATCGCCGATCGTCAGCGCGACGAGCCGACCGACACAGGGAGCGTGCCCCACCCAGGCCACCCGGGCGGCGTCCTGGCCGATCGTCCATTCAACGAGGGCTTGCCAATCCGAACCGGGAGCGAGCGCGTCGACGACGATGACCGGCGTTCCGCGGCCCAGTTCGGCGGCAAGGATCTCGGCCGTTTCCCGGCAGCGCACCAGAGGGCTCGTGGCGATCAGGTCAAACCCCATCCCCACCTTGTCGAGTCGGCGGACGAACCGCTCGAAACGTTTCCTCCCAGGCTTTGTCAGGCGGCGGTGGAAATCGTCGACGCCCGGCCCGGGATCCTCGGCCCAGGCGTGTCGAATGACCGTGAGGTGGGAGGTGAGGGTGGGCATGGCGACGGGGCTTGAAGGGGGGCGGCAGGTGGGAAGGAAGCTGCCATCTTGGGCCCGCGGAAGGGAATCCTCAACCGGTTCTCCGGGTGGGGCTTGCAACCCCGGGTCGGTGGGGCCGGCCGGGGGCAGCAAGGGGCGGTGCAAGACCCCATCAGGAGGAGTGAAGGCGGTGGGGCCTTCGACGCGTTTTTGTCGGCAAGGATCCCCCAGATGGGCCGGTCACACGGCCAGAAAAGAGCAATTTGTGGGCCAACTCCTTTGGAAAGACGTACAGAGGCCTTAGGCTCCTTTCCCGGCGAGCGTGGTTGCCGCACGGAATGCCCCATGGGTGGGGGGTTTTGTTGGCCCTTTGGCGGGGGCCCTGCGGAGGTTCCTTTCGCCCCGTCGACGGTTGTCGGTTTCCCACCGGAGGATGATTCGCCATGAAGTCGAACTGGTCGCGTCGGTGGTGGGCACGGATTCATGCCACGCTCGTCTGGCGCCGCTTTCGGGAACGGGCTCTGCTCCGCGCCCGGCGACGCTCGGTGCGTGATCGGCTGCGGCGGTCCGGACTCGCCCGGCTCGATGGTCTTGCGCGGCTCGAACCGCGCACGCTCCTGGCGGCGGACATCGCCACCGACCGGTTCGATTACGCGCCCGGCAGCACGGCCTTCATCACCACCTTCTCCGACGGTGGCCCCGACAACAACTTCCTCGTCGGCGAAACGATCCGGTTTCAGGTCGTCCGCACCGACGGCCTCACCGACAACGGACCGGGAAGCCTCCCCTGGAAGGTGACTGACGGCGTGGGGGGCTTCGAGGCTTACGTCGACGAGACCGGCATGCGTATCGCTCCCGACCGCGACGGCGTCGCCGATGGCCGCATCGAGACGGAATGGTTCGTCGGCAGCGAGTATGCCAATGCGAGCCTCGAGGTCCGTGCCGCTGGCCTCACCTCCGGCGAGACGGCGACGGAGGCCTTCCGCGATTCCGCGATCGTGATCTCGTCGAACATGAACTGGAGCCAGATCACCACCGGATCGGGCGTCAACGGAGCGCCTACCGCGAACGACTCGATCGTCGTCAATCAGGGCGTCACGCTGACGATCGATACCAATGGAGCGGTGGTCGGGGGGGTGACGCTCGGCAACGGCACCACGGGAACGGCGGCGTTGGCATTCACGACCGGCACCATCGGCGCCACGTTCGGGTCACTTAGTAACAACGGCACCGCCACGGTCACGTTCAACAACAGCGGCTCCACGCTCACTGTCGGCACCGCCAACACGAACACGACGTTCGCCGGCACGATCAGCGGAGCGGGCAAGCTCACGAAGACCGGCACCGGCGCCCTCACCCTCTCCGGCACGAACACCTACACCGGCGGCACGAACGTCAACGGCGGCGTTCTCGCCCTCGGTGCCAACAACGTCTTGCCCGACACTGGTTCCGTCACGGTCAACGGCGGCACGCTCGCGCTCGGGGGCCGTACCGACGCGGTCGGTGCCGTGTCGCTCCTGGGGGGTGGTTCGATCACGGGCGGTGCTTCGATCACCGGCGGGGTGGTGGCAAATCCCGACTTCGATGCAGTGGCGGTGACGGGCTTCGCCCAACCGACCGGGGCGTCGTGGAGCTTCACGAACCGCGCCTACATCTCCGTCAACGGATCGGCTTTCGGTTTCACCCACACCCCCAGCGGCACGCAGTTCGGCATCCTGCAATCCTATAGAAATACCGGTTCCTCGCTGTCGCAGACGATCTCGGTCGCGACGGCGGGATACGTTTCGTACGCCTTCCGGGGGCAGGGTCGTCCGAACTACGGATCGGCTGGCGTCGAACTGGTGATCGACGGGACGGTTCAGTCGACTTGGCCGGCCTCCGCGTTCACCACCGGAGCATGGGGCGACTACGTCTCTCAGCCGGTGTTTCTCGAGGCCGGAACGCACACGCTGCAATTCCGCAGCATCACCCACGCGGGCGACGTCGCCACGGCCATCGACGCCATCAAGCTGAGCCTTCCCGGCCTCACCGGATCGAGCTACGACCTGCAAGACGGCTCCGTCTCGGCGAACCTCGCCGGCTCGGGCGCCCTGGCGAAGTCCGGGTCCGGCACCGTCACCCTCTCCGGCATGAACACCTACACCGGCGGCACGGCCATCAACGGCGGCGTGCTCGCGCTGGGGAGTGCGGGGGCTCTCGGCACCGCCGGCACGATCAGCTTCGGCGGCGGCACGCTCCAGTATTCCGCAAGCAACACGACCGACTATTCCGGCCGTTTCTCCACGGCTGCCAATCAGGCCTACAGTGTCGACACCAATGGCCAGAACGTCACCTACGCTTCGGCGCTCGTAAGTTCCGGCGGCTCGCTGAGGAAGTCCGGTGCCGGCATGCTCACGCTCACCGGCACCAACACCTACACCGGCGACACCATCGTTGTCAGCAGTCCCTACGACAGATCGATCCTCCGCCAGGGTGCGCCGGGCGCGATCCCATCGGGACCCGGGAAAGGGAACCTGATCGTCGACGGGTTCGTCGACGCCGGTTCCTTCGATCTCTTCGCCAACAACCTCTCGGGGAGCGGAGAGATCTGGTATCAGGAATCGTTGATCGTCAGCGGCGACGTTACGGGGAGCCTCCATGTTCGGAGCGTCGTGCTCGAGCCGACGGCGGTCTATCGGCCGCACGTGGTGTTTCCCGCTCCCGGGGATCCTCCGACCACGAACGTGCTGACAACCTATTATTCCGCGGGTCTCGGGGGCGCCCGACTCGAGGTCTCGATCGAGGGCAGCGCCGCGGTCGGCCAATCGGTGACCATTCTCGTCAACCACGCCGACATCCCGGTCAACGGAACCTTTTCCGAACTGCCCGAAGGGGCGGTGTTCCTCGCCGGCAACGGGCAGACCTTCCGGATCAGCTACAGCGGCGGGGACGGCAACGACGTCGTCCTCACGCGTGTGCTCGTGCCGCTCGAGGTCAGCGGCATCACCGCCTATCCCCGTCCCTTCGACGGCACCACGAATGCCGTGCTGGATATCGGCCAGGCGTACCTCGTCGGTCTCCTCCCGGCCGATGCGTCGACGATCCTCGTGACGCAGGGGGCGACCGGCGTCTACGCCGATCCGAACGCGGGCTTCGGCAAGCCGGTGATCGTGTCCGGCCTGACTCTCCAAGGTCCCCTCGCTGACAACTACGAGCTTTTCATCCAGGAGGTGCAGGGCACGATCGACAGGGCCCAGGCCTGGACTCAAGGTCCCGACTCCGTGGTCTTCAACGGAAGTTGGCAGCAGGGGATCGTGTACGCCTATGGCATCAATGGTGAGTTCCTCGGATCCACCGTCACCCATGAAATCCACCGGGACGCCGGTATTCATCCGGTGACATGGCAGTTTGTCAGCCCTGATCAAAACTATGAGGCGTTCGGTTCCGGCACGTTCACCGTGGATCAAGCCACTCCCGCGATCCAAGTGACGCCCTACGTCGCGACGTACGACGGACAAGCCCACGTCGCCATCGGGACCGTCACAGGAGTACATGGAGAAGATCTCTCGTATGGCCTGAGCCTCGATGTCACGACGGCACACGTCGATGCCGGGGTGTACAACGACCTGTGGACGTTCACGAGTCCTGACCCGAATTACCGGGACGTGACGGGGACGATCCAGAACATCATCGAGAAGGCGACTGCGTCGATCTCGGTCACGCCCTACGTCGTGGTCGAGAACGGCCAGAAGCACATGGCGACGGGAACCGCCACCGGCGTCAACGGTGAAGACCTGTCTGCAGGACTCCACTTCCAGGGGACGGCCCACACCGCTCCGGGCACGTACTCCGACCGCTGGTACTTCATCAGCCCGAATCCGAATTACGCAGACGTCGATCCGGGGACGTGGTTCGACGACGATTTCCCCGCCGGGGCGAACCTGCAATCCGACCCCTTCGGAGGACCGAACTGGTTCACGAGCGACGTGCCGGGGGAGGTCTATTCGGGAAGGCGAAGCCTCGAACGGACCGCCAATGGACTCGGTCAGGATTTTTACTCCACCGGTGCCGCCCCGATCCCCGTCCCGGCCGACGGCGTGGTCATCCTCCATGTCTGGCTCGATCCGCTGTCGATGCCGTCGGCGATCATGCTCCAGCTCAATACCAATCAGCGCGGGTGGGAATCGCGGGCGGTGTGGGGCGACATTGAAGCCTTCGGTTGGGGGCAGCCAGGCACGGCGTCCCGCTTCGGGATGGGGCCGCTCCCGCTGGCGGGAGTCTGGACGGAGTTGAAGGTTCAAGCCTCTAGTCTGGGACTCGAGCCGGGGCAACTCGTCAACGGATTCGCGCTCACGCAGAACGGCGGTCACGTCCGTTGGGACCGGATCACCACCAATGAAGCGGGCGTGGCGATCACCAACACGATCCTCCCGGCGGCCATCGACGCCCCGGTCGTGTCGCTCAAGAACGACACGGGTACGAGCGCCACCGATCGTGTCACTTCCGACGGGGCGTTGGCCGTGACGGGGGTGGCGTCGGGGAACCGGATCGAGTACTCGGTCGATGGCGGAGCCAACTGGAGCGACTCGTTCGCGGCTGTCGAGGGAGCGAATGTCGTCCTGGTACGGCAGATCGGTCTCATGGGCACCGTGTCGGATGCGACAGCATTCGAGTTCACGCTCGACACGCAGGCTCCCGCCGCGCTCGAGGTATCACTTGCCAACGACACCGGCTCGAGCGCCACCGATCGCATCACTTCCGACGGAACGCTGTCGATCAGCGGCTCCGAGGCACAGGCGACCGTCCAGTACTCGGTCGATGGCGGTCAGAAGTGGATGGCTTCATTCGCTCCCGTCGAGGGCTTCAACAGCCTGCTCATTCGGCAGGAGGACCCGGCGGGAAACGTGTCTTTGCCGACGAGCTTCGAGTTCACGCTCAGGACACCGCTCGTGCTCGTGCCGGTGGCGGCGGGCGTGTCGGCCACCGGAGCGGCGGGAACGATCGTCGGGGCAGGCCAGATCGACTCGTGGCTCGTCGACGTGGCTGCCGGGCAGGTCGTCAGTGCCGTGGTCACCGGGGGCACTGGCCAGAGCGTTCGCATCGAGTTCGTCGGTCCCGATGGGGTCACTGTCATTGCGTCGGCCGATTCCCCCGCGCCCGGCCAAAGGGCCCTCGTTCAATCGGTGCGGGTGTCGACCGCGGGTCAATACGCAATCCGGGTGATCGGGATACAGGGAAGCGGGAGCTACGACCTCGGTGTGGTCGTCAATGCCGCGATCGAGGAGGAACGAGCGGATACGGCGACGAATCTGATCGTCAACGGATCGTTCGAACTCGGTAACTATGCGATCGCCAATAACGGTGGCTACAAGCGGGTCAGCCCGAATCCCGGCGGCGACCAGTCGAACGATTCGATCACCGGGTGGATCGTGGGGGGCTACGGCATTGATTGGCACCTCATCGTCGGCCCGCAGGCTCACTTCGGCCTGAACTCCACCGACGGCGGGATGTACGCGGCCGATCTCTCGCTCGATGGCGGCCCCTGGCGGGGAAGCATCGGACAGACGTTCGTGACCGTGCCCGGGGCGTCGTACGAGGTCTCGTTCCTCCACGGCTCGCCCGGGTTCGAGAGCGCCCTCCGCGCGACGGTCGCAGGGGTGTCGCACGAGTATGCCGGTGTTCCGGGGCCGCAGTTCGGCTTCGAGTGGGCACGGCACACGTTCCGGTTCGTCGCCACCGCGGAGACGTCGACGTTGGTCTTCGAGAGTCTCGGGGGGGGCTTCTGGGCACCGGTGATCGACGTGGTCAGCGTCACGCCGGTCGTCAACGGCAACGACACCCCTGAATCGGCCCAGTCGATCGACGGAACGGCGGTCGTGGTCGACGGAGCCGGCGATCGCCTCGCCGTCGTCGGTGGCAGCGACCCTGGCGTCGACCATTACGCCTTCACCGCTTCGCCCGGCCAGTCGATCGCGATCCGGGCGCTCCCGTTCGATCCCGCCCTGCCCGCCGGCCTCTCGATCGAGCTGCTCGGTCCCGACGGGAGCGTGATCGCCAGCGGCACGAGCGACGGCACCGGCGACGGTCAGACGATCGACGTGCCGTCCGCCCTGGCGAACGGCACCCATGTCGTTCGCCTCGTCGGCACGAATCCCGGCCGCCGGTACACCCTCGTCGTCGATCGCGGGCTTCCCGACACCACGCCGCCGCTCTCCCCGGTCGTGTCGCTCGTCAACGACACCGGCTCGAGCCCGACCGACCGGATCACCTCCGATGGCAAGCTGTCGGTGACCGCCCTCGAGAGCGGCGCCCGTGTCGAGTACTCGACCGACGGGCAGCTGTGGAGCACGTTTCACGAAGCCGTCGAAGGACCCAACAGCATCCTCGTGCGGCAGATCGATCTTGCTGGCAACGCCTCCGAGCCGACCACCTTCGACTTCGTCTACGACGCGCAAAGTCCGGTCGCTCCGCTGGTCGCCCTCGTCAACGACACCGGCTCGAGCGCGGTCGACCGGGTGACGAGCGACGGCATGCTCAGCACCGCCATGCCGATCACGACGCTGTTCAATACGGGTGTCGATTCGGTCGGCAACGTCGCGCCGAACTGGGCCACCGACCTTCACTACACGCTCGTGACGGTGCCTGGCGGCACCGACGTCGTCCGCGTCGCCACCGATGCCAACGGATACCCGATGGGGCCGTGGATCGGCGGCACCTTCGTGTCAGCGTGGATCGGTCCGGCGAGCGACAGTGTGCTCAGCGGCCCCGGCGGCTCGTACGTCTACCGCACCACCTTCGATCTCACCGGATTCGATCCGGGTGCGGTGTCGATCAGCGGCGTCTGGGCCATGGACGACGTCGGAGACGAGATCCGCATCAACGGACAGAGCCGGGGCTACGCGACATGGGGTTGGTCCGGATACAGCGCCTTCGCGCCGTTCTCCGTCACCGGTGGCTTCGTCGCCGGGATCAATACGCTCGACTTCGTCGTCTCCAACGGCGGCGGTCCGACGGGCTTGCGGGTGGAGATGACCGGCACGAGTTCGACGGTCGAAGCGGGGGCCGCGGTCGAGTATTCCATCGACGAGGGCGTCACCTGGTCGGACACGTTCATTGCCGCCGAAGGGACCAACCGGGTCCTCCTCCGGCAGATCGATCTGGCGGGCAACATCTCCCAACCGAGGCTGTACGAGTTCATCGTCGACTCGACCGCTCCCAACGCGCCGGACGTGTCGCTCCTCAACGACAACGGCAGCAGCGCGAGCGATCGGATCACCTCCGACGGAACGCTCGCCGTGGCCGGCCTCGAGAGCGGAGCCCGCGTCGAATACTCGACCGACGGGATTTCATGGAGCGCGTCGTTCAAGGTTGCCGAGGGGCCCAACAGTGTGGGCGTGCGCCAGATCGACCAAGCGGGCAACGTCTCCCCGGCGACCACCTTCGATTTCACGTTCGACTCGTCGATTCCGCGGAACCACCTCTTCAAGGATCAGTTCGGCACCGGCACTCCCGACGGCATCCGTGCCTGGGACACGATCGACTTCTCCGGGTGCACCGTGCCGCTGACGTTCACGGTGCTTCCAGACGGTAGCCTCTCGGTCGTCGATGCGAACGATCCCGCGAAGAACACCCTCGTTTTCTCGACCTACGGGAACGTCGTCGGGGGTCAGAACACGAATCGGTTCGTGTTCGTCGGTGACGGGGCGTTCGCCGGGAGCGTGACCGGGGGCACGGGAGGGACCAACACGCTCGATTACGCAAGTTCGTCGCTCGCGGTGAATGTCGATCTCGGCTCCATGACGGCCACCGGCACGGCGGGTATCGAGAGGATCACCGCGATCGTCGGCAGCGCCATCAATGGCACGGCCGGAGGCAACACGCTCGTCGGCCCCGGCAGTGGGAAGATCTGGGCGGTGGCCGGGGTAGGGGAAGGGACCGTCGCCGCCGTCGCCTTCAGCGGCATCGGGAACCTGGTGGCCGGGTCGATCCAAGATACCCTCGATTACTCGGCGTACGGCGGTGCCGTGACCGTCGATCTGTCCCTCGGCACGGCGACCGGGTTCGGGGCGATCACCGGTTTCCGCAACGTGATCGGATCGGCGTTCGCCGACTCGATTCGCGGCGATGCGCACGACAACACGATCGTGGGACTCACCGGGGATGACACGCTTTCGGGTGGATTGGGCGACGACACGCTCGACGGCGGCACCGGGAGCGACGCGGTGACGGAGTCCGCCGACGTCGACTTCACGCTCTCGGCGGCAGCGCTCGCCGGGGTGGGGAGCGATGCGCTCGCAGGGGTCGAGTCGGTGAGCCTGGCCGGTGGGGCCGGTGCGAACACGTTCACCGTGGACGGTTGGGCCGGCGAGGTGAGCCTCGCTGGCGCCGCCGGGAACGATCGGTACTCGTTCAGCGGAGCCCCGTCGGGAAGCGTGACGATCGTCGAGGCAGCCGACGCCGACAGCGACACGCTCGACTTTTCCGTGTTTGCCAACGGAGGCGTCAACGTCTCCCTCGCGGTGACGAAGGCACAGGCGATGGCGTCGGGGTTGACGCTGAAGCTCTCGAGCGCGACCGGAATCGAGAACGTCGTGGGCACGGCGCTTGCCGACACGCTCGTCGGCAACACGCGAGACAACGTGTTCACCGGTCTAGCCGGGGATGACACGCTTACGGGTGGATCCGGCAACGACGCGCTCGATGGCGGTGCCGGGAGCGACACGGTGACGGAGTCGGCCGACGTCGACTTCACGCTCTCCGCGGCGGCACTCGCCGGGGTGGGGAGCGACACGCTTGCAGGCATCGAGTCGGTGAGCCTGACGGGCGGGCAGAGCGCCAACACCTTCACGGTGAATGGTTGGGCGGGGCTCGCCACGCTCGCGGGTGCCACCGGCAACGATCGCTACGTGTTCACCGGGAGCGGTTCGGTGACGATCGACGAGTCGGCCGACGCAGATTCCGACACGCTCGACTTCTCCGCGATCGCAAGCGCCGCTGTGATCCTTGACTTGGCGGCGACGACCGCACAGACGCCGGTGGCGGGGCTCGCGCTGACGCTCTCGAGCGCGACCGGGATCGAGAACGTCGTGGGGACGGCGCTTGCCGACACGCTCATCGGCAACGCGCGAGACAACGTGTTGACTGGCCTTGCCGGCAACGACGTGTTCACCGGTCTTGCCGGCAACGACACCTTCGACGGCGGCGCCGGGAGCGACATGGTGCGGGAGTCTGCCGACGTCGACTTCACCCTTTCCGTCGCGGCACTCTCCGGGGTGGGGAGCGACACGCTTGCAGGCATCGAGTCGGTGAGCCTGACCGGGGCCGCGGGGGACAACACGTTCACCGTGGACGGCTGGACTGGGACCGTGACGCTCACAGGCGCCACCGGGAACGACCGGTATCGGTTCAGCGGGACCGGGGCGGCGAGCGTGACGATCGTCGAGGGAGCCAACGCCGATTCCGACACGCTCGACTTCACCTCGCTGACCAACGGCGGCGTGAGTCTCGATCTGGCGGTGACGACGGCGCAGACACCCGTATCGGGGCTGAAACTGACGCTGTCGAGCGCGACCGGCATCGAGAACGTGGTGGGAACGGCGTTCGCCGACAACGTGCTGGGGAACGCGCGTGCCAACACGATCTCCGGGCTTGGCGGTGCCGACACGCTCGCGGGGCGTGGCGGCGACGACACCTTCACCGGCGGGGACGGCAACGACCGATTCGACGGCGGCATCGGCATCGACACGGTGACGGAGTCGGCCGATCTCGACTTCACGCTCGCGGCAGCGACGCTCTCCGGACTCGGCTCCGACGCGCTTGGGGGCATCGAGCAGGTCAGCCTGACGGGCGGCCGCAACGCGAACACCTTCACGATCGACGGATGGACGGCGGCTGCGAGCCTCGTCGGGTCTTCCGGGAACGACCGTTACGTCTTCACCGGCACGCCGGCGGCGAACGTGACGATCGTGGAGTCGGCAGGCATCGACACCGACACTCTCGATTTTTCCGGGCTCCTCGGCGGTGGCGTGAGCGTCGATCTTTCGTCGACGACCTCGCAGGCGGTCGTGACGGGGCTGACGCTGACGCTGTCGAGCGCCTCGGGACTCGAGAACGTGGTCGGGACTGCATCCGCCGACACGCTCCTGGGGAACACCAGGGACAACAGCCTTTCCGGTCTCGCGGGCGACGACACGCTTTCCGGTGGCCTCGGCGACGACACTTTGGCCGGCGGTGCAGGGACCGACACCGCGCGGGAGTCCGCCGATGTCGATTTCGCGCTCACGGCGGCCGCGCTTGCCGGCGTGGGGAGCGACACGCTTGACGGCATCGAGGGCGCGAGCCTCACGGGCGGCGGCAGCGCGAATACGTTCACCGTGAACGGCTGGACGGGGAGCCTCTCGCTTTCGGGTCTGGCCGGCAACGATACGTACCAGTTCGCAGGAACGGTGGCGGTGAACGCGACGATCGTCGAGGTGGCCGATGCCGATGCCGACACCCTCGACGTCGCGACGCTCGCCAACGGCGGCGTGAGCCTCGATCTTTCCGTGACCACGTCGCAGACGCTCGTGCCGGGGCTTTCGGTCACGTTGTCCGGTCCGACGGGTATCGAGAATGTCACCGGGACCGCGCTTGCCGACACGCTTCGCGGCAACACGAGGAGCAATGCGTTCTTCGGGCTCGGCGGGGACGACACGTTCACCGGTCTTGCCGGGGATGACGTCTTCGACGGCGGCGACGGCAGCGATGCGGTCTTTGAATCGGCCGACGTCGACTTCACACTCTCCGCGGCGGCGCTCGCCGGAACGGGAAGCGACGTGCTTTCGAGCATCGAACATGTGGCCCTTGCGGGGGGCGCGGGGGCCAACACGCTGGCGGTGGACGGCTGGAGCGGGAGCGCGGGGCTCGCGGGGGGCACCGGCAGTGACCGCTACGTGTTCCGCGGGACCGAGTCGGCTTCGGTGACGATCACCGAGGGGGCCAACGCCGACTCCGACAGCCTCGACTTCACGGGGCTCGCCAACGGCGGGGTGATCGTCGATCTCGCGGTGACGACGGCCCAGACGATCGTGTCGGGGCTCGTCGTGACGCTCTCGAGCGCCACCGGGATCGAGAACGTCGTGGGCACGGCATGGGCCGACACGCTGCTGGGGAACGCGCGTGGCAACACGATCAGCGGGCTTTCGGGCGATGACACGCTCACCGGCCGACTCGGCGACGATACGTTCGACGGCGGCACCGGCAGCGACCTGGTGCTGGAAGAAGCCGACGTCGACTTCACGCTCGCCGCGGCGTCGCTTGCCGGGGTGGGGAGCGACACGCTTGCAAACGTGGAGCAGGTCAGCCTGACGGCAGGCGGCGCTGCCAACGCGTTCATCGTCGACGGCTGGGCCGGGGGCGCGACCCTCGCGGGGGCTGCCGGAGGCGATTCCTACGCGTTCGTGGGCACGACCGCATCGCGCGTGACGGTCGTCGAGGCGCCCGATGCCGACAGCGACACGCTCGACTTCTCCGGCCTGAACAACGGCGCCGTGACGGTCGACCTGGGGCTCTCGACCGAGCAGACGCTCGTGCCGGGGCTGGTGCTGACGCTCTCGAGCGAGTCGGGCCTCGAGAACGTCGTCGGGACGGCGTTCGCCGACATGCTCCTCGGCAATACGCGGGACAACGCGCTCCGCGGTCTCAGCGGCGACGATACGCTTTCCGGCAGGGCCGGGAACGACAGCCTTACGGGGGGTGATGGCACCGACACGGTAACCGAGTCGGCTGACGTCGATTTTCTCCTCGCTGTCACGACGCTCAGCGGTGTGGGAAGCGACTCGCTCGAAGGCATCGAGGTCGCGAACCTGACGGGTGGCGTCGGTGCCAACACGTTCCTGGTCCAGAGTTGGACTGGCACTCTCCTGCTCGCGGGCGGAGCCGGTGGCGATTCCTACGAGTTCACCGGCACGCAGTCGGCAGCCGTGACGGTGGTCGAGGCGGCTGACGCCGACACCGACACGCTCGACTTCACGAGTCTGGCCAACGGCGGCCTGACCCTCGATCTCTCCGTGATTTCGCCGCAGACGGTCGTGACGGGATTGACCGTGACGCTGTCGAACGCGTCGGGGGTCGAGAACGTCATCGGGACGGCGTTTGTCGACGTGCTCCGCGGCAACGCGCGCGTCAATACGCTCTCCGGCCTCACAGGCGACGACACGCTCGCCGGCCGCGACGGGGACGATGCTTTCAGCGGTGGCGACGGCACCGACACGGTGACGGAAACGGCCGATGTCGATTTCACGGTCACGGCGGCGACGCTCGCCGGTGTAGGGAGCGACACGCTTGCCGGAATCGAGGTCGTGAGCCTGACGGCGGGCGACGGCGCGAACAGATTCAACCTGATCGGTTGGAGCGGGATCGCGAATCTTGAAGGCGGCGCCGGGAGTGATACCTACGTCTTCACTGGCACCCTGTCGGCATCGGTGTCGATCGCGGAGGTCGCCGATGCCGACAGCGATTCGCTCGATTTCTCGTCGCTCTTGAACGGCGCGGTGACAGTCGACCTGTCGACGACGACGTTGCAGACGGTCGCGGCGGGATTGACGCTGACACTCGCGAACGCGACGGGGCTCGAGAACGTCACCGGAACGACGCTCGCCGACACGCTCTCGGGAAATGCGCGGAACAACCGTCTCACCGGGCTTGCCGGCAACGATGCCTTCAGCGGTGGCGACGGCACCGACACCGTCGTCGAGTCGGCGGATGTCGACTTCGCGCTCTCGGCGGGTGCACTCGCCGGGGTGGGGAGCGATACGCTTGCCGCAATCGAGGTCGTGAGCCTTTCGGCCGGCAGCGCCGCGAACCGGTTCACCCTGATCGACTGGGCGGGCGGTGCGATCCTCGACGGAGGCGTCGGGGACGACAGCTACGTGTTCACAGGCACGTTGTCGTCGGCCGTGACGATCGTCGAGGCGGCGGATGCCGACACCGACGCCCTCGACTTCTCGGCGCTTGCCCACGGGGCGGTGACCCTCGATCTGGCGGTGACGACGCCGCAGACGATCGTGTCGGGAGTGACCCTGACGCTCTCGACCGCCACGGGGATCGAGGACGTGACCGGAACGCCTGGCGCTGACACGCTCTCGGGCAACGCACGGAACAACCGTCTCTCGGGGCTCGCAGGCGACGACACGCTCTTCGGCCGCGCCGGAGACGACACGTTCACCGCCGCCTCCGGTGACGACTCGATCGACGGCGGCTCGGGCACCGACATGGTGATCGAATCCGGGAATGCCGACTTCACGCTCTCGGCGGCGGCGCTTGCCGGGGTGGGGAGCGACACGCTCGCCGGCATCGAGGGAGTGGAACTGACCGCAGGCGCCGGGGCCAACACGCTCACGGTCGATTCGTGGGTCGGCAGCGTTCTCCTCACTGGCGGCACCGGGAGCGACACCTATGTCGTCTTGGGAACCGTGTCGGCAAGCGTGACGATCCTCGAGGCGGCGGATGCCGACACCGATGCCCTCGACTTCTCTGGCCTCCTCAACGGCGGCGTGACCCTTGATCTCGCCGTGACGACCCCCCAGACTGCCGTGACGGGATTGATCGTGACGCTGTCGAACACTGCGGGAATCGAGAACGTCACCGGGACGGCGTTCGCCGATGCGCTCCGGGGCAATGCCCGTGCCAACGCGTTCGCCGGGCTCGCCGGCGACGACACGTTTGCGGGCCTTGCCGGCAGTGACGCGTTCGTCGGCGGCGACGGCACCGATACGGTGGCCGAGTCGGCCGATGTCGACTTCGCACTCACGTCCGCAACCCTCACAGGGCTTGGCAGCGACACGCTTGCCGGAGTCGAGGGGGTGATCCTCACCGCCGGTGCCGGAGCGAACACGTTCACGGTGCATGGCTGGACGGGGTCCGCCATCCTGACCGGCGGCGGCGGCAACGACACCTACGCTTTCACCGGCACCGAGTCGGCAAGCGTGGCGATCATCGAAGCGGCCGATACCGACACCGACGCCCTCGACTTCACGTCGCTCTTCAACGGCGGCGTGACGCTCGATCTGGCGCTGACGACGGCCCAGACGCTCGTGTCGGGCCTGGTGCTGGCGCTGTCGAGTGCGACCGGCATCGAGAACGTCGCCGGGACGGCCTTTGCCGATACGCTCCTGGGGAACGCGCGAGACAACGTGCTATCGGGCCTCGCCGGTGACGACACGCTCGTCGGCCGAGCCGGTGACGACACGTTCACCGCTGCTTCCGGCGACGACTCGATCGACGGCGGCGTCGGCACCGACACGGTCATCGAGGCGGCCGATGTCGACTTCACGCTCGCGGCTGCCACGCTTGCCGGGCTGGGGAGTGACACGCTCGCCGCGATCGAGACGGTGGATCTGACGGCGGGTGCCGGGGCGAACAGGTTCACGGTCGACGGGTGGAGCGGCGGCGTGATCTTGTCGGGGGCTGCCGGGAACGACCGCTACGTCTTCTCGGGAGCCCTGTCGGCGGTCGTGACGATCGTCGAGGTGGCGGATGCCGACAGCGACACGCTCGACCTCGCCTTGCTTGCCAACGGTGCGGTGACCCTCGACCTCGCCTCGACGACCGTCCAGACGTTGGTGTCGGGCCTGACGCTGACGCTTTCGGGTGCCACGGGGCTCGAGAACGTCGTCGGGACTCCGGGGGCCGACACGATCCACGGGAATGCCCGGGGCAACGTCTTTTCGGCGATCACCGGTAACGACACGCTCATCGGCCGGGCCGGAAGCGACCGCTACGTCTTCTCGGGAACCCTGTCGGCGAGCGTGAGCGTCGTCGAGGTCGCCGATGCCGATGCCGATGCCGACGCGCTCGACTTCGCCGGGCTCACGAACGGTGGCCTGTCGATCGATCTCGGCGACACGACGCCGCAGACGATCGCCGCCGGCCTCGTGCTGACGCTGTCCACGGCGACGGGGCTCGAAGACCTCACCGGGACGGAGGCTGCCGACACGCTCGTCGGCAACGCACGTGACAACGTGTTGTCGGGGCTCGGCGGCGACGACACGCTCGCCGGCGGTGAGGGGACCGATACGGTCGTCGAGGCGGCGGACGTCGACTTCACCCTCACCCCCTCGACGCTCACCGGCGTGGGGAGCGACGGCCTCACGGGCATCGAGTCCGCCCGCCTGACGGGCGGCGCCAGCGCGAACGTCTTCACCCTCGATGCCTGGTCCGGAAGCGCGACGCTCGGCGGCGGTGCCGGCGCCGACCGGTATCTGTTCGTCGGTGCGGTGTCGGCGGTGATCGGCCTCGTGGAGGGGGCGGATGCCGACACCGACGCGCTCGATTTCTCAGGTCTCACGCTCGCCGACGGCACCGGGGTGAGCGTCGATCTCGCCCTGACGACTCCCCAGGCCGTCACCGCGGCGCTGACGCTGTCGCTCTCGGATGCCTCGGGGCTCGAGGACGTCACGGGCACCGCGGCAGCCGACACCATGCTCGGCAACGCCCGTGACAACGTGATCACCGGTCTCGGCGGCGATGACACGCTCTCCGGACGCGCAGGGAGCAACGTGCTCGACGGCGGCTCGGGGACCGACACCGTGACCGAGACGGGGAACGTCGACGTCACGCTCACTGCCGCGACGATCAGCGGCGTCGGTGCCGACGCGCTTGTCGGCATCGAGGTGGTCAGCCTGGAGGGGGGAAGCGGTGCCAACAGGTTCACCGTGCACGGATGGGGGGGAAGTGTGATCCTCGCCGGCCGCGGCGGTGACGACTCCTACGTGTTCGTCGGGGGAACGTCGACGCGCGCGACGGTCGTGGAAGCCGACGGGGCCGACAGCGACACGCTCGATTTCTCCGCGGTGACGCTCGCGGGTGTGGCCGGGTTGACGGTCGACCTGGCCGACACGACCGTCCAGGAGGTGACCACCGGCCTGTTCATCACGCTCTCCTCCACCGATGGGATCGAGAACGTGTATGGCAGCGAGGCCGACGACACGATGCGCGGCAACACGCGGAACAACGTCTTGCGTGGGATCGGGGGCCAGGACACGATCGACGGCCGCGCCGGCACCGACACGTTCGTCAAGGCTTTCGGCCTCGTCAACGTGCTGGTCACCGGGTCGAGCCTCACCGGTTGCGGGACCGACGCATTTGCGAACATCGAAGTGGTGAACGTCACGCTCGGCCCGGATCCCTCCGAGTGTGGTTCGATCGGCATCGAGGGGCGGATCCTCGATGCATCGGGATTCACAGGGACGTTGATCGCCGATTTCGGCACCGATTCGCTGGAGATCACGACCTCCGCGACGCCGTCCGGCCTGGCCACGAACACGCTCGTCCTCCCGGCCCTCCTCGAGAGCCTCGAGATCCGCAGCGGCACGATCTATCTGGGGGCGGAGATCATCACCGGAACGGGGGGCTCGGTCACGCTCCACTCCAGCGGCGCGATCATCGACGACAACGATCCTGGAGCCGACGGTGTCGAGCCGGCGAACAACGTCATCGCCTCTCGCCTGGTGCTCAGTGCGGTCGGCGGCGTCGGCGTCGGCGTCTTCGGGAGCGACGACGTGCTCGACACGCAGGTGAGTTTCCTGTCGGTGACGAACTCAGGCTCCGGGAATGTCTCGATCCTCAACCAGAAGAACGTTCGCGGGCCGTTGGACGTGATCATGGCGGTCAACACGGCCGGCGGCACGGCCGGCGGCGTGAAGGTGGAGAACTTCGGCGACGAGACCAACGGGATCACGGTCTCCGGGACGGTCAAGGCCAGCGGCGCCGTGACGCTCATCAGCCACAGTCCGTTGACGATCGATGGGAGCATCCAGAGCACGGGCGACAGCGAGATCACCCTCGATGCCGATACCCTGAAGATGACCAATACCAGCAAGATCGTCACGACGGGGGACGTGGCGATGAACAGCCGTGTCGTGTCGCTCACCGATGCGGACATGACCGACGCGAAGATCAAGAACTCTCGCCCCGACGCAAAGATCGACGTCACCGGTGGCGCTTTCAATACGCTCACGTCGACCGGCAAGGGGACGCAGATCGACGTCCGGGGTGGTGCCTTCAAGACGCTGACGGCGTCCTCCGCGGGGGCCATCGACGTCCGCGGCGGCAAGTTCGAGATCCTCTCGACCACCAACGTCGGCAAGATCGACATCAGTGGCGGCAGCTTCACC
>Ga0208484_1000056_pt1 | contig 25918 bp, 19 predicted proteins | sample LakMenEpi09Aug11_FD_150682 | JGI IMG/M metagenome (GOLD analysis project Ga0208484, IMG submission 150682) | Freshwater microbial communities from Lake Mendota, WI - 09AUG2011 deep hole epilimnion (SPAdes) | ecosystem: Environmental > Aquatic > Freshwater > Lentic | place: Lake Mendota, Madison... | reverse complement strand
GCTTGCTCGACGACCCCGTGGGGTTGGTCGCGCTGGGAAGCCGTTTCGCCGCCGTGACCTACGAGTTCGAGAACGTGCCGGTCGCCGCCGCCCGGGCCCTGGCCGCGGTGGTACCGGTCAGACCGGGGCCTGAGGTCCTCTACACGACCCAGGATCGTGGTCGCGAGAAGGCGTTCCTCGTCGCCCATGGCCTCCCCTGTGCGCCGCATGCAACCGTCCGCTCGCGGGACGACCTCACTGCCGCGCTGTCGAAGGTTGGGTTTCCGGCGGTCCTCAAGACGAGCGCTTCGGGGTACGACGGCAAGGGGCAACAGCGGGTCGACGGTCCGGCCGACGTCGATGCGGCGTGGAGGGTGCTCGGGCCGGCGGAGCTGGTTTGTGAGGGGTGGGTGCGGTTCGCGTGCGAGATGTCGGTCGTCGCGGCGCGAGGCATCGACGGGGCGACCTGTACCTGGGAGCCCTCGCTCAATGTCCATCGCCACCACATCCTCGATCTCTCGACCGCCCCGTGCGGTCTTCCGGAGGCCACCGTGGCTGCCGCGCGGCGGATGGCCGTGCGGATCCTCGAGGGCCTCGATGTGGTCGGCGTGGCGTGCGTCGAGTTCTTCGTCACGGTCGACGGCGGGCTGCTCGTCAACGAGATCGCCCCGCGCCCCCACAATTCCGGGCACCTCACGATCGAAGGGGCCTTCACCAGCCAGTTCGAACAACAGGTGCGGGCCGTCTGCGGCCTGCCGCTGGGGTCGACCAGTCCCCGCGCTCCGGCGGCGATGGCGAACCTCCTCGGCGATTGCTGGCAACGGGGAGAGCCGGATTGGGCCGCCGCCCTGGCCGTGCCCGGGGTGAGTCTCCACCTCTACGGCAAATCGTCCCCTCGACCGGGTCGGAAGATGGGGCACCTGACAGCCCTCGCCGGTACCGTGGCGGAGGCCGAGGCAGCGGCCCTCTCGGCTCGTCAGGCGCTCGCGCGGGGTGGGCTCGGCTGAACGTCGCCCCGCTACTGCGGTGAGAGCGACCGCCCTCGCCAACTCGTCTTCAGGCCGAGCGTGCGGCGCACGAGTGCCGTCCATTGGATGACGAGGAACACCGCCACCGCCAGCGGATGAACCAGCGCGCTCGACAGGCTGTGACCGAACCGGCGCACGGCCATGAGTCGCGGAAGCCATGCGGCGAAAACGGCGGCGCACGTCGCCGCCACCGCCCAGGCCGGCCATCCGGCCCACCGGCCGGCCAATCCGAACAGGAGGAGGATCACGGGGAGGATCTGCCCGCCAACCAGAAGAAGCGTGAAAGGAAGGATGCTGCCCGGTGCCGCGATCCCCTCGGTGGCGTTCTTGGAAAGCCCCCGCCACACCTCGCGATCGGTGCCGTACATCCGACAGCTGGCGACGTCGCCGGCGTCGAACAGATCGGTCGAAAGTCCGGCCGTCCGGTAGGCGCGGGGGAGCTTGATGCCGTCGTGGAGGGAAGCCCGGATGGCGGCATGCCCCCCGGCGCGGAGATAGGCGTCGCGCCCGGTGACGAAAAGTTGCCCGCAACCGGCGGCGAGCCCGGGGCGATTGTCGGTCCGCGAAAGCGCCAGCGGCAGGTATCCGAGGAGCACGAAGTGGATGAGCGGAAGGAGAAGCCAATCGAGGAACGAACCGGTTTCCTGGCGGGGAAACCCGCTCGCCAGATCGACACCACGTGACTCGAGGAAGGCCACGGCCCGCGACGCTCCGTCGGGCGCGAGCGTCACGTCGGCGTCGAGGAACAGGAGGATCTCATGGCGGGCCGCGGCGGCGAGTTGCCAACAGGCGTGCTGCTTGCCGCACCAGCCGGCAGGAAGCGGCTGACCGCGGATCAGACGGACCCTGGGATCGGCCGTGGCCAGTTCCGTGATGATGCGAGCCGTGTCGTCGCGACTGTCGTCGTCGAGGATCACCAGCTCCAGGTCGACGTCACGGCTGGCGAGCACGGTCGTGGCGAGTCGTTCGATGACGCGGGCCTCGTCACGGGCCGGCACGAGCACCGATACGCGCGGGAGGCTGCCCGATGTCGGTCGCGGGGCGCGCGAGAAACAGCGGAGATTCGAGAGCGTCAGCCCCGCCGGCAGCGAGGCCAGCGCGAGCGCCGGAAGCGCAAGCCAAGCGGCGGGGTTCATGGAGGCGGCTCCCGGGCGGGAGGCTCGCTGCCACCGTGCGAGGGATCGAATCGCTCCCCTTTCACCCAGGCGCGGAGCCGGCGGCTGAGATCATAGACCCCCCCTACCCCGACATCTCCGGCAAGGAGCGTGCGGAACGGCGTCGGATCACGCCCCTTCGCGGCCTTCGCAAGCCGGTCCTGCGTCGCCTCGAGTCTGTCGGCCAGCAGCGTCGTCCAGGCGTCGGCATCGAGGGCCCCGGCACGCCCCATCGGCATCGGTTCACCGAAGGCCACCAACGCTTCCGGGAGCCGCTCGTTCCAGAACGGATACTCGACTGCCAAAGGGACGATCAGCCCCGACTCGTTGCCGGCTGCGGCATGCCCCACGCCGGGGCGGATCGCCACCGGGCGGTCGCGCGGATCGGCAAAGGCTCCCTGGGCCGTGACCCAGAAGATGACGTCGGAACGCCGTCCGGCTGCCCGGGCGATGCGGAGAAACCGGGCCGCGCCCCGTCTGGTGCCGGGCTCGATGCCGACCAAGCCGATCCGTTCGAGGAACCGATATTTGCCGAGGGCGGCCGCGTCGATCGGGCCGTAGCTCATCCGCCCCGGCCAAAGATCCTGGGCCACGGTGAAGAACACGAGCGGATCCCACCATCCGGGATGGTTCGTGTAGAGGATCACCGGTTGGGCGCCGAGGTCGGGGTGATCAGGGCCTCCCCCCTCGCCACGGAGCATCCGCAACGCGTGGAAATGGTGCCGCATCGACCGCCGCACGTAGACCATGAACCAGTGGTGGAGCGCGTGGGAGAACGGAGGGAGTTCCTCCGTTCCGGGACGGCCATGTCGCTCCGTGGCGTCGCTGTTCACGGGGCCTCCCGCCGGTCACACGGCGCAGGACGCCGGCGGCGGGACCGGACCGCACGGTTCGATGAGCCGGTCCTTGTCGACGGTATCGGCCGCGATCCAGCCCGACATCATCACCATCGGCATTCCCGGCCCGGGATGGGCGGAGCCACCGGCAAGATAGAGGCCCTCGATGTCCGGCGACCGGTTGGAAGGCTTGAATGCCCCGAGGAACCGGCCATGGCTCGCCAGACCGTAGATCGCCCCGTTGAGGACGTGGTAACGGTCGTTGATGTCCTGCGGCGTCAGGAACCGCTCGACGACGATGTGCTTCTCGAGATCCTTGAGACCCGCGGTGGAGACGAGTTTCTCGATGATCCGCTTCCGATAGGCCGCGAACATCTTCGACCAGTCGTGGTGGGGGCGAAGATACGGGGTGTGGACGAGGACATAGAGGGCTTCTCCCCCCGGAGGAGCCACTTCCGGCTCGGTGACCGCCGGAGCGCACAGATAGCAAGTGGGGTCGGGGGCGGGTTCCCCCTGCCGGTAGATGAAATCGAACTCCTCGTGCGGGTCGGCCGAGAAGACGAAATTGTGGTGGATGAGTTGCTCGTAGCGGCGGTCGAGGCCGAGATAGAGGACGACGCCGGAGCAGGCCGGTTCGTACTTTCGGCGGCCGAGAAACTTGGCTGCCGGCGGACCTTCGAGGAGTTCCCTGTGGGTGCGAACGCTGTCGGAGTTGCTCACCACCACGGCCGCCGGAATCGTCTCCCCCTGTTCGGTGACCACGCCGCGCACCTTGCCCCCTTCGACGACGATCCGGCTGACGGGGGTGCGGGTGCGGATGTCGACACCGAGATCGACCGCGAGGGTCGCCAGGGCCCGTGGCACCGCGCCGGTGCCCCCGCGCGGATACCACACGCCGTCACGCGACTGCATGTGGGCAATGCCGCACAGCACGGCCGGCGACGATTCGGGGCAGCTCCCCACGTATTGCGTGAAGTGATCGAACATCTGCGCCGCGCGGGCATCCGGGACGTAGGCCCGAACGGTGCCGGCGACGGTGTGCCCCGGGCGCATTCCCATCACCTCGCGGAGCATCGAGACGTTGAAGCTCCGCCGCGGGTCGAACATGTCGCCGAGACCACCCACCGGCCGCCAGAAGAAGTACTCGTCCGAGATCCGGTGGAGTCGCTTCGAGAGTTCCATGAAGCGACCGTAGCCGTTCCCCGCGCCGCTTCCCGGGGCGTGGCGGTCGAGCGTCTCCTGCATCTGCGGGACGTCGGCGTGGAGATCGAGGGTGGAGCCGTCGGTGAAAAAGCTCCGCCACTGCGGGTCGAGCCGGATCAAGTCGAGCGCCTGGTCGACATCCCGTCCGGCCTCGGCGAAGATCCGCCGGAGGACACCCGGAATGGTGAGGATCGTCGGCCCCATGTCGAACCGGAAGCCCTGCTCGGAGAGGATCGCAGCCTTGCCGCCGACCCAGGGGTTCTTGTCGCAAAGCGTCACCGCGTAACCACGTGCCGCCAACGTGCAGGCCGAGGCGAGGCCACCGAGGCCGGCGCCGATCACGACGACCCGATTGTGTTCCTTGGGGGCTTTCATCTTCCCTTCCTCGGCTCGGCTCTCGCCGGCGCTGGCTCCTGCTGGATCGTTGGGACGGTGGGCATTGGGGGGCACATGCGACGAGACCTAGACGGCAGCCGTCGGGCGGCGGGCTTCGTAGGTCGCCGCCGTACGCGACGGCTGCGCGAGGGGTTCGAGGCCGAGGTCGTCGAGGAGCAGATCGGTCGTGATCCGGGCTGAAGAGTAGATCACCGGAAGGCCGCTCCCGGGATGGGTGCCGCCACCGACGAGGTACACCCTGTCGAGATCTTCGAAGCGGTTGTGGGGCCGCATGTGGAGCATCTGCCCGAGGTCGTGGGAGAGGTTGAACGTGGCCCCCCGGTAGATCTCGTAGTCGTCCTGCCAATCGTCGGGCGTGATCATCTTCTCGTAGCGGATCCGCTCCCGAACCCCCTCGATCCCCATCCGTTCGAGTTGGTCGAGGGCCACTTCCCGGTAACGCGGGGCCTCGCGGCGCCAGTCGACGTTGGGGTGGCGGTGAGTCACCGGAATGAGCAGATAGAGCGTGCTGTGGCCGGCGGGCGCGAGCGTCGGGTCGGTGATGCAGGCGTTTTGGACGTACATCGACGGATCGCTGCCCAGCGCGTGGCGGGTCTCGATATCGGCGAGATTCTCGCGGTAATTCTCCGAAAGGTAGATCGTGTGGTGGGGCACGTCATACCGCCCCTCGATGCCGAGATAGAGCATGAACGTCGAGCAGGAAAATCGCTTCGAAGCGATCCGACGGTCGCTCCACCGCCGCCGCAGCCGGTCGGGAACGAGCCGTGTCATGCTGCGGGCGAAGTCGGCGTTGACGACGGTGGCATCCGCTTCGTACTCGGTCTTCGAGGTCTTCACGGCGGCGATCCTCCGCCCTTCGAAGCGCAGCGACTCGACGGGCTCGGAGTAATGGATCTCCACTCCCATGTCGGTGGCGATCCTCGCCATCGCATCCGATACCGCCCCGCACCCGCCGATCGGGTGGAAGACGCCATGTTCGTATTCGAGAAACGAGAGAATCGAGAACAGACTCGGGCACCGGAACGGCGACATGCCGAGGTATTTCGACTGGAACGTGAACGCCAGCCGGATCCGCTCGTCGCGAAAAAAGCTCCCCAACTCGGAGTCGAGGCTCCGCCAGGGCTTGAGCAGCGGCACGAGTTTGAGGAGATCGGGGTTGGCGAGGTCGCGCCAGCTTTCGAAGGGTTGTTCGAGGAACGGCGCGAAACGGACGAACTTCTCGCGGGTCGCGTTCATGAACCGGGTGAACGCGCCAGCGTCCCCCGGCGCGAGCCTCGCCACCTCCGCCTCCATCCGGGCGATGTCGGGGGTGGCGAGCAGTTCACCGCCGGCCCCGAACACGAGCCGGTACTGCGGATCGAGACGGACGAGGTCAACCTCCCGCCGCAGGTCCCGGCCGCATGCGGAGAAGATGTCCTCGAGGACGCGCGGATAGAGGAAGAACGTCGGGCCGAGATCGAACCGATAGCCCGCCGGCGTGGCGATCGTGCTCGTCCTTCCACCGGGGAATCCGAGGCGTTCGAGCACTCGTACGCGGACGCCGGCCGAGGCGAGGAGCATGGCACAGCCGAGACCCCCCGGCCCTGCCCCGATGATATTGACCGTCTTTGCCATCCGACCGTGGTTCCGTGGCGACCGCGTCACGCCCGGTCACCCCTGAGCAAGACAGGAGCACCAACGGACGAGTGGGGACGCCGATGGCGTCCACTCGAGGAATCGTCCCCTCGAAGCGTCGCTACTATAGCACCGCCGCGGCCCGGGGGCAGGGAGAGCCGGCGGCAATCGCGATCGGGACGGCGCGGGGGTCAGTAGGCGGGGTAGTAGGCGCCCCTGACGGGACGGAGGCCGCCGAACAAGCCGCGACGGTAGAGCGGCACAGCCACGGCCGTGGGCACCATCTGGACCGTCGGGGCGACTGCCACCGGGGCGGACGCGTAGACCGTGGTCGGGGCGTAGTAGGAGGTCACTGCCACCGGGGCTGACGGTGCGTAGGCCGCCACGGTCGGAGATGCGGCGGCATAGGTGGGGGCGTAGTAGGCGGTGACCGGACGGGCGACCGTGGTCATCGCCGGGACCGAGTAGCTCGTCACCGCGATCGAACTGGCCGGCACCACCGTGGCCACCGGGCTCGACACCGCGGCCATCGGCACGGTGCTCATCACGGGGGGGGAGAAGGCTGAGACTGCGGCGTAGTTGCCCGACGGGTTGTAGTTGGCGACGTACGGACCGGCCGCGGGGGCGAACCCGGTGACGACCGGCTGGTAGACGATCGTCTGGGCAACCACGGCAGGGCCGGTGCCGATCAGGCCGACGAACACCGCGAGGACCACCCCGAAACGGCCGGGGCGCGTGGAACGGAAGGAGCAGGTCGCGGTCATCGGAGGATTCCTTTGGAGATGCTCGAAAGCATGCGAGCTTCGGTGGTCAAGCGTACGTTGCAAGCCCTGTGATTTGCAAACCTCTGGTACGCTTCCGCGGGGTCGGTGCAGGTCGTGCTGCGACAGCTGGTGCGGTGGGTGGGAAGATGGTGATTGTGCCGAGGTGGGCGGACTGCCGCATGACCCGCTCCGGGGGGATTCCGGCGGCGTGCGTGACATGACGGCGTGTTCGCCGCCTTGTCGCGTATCGGGCTCCTCGTCGCCGGTGGATGGACCCATGGACGCCAACGCGAGTATTCCCTTGGAAAAACGAGAATCCGGCACCCGTCCTGCCGATGTCGACGCCGCCGAACGCTCGCCAGCCCCGCCGGGTTCGGCGTGGGGGGCGAGGTTCGCGTCGCTGCTTGCCGTCCGCGCGCTGACGCTCGTCAATGACCACGCCATCAAGTGGCTGGCGATCGGACTGGGCAAGCGACTCGTCGACGAGGGGCGCGTCAGCCTGGTGCTGACCATCGGACTGGTGGGGTTGTCGCTCCCCTACGTGCTCTTTTCATGGTTGGCCGGTTCGCTCGCCGATCGCCGTTCGAAGACGCGCGTCGTTCAGGTCTGCAAGGTTGCAGAGGTGCTGATCGCCGCGGGGGCGACGGCCGTCCTCGGCTTCGGCATGGGGAACGGTCAGGGCTGGTACGGGCTGCCAACGGGTTTGTGGCTCCTGCTCGGCGCCGTGATGGCGATCGGCACGCAGGCGGCGTTGATGACGCCGTCGATCGTCGGCGTGATTCCCGAGCTCGTGCCTTCTTCCCGCCTGGCATCGGCCAATGGACTGTTCGCCCTGGTCTCGCTCGTGGCCGTGCTCGCCGGGACCGCCGCCGGCAACTGGGTAGCCGATGCGACGGTGCTCGAGGCCGTGTCGGCAGTGACGCGGGCATTGCCTGCCGGCATGCTCCTCGTGGGCACCGCCGTCGCGGGGGTGATCGCTGCGGCGTGCCTCCCCCGGCTCCCACCTGCCGCCCCGAATGCCCCCCCGGCTTTCAACGCGCTGGCCCGCACCTGGAGTGACCTGAGCATCCTCGTTCGTCTCCCCGAACTCGCCGCGGCCGCCGCGGGGATCGTTTTCTTCTGGGCGATCGGCGCGGTCGCGCAGGCGAATGTCGACCAATTCGCCACCGAGGCGGGGGCGACATCGCAGGGGCAGGTGGTGCCGTTGCTTGTAGCGCTCGTGGCAGGCATCGGGGTGGGGAGTGTCGTGACCGGGAAACTGGCCTCGCGGCCGGAGGGGGCAGATCCCCGCGTCGACCTCGGATTCGTACCGCTCGGCGGGCTGATCATGGCCGTCGCGTTCCTCGCACTCGCCGCCATCGGCGGCCGGTTCGTCGAGGTCGGTGGCTGGTCGGCATGGGTGCCGCTGGTGTGGTTGATCGTGCTCGGCTTCGGGGCCGGGATGTTCGACGTGCCGCTCGAGACCTATCTCCAGGCCAAGAGCCCGCCGGACCGCCTTGGCGGGGTGCTCGGGGCCACGAACCTGCTCCTTTTCAGCGGGATGTTCCTGGCGTCCCTGGCGTACGGTCGCCTCCGTGCGCCGCTCGTGGCGGAGGGGCCGCCGATGCTCTCCGCCCGGGCGATCTTCGCCATCTTCGCGCTCCTCTCGCTCGGTGCGGCAGCGGCTGCGGTGTGGTGTGCACCACGGGCCACGCTGCGGTTGTTCGTCGCGTCGATCGTCCACGCCGGGTGGCGGTACCGCGTCCGCCATCAGGAGCGTCTCCCTGTCGCCGGCCCGGTGGTCGTGGTGGCCAACCACGTTTCCTGGCTCGACGGCTTCGTCCTCGTCCTGTCGGCGCCACGGCTCCTGCGGATGATGGTCTACGGCCCGAACATCCGCGGAAAATTCATGAGGATGCTCTCCGACCAGTGGCGATTCATCCTCTTCGAGCCGAGCCCGAAGTCGATCGGACGGGCCCTGAAATCCCTTCAACAAGGGCTCGCGGACGGTGACGCGGTGGGCATCTTCCCCGAGGGGGGGATCTCGAGGACCGGCCAGATCCTCGGCTTCAAACGCGGTCTCGATTGGGTGCTCGGACGCGCCGAGGCGCCGATCGTGCCGGTGCACATCGACGGGATGTGGGGGAGCGTCCTGTCGTTCTCGGAGGGGCGGTTTTTCGGGAAGTGGCCGCGGCTCGTCGGCGGGGGCCGGAGGCGGCCGTTGACGATCCGCTTCGGCAGGCCGCTCCCCGTCGGCTGCTCGCCCCGCGAGGCCCGTCTCGCCCTTCAGGAACTCACCGTCTCCGGGATCCGCGAGCGGATGATGGCGACGCGCCACGCCGACCGGGAGATTGCCGCGTGGTTGCGGCGGCACGGCAGTCAGGCAGGGGCGATCCGCGCCGGTCTCGATGCGATCGATGGAAAAGGGGGGGCGATCGACATCGCCGATCCCGACGGCCGGACCCTCGATTGGCCCGCGCTTGCCGCCACGGCCGAGGCCTTCGATGGCAGTTGCCTGATCCGTCGCGATGACCGGATGGTGTCGTCGTTGGCGCCCGGCGATCCTCTCCATCTCCATCTGGGGATTTGTGGCGGACCGTTGCTCGGGATCGCTGCCGCGGCGATCGATGCCGGGCTTCCGCCGATGTCGATGGCAGCGGAACTCGAGCGGCTGCGAGCGACGGTGTGGTTGGCCCGCGCCGATCAGGTGGCCGCGATCGCGGCCCTCCCCTCCCCCGGCACCGGCCTCCCCGACGCGATCGTGATCCCGATCGACGACCCCGCCGATCTGGGGGAGGCGAGGCGGGCGGCGGAGGCGTTCAAGGCGGCTCGCGGCATCGAGCCAGTGGTGGCCTTCGCGCCACGGGCGGTCGGTGGGCTCGTGGCGATGAACACGCCCCCCTCGCGACTGCGGATCGACCAGGAGGTCTCCTGCTGCCCGGAGTCGCTCGGGAGGGTGGTGATGGGGGCGGTGGTGTGGCCCGATGCCTCCCTCCGCGTCCGCCTCGGGCTCGCCCCTTCCGGGGACGGAGCCGCGGCCGACAAAGTGACGCTCGTGGTGGCTGCCACCGGGGTGGGGCAGGCGGACGGTGGAGCGGCAGGCGGGGCGTACGACTCGCCGAGCTATCCGCTCGCTACGGGCTACGTTCTCGACGACCAGGGATTCCTTTTTCCCCCCGGTGTCTCCCCGGCACCGACCTCGTCCGGCGAGGGCCGGCGCGGAAAAGCGATGGGGGAAAACGGTCAGTCGGAGAGCAACCTTGGTTGATCGCGTTCCATGGAGTATCCTTCTCTCGTTCGCCTTGGGCACCCCTAGCTCAATTGGATAGAGCATCGGTCTACGGAACCGAAGGTTGCTGGTTCGAGCCCAGCGGGGTGTACTTTTCGCGCTTGTCCGCAGGCGCTCTCTTCGGGTGCTGCCCACGGGAACTGCCCTTGGGGACGCCGAGTGCTGACGGGTAGTCTGCCCGGATGCCTACCTCCTCCCCTTCGCCGCGTCCGTCATCGTCGGACCGCGCCGATCCTGTGGCCTGGCAGCGGGTGGTGGGATTCGATCCGGGATTGAATGTCACCGGATACGGCGTGATCGACTGCCGTGGCGGTGTCGTGAAGCTCGTCGAGGCCGGCACCGTCCGCTCCCGTGGAGAGACACTCGAAACGCGGCTAGCGACGATCCACGAGGGCGTCCGCGAGGTCCTTGCGGCGCTCTCCCCTTCGGCGATGGCGATCGAGCAGGTGTTCGTTCATGCCAAGTTTCCGCGGACGGCGATCCTCATGGGGCATGCCCGGGGCGTGATCTGCCTCGCCGCGGCGCAGGCCGGGTTGACGGTCAACAATTATCCGCCGGCAAGGGTCAAGAGCCTCCTCACGGGAAGCGGACAGGCGGGCAAAGAACAGATGCAGGCGGCCGTCCAGCGCGAATTGGCCCTGGCCACGCGCCCCGAACCGGCCGACGTCGCCGACGCGTTGGCGGTGGCGCTTGCCGACTGGCACCTGCGGATCCGTAAGCGAGGTGCTGCTCCCGGGCTGGCCGCGGACGACGGCCGCAATCCCGTGCCGGCCCGGCGCCGCCGCGCGCCGGGCCACACCCGAGCCGACGATGGCGCGGGGGAGGATTTTCGCACGGAGGATGTCGCATGATCAGGCGGCTGACCGGGACGCTTGGGGCTGTCGAGATCGGGTTTCTCGAACTGACGGTGGGGCCTGTGGTGCACGAAGTGCTCGTGCCGGAACTGGTGCGCCGGGAACTCCAGACCAAGGGGGGGCAGGCGGTCACGCTCCACACGCTCGAGTTTCTCGAAGGCACACCCGGACGGGGCAACCTCGTGCCCCGGCTGGTCGGATTCCTGTCGGAGGTGGAACGCGAATTTTTCGACCTCATTTGCGAGGTCGACGGGGTCGGGGTGCGGAAGGCATTGCGGGCGATGGTCCGCCCCGTCGGCGAGATCGCCCGGGCGATCGAGGAACAGGATGCCGCGGCGCTCGCCACGCTGCCTGGGATCGGTGCGGCCACCGCCGAGCGGATGATCGCCAAGCTCCGCCGCAGGATGCCGAAGTTCGCCCTGCTTGTGGCCCGTGAGACGCCGATCGCCGCGGCGGCCGGCGACGTCCTCTCCGAGACTTTCGAGGTGCTGCGGTCGCTGGGGCATTCCGACGCCGATGCCCGTCGGCTGTGCGACGGCTTGCGGGGGGAGAAAAAGAAGGTCAAGGATGTCCAGGAAGCGCTCGAGATCATCTACCGCTCGATGCACAAATCGCGCTGATCGAGGCGGCCCTCCCGACTGGCCAGTGGCGGGCATCGAACGCGCTGCCCCGACCTTCCGGATATCTTCCCCCCGGCTGTCATCGACACGGGGCAAGAGTGTCGCCGGGCCGGTCATCGAAACCGGCCGACGTGCACCGCGGCCGCGGGCACGTGGTAGGCTGACGGGTCACCGGGAGACGTGAACGCATGAGCAGTTACCGCGAGCCGACGATCCGTGGCGACGACGAGACACCGGGGGGCGAGGACCGCGCCCTGCGGCCGACGCGGATGGCCGACATGGTCGGCCAGAGGGATGTCTACGAGCGCCTCATGATCGCGGTCGACGCGGCGCAGAAGCGGGGCGAGGTTCTCGGCCACATCCTCCTCGACGGCCCGCCGGGGTTGGGGAAGACGACGTTTGCCACCTGCATTCCCCGCGAACTGGGAACCACCCTCCAGATCGCCAGCGGCGCGGCGCTGGCCGCCCCCAAGGATCTCCTCCCCTATCTGAGTAATGCGGCCGAAGGCTCGGTGTTGTTCATCGACGAGATCCACCGCCTGCCGATCGCCGTCGAGGAGTTTCTCTATCCGGCCATGGAGGACTTCCGCATCGACATCACGCTCGGCGACGGCGTGGCGGCGCGGACGATCAACATGCCGCTGCGTCCCTTCACGCTCGTCGGTGCCACGACCCGCCCAGGGCTCCTGTCGGCACCCCTCCGTGACCGATTCCAGATGCGCGAGCACCTCGACTTCTATCCCCCCGAGGATCTGGCGGAGATCGTCCGTCGTTCGGCGGCGAAGCTGTCGATGCCGATGGATGACGCCACGGCCGACGAGATCGCGAAACGCAGCCGCGGCACGCCGCGGCTGGCCAACAACCGTCTCCGCTGGATCCGCGACTACTCGACGAGCCGGGCCGGCGGAACGCTCGACCTGGCGATCGCCCGCACCGCCCTCGACATGCAGGGAATCGACGGCCTCGGGCTCGACTCCCTCGACCGCCGCTACCTGGAAACGATCCAGCGCGTGTTTGCCGGCGGGCCGGTCGGCATCGAGGCGATCGCCCACACGATGAGCAGCGCGCCGGACACGCTCGAGGATGACGTCGAGCCGTTCCTACTCCGCTGCGAGCTCGTCGTCCGCACCCCGCGCGGCCGCAAGCTCACCCCCCGTGGGGAGGGTCATCTGGGCGGCTTGCCCCCCGGTGGTGGGCAAGCGCGGCTGTTCTGATCCGTGCGGGCGACGATCCGGCCGATCCGGGGCCGCACCCCGCGATCGCGGCCGGAGGGCGATAGGTTGGCCGGCCAGTGGCGTCCGGAGGCGTATGCAACTCGCGGTTCAAAGGGGCGATTGACCCGCAACCCCCTGTGCGGCTACATTTTCGGGCTCGACTCGACCCGGTCCCCAAGGTGATTTCATGGCCGTTCCAAAGCGCCGCCAATCGAACCAGAAGACCCGCTCCCGGCGGGCGCACGACTTCCTCACGCCCCGCCAGTTGACCTTCTGTTCGAACTGCGGAAAGGCCGTGCCGACGCACCACATCTGTGGAACGTGCGGCCATTACATGGGCCGCCCGGTTCTCAAGACCGAGGAATGAGCGTTGGTCCGCCCCGCTGATGGTGGCGATCCCCAGACGGCCGGTGCCGGAGACCCGGCGGTGGCCGTCCTCTTTCCGGGCCAGGGTGCTCAGGCTGTGGGGATGCTCGGAGACTGGATCGACGGTCAATCGTCGGCGGCCCGTCTCTTTTCGCGCGCCGGGGAACTCCTCGGCTACGACCTGGCGGCGATCTGCCGCGAGGGCCCGGCAACGCTCCTCGACACGACCGCCGTCAGCCAACCGGCGATCCTCGTCACGAGTCTCGCGCTCCTCGAGGTGCTGCGCGGGCGTCACGCCGACACGCCGTCGGGGGCTCCTGTCGACGCCGCCGTCGTCACGGCCGGGCTGTCGCTGGGGGAGTACACGGCGCTCGTGTTCGCCGGGGCGATCGATTTCGACGATGCCGTCCGGCTCGTCGACGTTCGCGGCCGGGCCATGCAGGCCTGTGCCGAGTCGCGTCCCGGCTCGATGATCGCCGTTCTGGGGCTCGAACGGGACACGATCGTCGGGCTCTGCGATCAAGTCCGCGGCGGTGACACGCTCGAGATCGCCAACGTGCTCTGCCCCGGGAATGTCGTCGCTTCCGGGAGCACCGCGGCCTGCGAGCGGCTCCGCGAAGCCGCCGCCGCCGCCGGCGCCATGAAATGCGTCACGCTCGGCGTCGCCGGCGCGTTCCACACAGCGCTCATGCAGCCTGCCGTCGCCGAACTCGCCTCCGCCCTCGCCCGCACGCCGATCCGCGCTCCGAGGATCCCGGTCGTCAGCAATGTCGACGCCAGGCCGCACACCGATCCGGAGGAGATTCGCCGCCTGCTTGCCAGGCAGGTCGTCGGCGTGGTCGAGTGGCAGGCCTCGATGGAGCGTTTGCTCGCCGCCGAGGAATCTGGTGGATTCGGCGTCCGCTCGCTCTGGGAGGTCGGTCCGGGACGCGTGCTCCGCGGGCTTGCCAAGCGGATCGATCGGCGCGTGCCCTGTTCCGGAGTCATCGACTGATCGGGCTGGAGCGCCGGCCTCCTGTCCCCCACACACGCATCCACCGAGGGAGAGATTGCCATGAGCAGGACCACCGACACCAAGGACGGGGGCACGGCGCGGTTGAAGGTCGATCTGGCCGGGCAGGTGGCCATCGTCACCGGTGCTTCGCAGGGAATCGGGCGGGCGATCGCGGAGACGCTTGCCGCCAACGGTGCCACCGTCGCGCTCGTGGCCAGGAACGTCGCCAAGATCGCCGATGTGGCGGCCGGGATCCGTGCGGCCGGCGGCACGGCCGAGGAGTTCTCCTGTGACGTCTCCAAGGCGGAGAACGTCGCCGCCGTCGTCGATGCGGTGGTTGCGAAGCTGGGGCGGATCGACATTCTCGTCAACAACGCGGGTGTGACGCGCGACACGCTCCTTCCGCGGATGAGTGACGAGGAGTGGGACGAGGTGATCGCCACGAATCTCCGCGGTCCGTTCTTGTTCATGCGGGCCGTCAGCAGGCCGATGATGCAGCAGCGATATGGCCGGATCATCAACGTGGCGAGCGTCGTCGGCCAGATCGGCAATCCCGGGCAGGCCAACTACTCGGCCTCCAAGGCGGGGTTGATCGGCATGACCCGTACCGTCGCCAAGGAACTCGCCGGCCGCAAGGTGACGGTCAACGCCGTGGCGCCGGGTTTCGTCGCCAGCGAAATGACCGCAGCACTCGGCCCGTTGGTGCTCGAGGAAGCGAAGAAGCGCGTCCCGGCCAAGCGGATCGGCGAGCCGTGGGAGATCGCGGAGGCGGTGCTGTTCCTGGCGGCTCCGTCGTCGTCCTACGTGACCGCGCAGGTCCTCACCGTCGATGGCGGGATGATCGGCTGACGGCCGCCGTCGGTCGGTCGTCGTTCACCAGCCGGCTCGTGGGCGAAAGCCGGGCGTCGGTGCCGAGGTCGCTCCCCCGACGCCATCCCGGCTGCGTGGCACCCCTGATGACGATGTCGCCGCGGACGGCGCGAGCCTGACCCATGTCGGGGCGATCTGCCTTTGGCCGCGGGCTCTGCCGGCCGTTGAACATGCGGCTGGTAGAATGGGGGAGCCACGAGCGTTCATTCGGTCTGGACAGTCTGGGGGCCGAACGGGTATATCTTCGCCGGCTGCATCGGGCTCCGTCGACATTTCGGCTGAGGCAGGCCGATGCGGGTTCACCGAATCCGAAAACCCTCCCAAAAGGTTGTGGAGGGATGGCACCCGCGAGACAATTTCAGAGTCGGGGCGCCGTTGCCCGACACTTCCTTGGGTGGTGCGCGTCGCCCTGGGACTTTGCTGCGTCTCAAAACCGCGTTTTCGTCCGTTCTGCACTGTTCCGTTGGGCCGACGCCCCCGGGTGTCGAGCCAGGAGGATTCATAAGGTGGCTTCCGTCCAAGACCGCGTGATCGAGATCGTCTCGTCGCAGCTGGGGGTCAGCAAGGAGAACATCACCGCCGAGACGTCGTTCATCAGCGACCTCGGTGCCGACTCGCTCGACACCGTCGAGTTGGTGATGGAACTCGAGGAGGAGTTCGAGATCAACATTCCCGATGACGCAGCCGAGAAGATCCAGACGGTGGGTCAAGCGGTCGAGTTCATCGAAAAGAACCAATCCTGACAGGGCGTTTCATGAAGCGCCGTGCGGTCGTTACCGGCCTGGGGGTGGTCACCTCCCTGGGCCGGCCCCTGGAAGTCTTCTGGGATCGCCTCGTCCGTGGGGACAGTGGAGTCGGTCCGATCACGTTGTTCGACGTGACCGGATTCAAAGTCCAGTTCGCCGGCGAGGTTCCGTGGAAGGCCGAAGAGCAAGGCATCGCAAATCCGAAGGACTTGCGACGCCTTGACCGGTTCACCCAATTCGCGATGGCGTCTGCCGCCGATGCCGTGACCGACTCCGGGATCGACTTTTCCCGAGAGGATCCGTACCGCTGCGGTGTCGTGATCGGATCGGGGATCGGTGGGCTGTCGGAGTTCGAGACGCAGCACGAACGGCTGCTGACCAAGGGGATCGACAAGGTCTCCCCGTTCACGATCCCGAAGTTGATGGTCAACTCGGGAAGTGGCCATGTCTCGAGCATGTACGGCATCAAGGGGCCGAACTTCGCCGTTGCCACCGCGTGCGCCAGTGCCGGAAACTCGATCGGCTGCGCTCTCCGCTCGATCCAAGGGGGCGATGCCGATGTGATGGTGACCGGCGGGAGCGAGGCGGCGCTGACGCCGATGGGTTTGGCCGGTTTCCAGAACATGCGGGCCCTCTCCTTCCGGACCGACGATCCGCCACGTGCGAGCCGGCCTTTCGATGCCGACCGCGACGGTTTCGTGCTCGCCGAAGGGGCCGGCGTGATCGTGCTTGAGGAACTCGAGCATGCCCGCCGCCGCGGCGCGAGGATCTACGGCGAACTGATGGGCTACGGAGCCAGTGGTGACGCCGGTCACATCACCCAACCCGACGAGGAGGGACGCGGCGCCGCGCGGGCGATGATGATGGCCCTCGAGGACGCCGGGTTGGCGCCCGATCGGATCGACTACATCAACGCCCACGGCACGAGCACGCCGCTCGGCGACAAGGCCGAGACCATGGCGATGAAGCGCGTGTTCGGCGCCCACGCCGGCCGGCTGGCGGTGTCGAGCACGAAGAGCCAGTTGGGGCACACCCTCGGGGCCAGCGGTGGGATCGAGATGGTGGTCTGCGCGCTGTCGATTTCTCGGGGCGTGATCGCCCCCACGATCAATCTCGAGACCCCTGACCCCGACTGCGACCTCGACTATGTTCCAAAGGTCGCCCGCGATGCCCGCCTCGACATCGTGATGAGCAACAGTTTCGGGTTTGGTGGCCACAACGCCTCGCTCGTGCTGGCGCGTTTGAAATAGGCGGGGCTCGAGGCTGGATCGGGCCGAACGAGGGGCCGCGTGCCCTTCCCAAGCGCCGCCATGGGCACGGTGCCGGGCCTTGGATTCGGCTTGCCGTGGGCGTCTGCACCCCCCTACTCTCCCGCTGCCCGGCGTCAATGTCGGCGGCCCCGGCGGTGGCCCGCCGGTCGGGCCAGGGAATGCTCCCCGGGGGGCCCATGTCGATGCTCCTGCCACCTCGATCGCTCGTGCTCAGGGCTGTCTTCTCGGCGCTCGTGGCAGGGCTGCTCGCCCCTGCCGTCTCACGCGCCCAACTTCCTGCCGACGCCGGCCAGACGTTCGCCACCCACGACATCACACCGTGGGTCCGGCAGGCCGGGGCGGGGAGTCAGAAATACATCGTCGATTGGGTGCTTCAGGAGACCGGCTACGCGGCCTGGCACGGGGATGTGGCGGCGTCCCTGTCGGCCGACGAGAACCAACTCCGTGTCTTCCATCAGCCTGACATGCAGCGGCGTGTCGGCGAGATCGTCTCCCGGTTCACCTCCCCGGCGGACATTCCCCATCGCTTCGCTGTCAGGGTGATGGGCGTAGGCACACCCACCTGGCGGAACGATGCCCGTGCGCTGCTCCACCCGATCCCCGCCGCCACGCCGGGGGTCCAGGCATGGCTTTTGTCGCGCGAGGAGGCGGCCACGCTCCTCGCCCTGTTCCGCCGGAGGGGTGACTGCGCCGAACTCCCCACCGGACCGGTCCTCGCCGCCAACGGCCTCCCCGCGGTCCTCGCCGGTGGCAGGAAGCGACCGTACGTCCAGGAGATCCAGCCCGCTCCATGGGCCCCGGGTTGGCAGTCGTTTCCGGCGTCGTGCGACGAGGGGATCACCCTCGATGTCCAGCCGCTGCTGTCGCTCGACGGCGGCGCGGTCGAGGCCGTGCTCCGCTGCCGCATCGACCAGATCGAGCGGATGGCGACCGTGCCGGTGACGCTCCCGTCGGCCGGCGGTCAGCGGGCCCAGATCGAGGTCCCGCAGGTTTCCGCCGTGCGGATCGGGGAACGGTTCCGCTGGCCGACCACCCAGGTGCTCGTGGTGGGGCTGGGGTTGGTGCCGTGGCCCGTGCCGGGCAACAATACCGCCAGTTCGGCGGCATTGCTCGCCGATGCCAAACGGACCGACGTGGTGGTGTTCGTGGAGCCGAGGCTCCGCGGCTCGCCCTGATCGGCCCCGCCCCGCAGACGCTTGTCACCGGCGCTGGATGCTTTCCGCGCCACGAGGAACCTTGCATGACCGCTTCCGTCCGACGTGTCGTCGTCACTGGGGTCGGGCTCGTCTCGCCGTTGGGACTCTCGCCCGACGATCTTTGGTCCGGGCTCGTCGCGGGGCACAGCGCCGTCGGCCCGATCGGGCTGTTCCCCACCGCCGGACTGCCGCTCCACCATGGCGCCGAGGCCCGGGGATTCACCGGTGAGATCGACAATTTCGGTCCGCTCGAGAACGAGACCAAGAAGGCGATCCGCAAGGGCCTCAAGGTGATGTGCCGGGAGAGCCAGATGGCCGTCGCGGCGGCGCAGCGTGCCCTCCACGACTGCGGCCTGCTGGGGGCGGACCGCGTGCCTGAGCGCTTCGGCTGCGTGTTCGGTTCCGATTACATGCTGACGCTGCCCGAAGACTTCACCTCCGGGGTCGCCAGGTGTCGAGCGGCCGGAGGGGACTTCGAGTTCGATCGCTGGGCCACCGACGGCATGCCGCTCCTCAATCCACTGTGGTTGCTCAAGTATCTGCCGAACATGCCGGCCAGCCACATCGCGATCTACAACGACCTCCGCGGCCCGAGCAACTCGCTGACGCTCCGCGAGGCCAGCGGGCATGTCGCGGTCGGCGAGGCGACGATGACGATCCAGCGTGGGGCGGCGGATGTCATGCTCGCCGGGGCGACAGGCACGCGCATCCACCCGATGAAGACGGTCCACGCGCTGCAGAGCGAGCAGGTGGCGCTGGGCCCCGATGACCCCACCACGTGGAGCCGTCCCTTCGATCGCCACCGCCGCGGCATGGTGCTCGGCGAGGGGGCGGCCGTGCTGGTCCTCGAGGAACTCGAGCATGCCCGAAAGCGGGGCGCGACGATCCTCGGCGAAGTGCTCGGGCATGCCTCCCGCCACGCCGCCGATCGGCTGAACGTCGGCTTGAAGAGGAAATCGCTCGGCTTGGCGATGTCCCGGGCCCTCGAGATGGCCGCCCTGCCGGGAGGCCGGCCCGGTCACGTCCATGCCCATGGCTTGAGCACGGTGGGAGGGGACCGCAGCGAGGCCGAGGCGATGCGCGATGTGCTCGGCTCGGAGGCGTCGCGGATTCCGACCGTGGCCGCCAAGGCCAACTTCGGCAATCTCGGTGCCGGCAGCGGGTTGGTGGAGTGCATCGCGAGTCTCTTGGCAATGCGTCGCGGGACGCTCTTCCCGTTGATCAACTACTCCGCGCCCGATCCGGAGTGCCCGATCCGGGCAGCCGTAGCCGGCGATGAGGCAGGGGCATCCTTCCTCTCCGCCTCCGTGACCCCGCAGGGGCAGGCTGGGGCGGTCGTCATCGGCGGCTGGGACATCGGCGCCTAGCCGTCGCCGCTCTGGGGCACCGTGAAGCGCGGGAGCCATCCCCCGCGGGACGGATGTGGGGCTCCTTGACAGTCGTCGGCCGTCCCCATACCCTTCCGGGTTGTGCCTCGTGGAGGTGGCTGCTGGAGTCCGGAGCGCCGTCGGTTGGCGGGCGTCGGAGGGGGGGTTCCCCTTCGGAGCCGTGTTTTCCGACGGGCGACCAGTTCGTGTGTGGCGTCGGCCGTCCGGCAACGTCCCGCAGGCAACGGTGCCTGTCGGTCGTGCCGGTTCTTGGTCCCGCTGCCAACGTCGGGTCAACGTGCTGCTGTGGCTGCTGCCACCAGGACGATGGCCGGGTTGGTGTCGGGCCTCGAGTCCGTGCCGACATTCGCAGATTCGAAACCAGGCGCCACTCCCGAGGGGTGGTGCCGAGGTAGACCGTACACGACCTTGTTCGCCGAGTTCGCCGTCCGAGACACCCATGAAGCCAGAAGAAATCCTCCGCATCGTCGATGCGATCCACCGCGACAAGAACATCGACAAGGAGATCGTCTTTCAGGCGATCGAAGCCGCACTCGTGACCGCGCTTGCGCGTCAGTACGGCGAAGCCTCCGATGTGCAGGTCGCGATCGACCGGGCCGACGGCCGCGTGCACGGCACCCGTGACGGGATCGAGATCGACACCGCCGAGTTGTCGGGCCGGATCGGCGCCCAGACGGCCAAGCAGGTGATCATCCAGAAGATCCGCGAAGCGGAGCGGGATGCGATCCACGACGAGTTCGAGGAACAGATCGGGCTGATGGTGTCTGGTGTCGTGAGTCGCTTCGAGGGGGCCACGGCCACCGTCACGCTCGGAGCCACCGAGGCGATCCTGCCTCGCAGCGAGCAGATTCCCGGCGAGTCGTTCCACCCCAACGAACGGATCCGGGCGACGATCTTCGAGGTCCGGAAGGTCGGCAGTCGGGTCAAGATCATTCTCTCCCGCATCCGCCCGCAACTCGTGCAGCGGCTGTTCGAGCAGGAGATCCCCGAGATCGCCGACGGGGTCATCGAGATTCGGGCGATTTCCCGAGAGCCAGGCTACCGCAGCAAGGTCGCCGTCATCAGTTCCGATGCTCGCGTCGACTGCGTCGGTGCGTGCGTCGGCGTCCGGGGCAACCGGATCAAGAACATCGTCGAGGAACTCGGTGGCGAGCGGATCGACATCGTCCGCTGGAGTGACGACCTCCAGGTGCTCGTTCCCAACGCGCTGCAACCGGCGGAGGTCGACGAGGTGATCCTCTGCCAGATGCTCGGCCGGGGGATCGTGCTCGTCCGCGAGGACCAACTGTCGCTGGCGATCGGCCGGCGTGGGCAGAATGTCCGACTTGCCAGCAAACTCTGCGGCTGGGACATCGAGATCATGACGCGCGAAGAACTCGATCAGCAAATCGAGCGCGCTGTCACGGGGTTTGCATCGATCCCGGGGCTCGACGAGTCGGTGGCCGAGAAACTGGTCGGCGAGGGATTCCTCTCTTATGACGATCTGTCGGTGATCGAGCCGGATGACCTGATGGAGATGGGCGGGCTGACGGCCGAGACGGTCGATCAGATCGTTGCCGAGGCCGAGGTGCGGGCCGCCCAAGCCGAGGCCGCCGCCGCCGACGAGCGTCGCAAGCAGCGGGAGCAGGATCGCATCGATCGGGCGACCGCCGAGGCCGACGCCGCGGAGCAGGCGATCACCGAGGCCCGCGAAGCGAAGAGCGCGGCCGCCAATGACGACGGAAGTGTGGCTGGGTCGCCGGCCGACATGACCACAGAACACGCCTCACCATCCGCCCCCGAAGGGGCTTCGCCAGCGGGTGGGCGGGAGTGATGGCCGGGCTGGGAAGAGTCTTTTGGGCTGGAAAACAGGGGCGTTGGCCCCAGGCACGGCCCCACGAGGGGGTCGATCGGTGCGGTGGCAGGAGTCGGTCCGGTTTTGCAAGCTGCGGTGTTCCGGGTAGGTTGGCTGGATCGGGACATGGGTCTGATGGCCCTCCCGCTGGTGTGATCACGTGGGCGGTGGCCCGACGAGGTGAGCGTGGCAGTTCGTATCTACACCCTGGCGAAGGAATTGAAACTCGACAGCAAAGAGCTCGTCGAGATCTGTTCGCGCGCCGGGATCCAGGACAAAGGCTCGGCGCTCGCCAGCATGACCGACGACGAGGTCATCCGGCTCAAGGAGTACATGGCCAGCAAGGCCGCGAAGCCTGCTGATCGGCCACCTCCTTCCGGAGCGGCGCTTGTCCGCCCTGCAGCGCCCGTTCGTCCCGCGGTCGGCGGAAAGCCCCCGGTGATCGCGGCCAAGACCCCCGCTCCGCCGGCGGCCAAGTCTTCTCAGACCGGGCCCTCCGAACCGAAGCCGGCGGTCATCATGCGCCCCCTCGCGGGTCCTCTCGGCGCCAGTCGTACGGCCGATGGCACCGCCGGGCGCCGTGCCGAGCCCCCTCGTCCTGCAGATGTCGCGCCCGTCGAACCGGCGCCTCAGGCGCCGATCGCGCCGCTCCCTCCGCCCCCACCCCCGCCGCCGCGCACCTCCGGTCCGTTGCGTCGGGAGGATTACATCGCTCCTGGTGGCGTCGCGGCCCGCGCGAAGCCCCCGGAACTCGGTGGGAAGTCCTCCGAGCCACGTCCGCGTCCGGCGGGCCTTCGTCCGGGTGGTGCCGGTGGTGACGGGTCGAAGCCGTTGCCGCGACCGGCCTTCAAGCTCGCGCCGCTCCCTGCCGCCGGTCGCCCCACGGCGCCTCGTGTCTCGCAGGAACCGGTGGCGCAGAAGCCCGACGTCAAGCTTCCTCTCGATGCGATCCGCAGTGCGAAGGCGGGGGGCGCCAAGCCGCTCGCCGATCACATGCGCAAGCACGAGCAGCAGCGGGCCGCCGAGGGGCGTCCGCGTCCCGGTGGTCCCGCCGGCCCGGCTCGGCCGGGCGGGCGCGGTGGTCCGGGGATGGCTCCCGTGCCGCCGTTGCTGGAGTCGGGCGTCCGCCCCCGGCGCACGCCGGCCAAGGGCCCCGGTCAGGCCGACGAAACTCCCGGGCGCGAGAACAAACAGATCGGTCGCCGGCGGTTCGATCGTGGCGGTGGGGATGACGACGATGGCGGCGGTCGCCGCCGTCGCCCGAAGCTCCGCAAGGGATCGGTTTCCACTGCAGCGCCCCGCAAAACGAACGCCTCGATCCAGGTCCCCTGCACGGTGCGGGCGTTCTCGGAAGCGATCGGCTTGTCGGCCAGCGACGTGCTCAAGAAACTGCTCACCTTCGGGATGGCGTCGATGCCGAGCATGGGCTCGATGCTCGATCGCGACACCGTGGAACTGCTGGCCGCCGAACTCGGCGTGCAACTCGATCTGAAGACGGCCGAAGATCTCGAGAAAGATCTCGTCGCCGGGTTCGACGCGATCGACGAGGATCCCACGCTCCGTGAATCCCGCCCCCCGATCGTCACCTTCCTCGGGCACGTCGACCACGGGAAGACGTCGCTCCTCGACCGTATCCTGGGGATGGATGTCGCAGCCCGCGAGAGTGGCGGTATCACGCAGCACATCCGTGCCTACACGGTGAACCACAACGGTCAGGCGATCACGTTCGTCGACACGCCCGGCCACGAGGCCTTCACCCAGATGCGGGCCCGCGGTGCCAACGTGACCGACTGCGCCGTGCTGATCGTCGCCGCCGACGACGGCATCATGCCTCAGACCGAGGAGGCGATCAGCCATGCCAAGGCCGCGGGTGTGCCGATCGTGGTCTGCATCAACAAGATCGATCTCCCCGGAATCGACGTGCAGCGGATCTACCAGCAACTCGCGGCGAGTGATCTGCTGCCGACGGAGTGGGGTGGCGAGACCGAGGTGGTGAAGACCAGTGCCCTCACTGGTGAGGGCGTCGACCAACTCCTCGACATGCTCCTGACGATCGCCGAACTCCACGATCTGCGGGCCAATCCCGCCCGCTCGGCGGCCGGCGTCTGCCTCGATGCCTCGATCCACGAGGGGCGCGGTGTCTCCGCATGCCTTCTCGTCCAGAAGGGGACGCTCAAGGTCGGCGATTCGATCGTCTGTGGCGAGGCCAGCGGCACCGTCAAGGCGATGCACGACACCCTGGGCAAGAAGCGGGTCGCGCAGGCCGGCCCATCGCAGCCGGTGCTCGTCAGCGGCCTCGATATCGCCCCGGGGGCCGGCGAGCGGTTCCAGGTGGTGGATTCGATCGCCATGGCCCGTGAGGTAGCCCTGAAGCGGAGTGGCATCCGCCGCCACAGCAGTCTGTCGAGCGCCCCGGTGCACGTCACGCTCGAGAACCTTCTCGACCGTCTCGGTTCCCAGAAGACGCCGACGCTCAACCTCATTCTCCGGGCCGACGTCCGCGGGTCGATCGAGGCGATCCTCAAGGAGCTCACCAAGCTCGATCACCCGGAGGTCAAGATCCGCATTCTCCAGTCGACGGTCGGCGGCGTGACGGAGGCCGACGTCCAACTCGCCGATGCGTCGGACGCGATCATCATCGCGTTCAACGTCGTGCCGGACGAACGGGCCCGTTCGCTGGCCGATGAACTCGGTGTCCAGGTGCGACGTTACGAGATCATCTACCAGGTCACAGACGACTTGCGGAACGCCCTCGAGGGGATGCTCGCCCCCGAGAAGCGCGAAACGGAGCTCGGCCGGGCAGTCGTGCAGCGCACGTATTCGATCAGCCGTCTCGGGGTCATTGCCGGTTGCCGCGTGATCTCTGGCGTGATCGCCCGCAACGGGCGGCTCCGCGTGATCCGCGACAATCGCGTGCTCGGCGACTACGGCATCGAGTCGTTGAAGCGGGAGAAGGACGACGCCCGCGAGGTCCGTGACGGTCTGGAGTGCGGGATCAAGGTGGCCAACTTCAACGACGTCAAGGAGGGCGACGTCCTCGAGTGCTACCGGATCGAGGAAGTCGCGCGGACGCTGTCGTGAGCACCCGACGCCAACTCAAGGCCGCCGAGGCGGTACGGGAGGTGGTCAGTATGGCCATCCTCACCGAGGTGCGGGATCCGCGGGTCCGTGACGTGACCGTCACCGGCGTGGAGATGGATGCCGACATGCGCTCGGCCACCGTCCAGGTCTCGGTGATGGGGGACGAGTCCAAGCAGAAACTGGCCCTCAAGGGGCTGGCGAACTCCGCCGGCTTCCTCCAGTCGCGGATCGCCGACCGGATCGAAACCAGATACACCCCCCGCCTCCGTTTCGAACTCGACGGCGGGGTGAAGAAGTCGATCGAGATCGCCCGTGTTCTGGCGGAGGTGCTCGGGCCTCCCGCCGGGGAAGGGCCCGCGGTCGCCCCGGTGGATGCGGAAGCGAAATCGCCGGAGGTCCGGCGCAGTGCCCCGGCCGGCGAGGCGCCGGGGGAGGATGTACAGGAACAGGCATGACCACACCGAACCGTCAGCAGCCCAATCGTCAGCAACTCGTCGCCAAATTGCACAAGGCGCTCCGCGCCACGTACAAGCCGGTGGACCCCGACACGAAGCCCCCGCTTCTGGAGCAGGTGCTTTATGCCTGCTGTCTCGAGAACGCGCCGTACGACGTCGCGGCCCGGGCCTACAAGCGCCTCGGCGAGACCTACTTCGATCTCAACGAGGTCCGCGTCACGACGGTGGCCGAACTGGCCGAGACGCTCCACGATCTCCCCGATCCGTCCCGCGCCGCCCTCGCCCTCAGGCGGGTGCTCCAGGGGGTGTTCGAGTCGACCTACAGCTTCTCGCTCGACAACGCGAAGAAGCATTCGATCGCCCACGGGATGAAGACGCTCGAGCACATCCATGGCATTCCGCCGTTCGTCGTGGCGTTCATCGGTTCCACCGCCCTCGGCGGCCACTTCATTCCCGTCGACCTCGGTGCGATGCAGGGGCTGTTCCTCACCGGCGTGATGTCGCAGGAGGAGTACGACGCCGGCAAGTGCCCCGGCCTCGACCGCTTCATCCCCAAGAAGGCCGGGCTCGAGTTCGGATCGTTGCTCCATCACTTCGGCGTCGATGTGCTCACCAATCTCCATGGTGCCGCGGTGAAGAAGGTTCTCCAGGCCGTCAATCCTGAGGCCAAGCGGATGCCGAAGCGTGGTGAACCGCTGCCGCTCCCCGTGCCCCCTCCGGAGGCGACCGGCAAGGAGGCCCAGAAGGCTGCCGAGGCCGCGCGGGCCGCCGCCGAGGAGCACCGTCC
>Ga0208484_1000055_pt1 | contig 26420 bp, 24 predicted proteins | sample LakMenEpi09Aug11_FD_150682 | JGI IMG/M metagenome (GOLD analysis project Ga0208484, IMG submission 150682) | Freshwater microbial communities from Lake Mendota, WI - 09AUG2011 deep hole epilimnion (SPAdes) | ecosystem: Environmental > Aquatic > Freshwater > Lentic | place: Lake Mendota, Madison... | reverse complement strand
CCCCCCACCGCTGCCAAGCCGACGCTCCCCCATCGTCCGCGTCAGCGTCGCCGATTCCGAGGACAATCGAGGTGGGACCGTTGACCATGAGCGAAATGTCCGGGGAATCCGCGGCGGAACGAACGGGAGTTTATCCAAAGCCCCCCTATTGTCCCATCGCAGTTGGACGAAATCGAATCAGGGAGCCTCTTCCTCGGAGGGGGGGATTCTCTTCGGACTTTTGTCCGATCCGTAAGCTACGCATCCGCCTCCGAGGAACCGACGCCCATGGACGCCTTTCACCCCCGCTCGCCGTGGCTCCGTTCGACCGTCACGGCGCTGGCGATCGTCGCCATCGTCTGGCATGTTTTTTTCCCGGAGGCGGCGGCGGCCGACGGCCGCCCCCCCAACATTCTCTTCATCTTTGCCGACGACCTCACCTGCCAGGCGATCTCGACCTACGGGGAGTCGCGTCACCTCCTCGACACGCCGCACATCGACCGGCTCGCCCGCGAGGGGATGCGGTTCGACCGCTGCCTCGTCACCAACTCGATCTGCGGCCCCAGCCGGGCCACGATCCTCACCGGCAAGTACTCCCACAAAAACGGCTTCTTCAATAACGCCAACTGCCGGTTCAATCCCGATCAACAAACCTTCCCGAAGCTGCTCCAGGCGGCCGGTTGGCAGACGGCGATGATCGGCAAGTGGCACCTCGGAAGCGAACCGACCGGCTTCGATCACTGGGAGATCCTTCCCGGGCAAGGGATCTACTACAACCCGCCGATGATCAGCGTCGCCGGCAGGGCCGTCCGTCGGGGGTATGTCACCGACGTGATCACCGACCTGTCGCTCGCGTGGCTCGAGGCACGTGATCGCAGCAAGCCTTTCCTGCTCATGTGCCAGCACAAAGCCCCGCACCGCGAGTGGTCGCCGGCGATCCGCCACCTCGGCTGGGACGGCGATCGCCCCCACCCCGAGCCGGCCACCCTGTTCGACGATTTCGCCGGCCGCAGTCGGGCCGTTGCCGATCACGACATGGGGCTCGATCGCACCTTCACGCCACTCGATGCCAAGTTCGACACGCCGCCGGGGATCGACGGGGACGACCTCGTCGCCTGGAACGCCCATTACGGACCGCGCAACGCAGCATTCGCGGCCGAGAAGCCCGAGGGGAAGGACCTCGTCCGATGGCGCTACCAGCGGTACATGCACGATTACCTCGGCTGCGTGAAGGCGATCGACGAGAGCGTCGGCCGGATCCTCGCCGAACTCGATCGGCAGGGGATCGCCGACGAGACGGTGGTCGTCCTCTCGAGCGACCAGGGATTCTTCCTCGGCGAGCACGGCTGGTTCGACAAGCGGTGGATCTTCGAGGAATCACTCCGCGCACCGTTGATCGTCCGCTGGCCTGGGCTTGCACGCCCGGGCAGCCGATGCGACCGGATCGTGTCACTGATCGATTTTGCCCCCACGTTCCTCACACTCGCCGGTCTTGAAACACCTTCCGACATGCAGGGCCGTGCCCTTCAGCCCCTCTTGGCAGAACATGCCTCGCACCCCTGGCGCACGAGTCTCTACTATCACTACTACGAGTTTCCCGAGCCCCATCGGGTGCGTCCCCACCGGGGAGTGATCACCGATCGGCACAAACTCGTCCACTACGAAGGGGATCTCGACGAGTGGGAACTCCTCGACCGGGCGATCGATCCGGCCGAGACGCGGAGTTTCCACGATGATCCAGCCCACGCCGAGACGCTCCGGGAACTCCGGGCCGAACTCGACCGACTCATCGACGAAGTCGATGATCGAGGGCCGGTGCCCCGTGAAGCGTATGGCAACGCGCCTCTGCCGGAGCCGATGCCCCACCTCCCCGCGCTGCTTGAGTGAACCGCGTCCGATCGCGGGCCGTACCACCCTTCATCAGCCACCCTCTCGACCCGCACCCAAGGGCTTCACCATGTCCCGCCTGCGTTTCTTCCCCCTGCTCGTCGCCCTCTTCGCCTACGCGTCGCTCCCCTCAGCGGTGGCGCTGGCCCGAAATCCCCCGAACCCCTACTCGAGCTTCAACCTCTCCGGCATCAACTACGGCTCGATGCAGTGGGAACGCGACCAACGGGCTGGCAAACGGGTCTGGCCCTATTTCAATCAGCCGACTGGCAGCGGATCCCGCACGGGCGTTTCCGCCGGCGGCTGGAGCGGCGGAGCGGGAGGGGCCGTGGTGCGGCAAAGCGGTGGCCGCGGGTGGCGGCGCGGGCGCCGTTAGCCTGGGGGCCGTCGTCAGGCTGGCGCCGCTGGCGGGTCGTCCTGATACATACGGTACTTCTTCGTGACCAACGCGCCGCCGCGCTCGAGCGTCCGCTTCGAGAGGTGGTTCGACTCGAGGACCCAGGAAAACTCGACTTCCTTCATCCCCCAATCGAGCACCGGTTGGACGAGGGCTCCCATCAGCACGAGGCCCACGCCCCAAGCCTGGTACTCGGGGACGACGTTCGTGCTGATCGCCCGCATTCGCTTGATCCCCTTCTTGTTCCAGAGGAGGCGGACGAACCCGAACGGGAGCAGACGGCCGTTGCTCGCCTTGATCCGTGGGTTGTAGTCGAGGAGGCAGAAGACGGTGCCGATCGGCTTGCCACCGACTTCGGCCACCATCGCCAGCTCCGGCACGATCAGGTGCTTGAGGCTTTCGGCCATGTGCTTGACCTCGCCGGACGAGAGCGGCACGAAGCCCCAGGTGCCGCCGAGGCTCGAGTTGTAGATCTCGAGAAACATCCGCACCTCTTCCTCGAAGCGGCTCCGGTCGAGCGGGCGGACGGTCACGCCGAAGCGTTCCTTCACCCCCTGGATCATCGATCCGAGTTTCGAGTCGAGCGACGAGAGCATCCCCGTCTCGCCCCAGAATGCGTACATATCCTCGACCTTGCCGAAGCCGTTCTCCTCGACGAGCGGGCCGTACCAGGGACGGTTGTGCGTCATCATGAAGAACGGGGGCGTGTCGAAGCCCTCGATGAGGAGGCCGCACTCATAGTTGAGGGAGGGATTGGCAGGCCCACGGATCGAGGTCATCCCCTGGGCGTGGAGCCAATCGCGGGCCGCGCCGAACAGCCCTCGGGCGGCAGCCGAATCCTCATCGCACTCGAAAAACCCGAAAAAACCGCGATTCTCCCCGTAGCGTTCGACGTGCCCGGCATTGACGATGGCGGTGATCCTCCCGACGTCGACGCCCCCGCGGGAAGCGATGAAACTCCGGGCCTTCGACCGCTCGTAGAAGGGGTGGGGGCGGAAGTTGAGAAGCTCCTCCTGGGACATCACCAGGGGGGGCATCCAGCAGGGGTCATCGCGGTAGATCCGCCAGGGAAGACGGACGAAACGCTTCTGTTCAGACCGGGTGTCCACCGGTCGGATGGTCAGTTCCGCCACGGGTCCTCCATGCCTATCGGGAGCCAGGACGATCGCACGCCTGCCGGTCGGGCGGGGCGACGATGCCCCCGGGATGGCGGATTTCAGCCGGCAAGTCGGCGGTCCGGCCCCGCCCCGGGACGGCCTGGCATCTTCGGGGGAGGCGTCATATCCGTCAACCGCAGCACCACCGTCCGCCACCGAAGTCGCCCCGTTTTTTTTCCGAACTACCATGGGGAGGGATGCGGAGGATGGATCGACCGCATCCGGCCCGTTTTCGCCCACTGGCCTTCGGTGATCCCATGGTCGATCTTTCCCCCGACTCCCCGCTCGTCCCCGTCCGGCAGCCCCGGCAACCCCACCGCTGCAGCGATCCGGTCGACGTGCTCGTGACCGGCGCCACGGGTCTGGTGGGCAATAACGTCGTCCGCATGCTCGTCTCCCGGGGCGAGTCGGTACGGGCTTTCGTGCGGTCCCACTCCGCCGCCGAGCGTTGCCTGTCGGGCCTGCCTGTGGAAACGCTGGTGGGCGCCCTCGGCGACGCCACGGCGGTGCAACGGGCCGTCGACGGTGCCCGCATCGTCGTCCACTCCGCGGCCATGGTCCATTGTGGCTGGCGGCACTACGAGGAGATGGCGGAGGCGAACGTCGCCGGGACGCGCGTCGTTGCCGCCGCTGCCCGGCGTGCCGGCGCGAGGTTCGTCCACGTCTCGAGCGTCGACGCGATCGGTCTCCGCGCCGACGGGCGTCCGGCCGACGAGGAGACGCCCCCCGGCGGCATGCCCGAATGCCCTTACGTGGTCACGAAGCGCGACGCCGAGGCTGCCGTCCACGAAGAGATCGCGCGTGGCCTCGACGCGGTGATCGTCAATCCGGTCTACATGCTCGGCCCCTGGGATTGGAAGCCGTCGAGCGGTCGGATGCTCCTCGAGGTGGGCGCAGGGAAAGGGCTCTTTGCCCCTCCCGGTGCCAACGATTTCGTCGACGTCCGCGACGTGGCCGGCGGGATCCTCGCAGCCGCACACCGCGGCCGCTGCGGCCGGCGTTACATCCTCGGTGGCCATTCACTCTCCTACCTCGACGCCTGGCGCGTCTTCGCCCGCGTGGCCGGCCGGATGCAGCCGCTGGGGCTGGCGCCGCGGCCGATCGTACGGATCGCCGGATGGGCGGGGGACTTCGCCAGCCTCGCCCTGCGTCAGGAACTCCCGGTGAACTCGGCGGCCACGCTGATGTCGATGCTGCCGCACAACTTCTCCTCGAAGCGCGCCCAAACCGAACTGGGCTACGCTTTCCGCCCGCTCGACGAGACGGTCGCGGATGCCTGGGAATGGTTCGTGACGAGGGGTTATGCCAAGGCCGTCCGCGGTCGCGAGGTGATGGCCCGCTGACCGTGGCAGGGCTGCGGGGCGGAGCCCTGCACCCGGTAGAATGGAGCTGGTGCCCCTTCCCCCGACCAGGCCAGCTCCATGCCCCGCATTCTCGTCGTCGAGGACGAAGACCACCTCGCCATCGGCATCAAGTTCAATCTCGAGGCCGAGGGCTTCGAGGTCGAGACCGCCGCCGACGGCCAGGCGGCGCTCGCGGCACTCGCCTCGGCGGCGAGCCCCTTCGATCTGGTGATCCTCGACGTCATGCTCCCGGGGATGAGCGGCTACGCGGTCTGCGAGGCGGTCCGACGGAAGGGGAACGACGTCCCGGTGGTCATGCTCACCGCCCGGACGCTCGTCGAGGACCGGATCCGAGGCTTTGACGCCGGGACCGATGTCTATCTCCAGAAGCCTTTCGACCTCGACGAGTTGATCTCGATCGTGCGGAGCCTGATCTCCCGCCGCAGTCCGACCACGCGTGTGGCCCCCTCCGGCATGGTCACCGCGCCATTCGATGCCGCCGTCCCGGCAGCGGCGTCCACCGAGGCCGTCTACCGATTCGGCGCGTCGGAGGTGAACTTCGACACCTGGGAGGCACGCGCCCAAGGGAGCCCGGTGCGGCTCACGAACCTGGAGATGAAGCTCCTCCGCTACCTCGTTGACCACGAGGGGAAGGTCGTGTCGCGCAACGAACTTCTCGAACGGGTTTGGGGGATGGCCCGGCCACCCGCGACGCGCACGATCGACACCTTCATGCTCAATCTCCGGAAGTACTTCGAGGGAGATCCCTCCAAGCCGATCCACTTCCTCTCGGTGCGCGGGATGGGCTACCGTTTCGTCGGCGGCGGCAAGCCGGCCGAAACGAGGACCGCGGCGGCCGAGAGCGGGCAAGGGGGGGCTGACGGGGCGGGGCAAGAGAGGGGCAGCTGAGGGCCGCCGGCGGGGCGTCAGTCGTCGGCAAGCAGCGTGGCAGCGGCGGCGCCGGGGTCTTGCTGCCTGAGCAGCGATTCGCCGACGAGCATCGCCCCGATGCCGGCTCCCTCGAGCCGACGGACATCCCCGCGCGTCCGGATTCCGCTCTCGGCGACGAGCGTGCAGTTGACGGGGACGCGCGGGCGGAGCCGCAGCACGTGCTCGAGATCGGTCGTCATGGTGCGGAGATCCCGATTGTTGATCCCCACGAGCGTCGCCCCAAGATCGAGGACCCGCTCGAGTTGGGCTTCGTCGTGAAGCTCGACGAGCGGCGTCATGCCGAGATCGAGAATCTCGCCATACAGGCCGCGGAGGAGGCAGTCGTCGAGGCACTCGGCGATGAGGAGCACCGCGTCGGCGCCGTGCACCCGGGCTTCGACCACCTGACGGCGGTCGATGACGAACTCCTTGCGGAGCACCGGGAGTGCCACGGCACGTCGGGCGGCGACGAGGTCGGCGAGCGTGCCGCCGAACCCCTCGCCGTCGGTGAGCACCGAGAGCGCCGAAGCGCCGGCCCGCTCGTAGGCGAGCACAACCTCCTCGACCGTCGCGCCGGGACGGATCTCGCCTGCCGACGGGCTTTGACGCTTGAACTCGGCGATCAGCCGGATGGCGCCGGGGCGTGAGACGGCGGCGAAGAAGTCGCGCACGGGGGGAGCGGCGGCGAGCCGTCGCCGCAGGCTCGCCGTCGACTCGATCGCCTCGGCGGCGGCGACCTCCCGGCGTTTACGGGCGACGATCCGATCGAGAATGGTGGGCATCGTGAGCCGTGCGGCGGAAGACCGCGGGGTGAAGGGAGCGGGTGGGCCCGCCGAAGGATCAGTGCCGGAAGTGGCGGCGGGCGGTGAACACCATCGGGATCCCGGCGGCATCGGCCGCGGCGATCACCTCGGCGTCGCGTTTCGAGCCTCCCGGCTGCACGATCGCCGCGATCCCGGCCCGGGCGATGAGCGGAATCGAATCGGCGAACGGAAAGAAAGCATCGGAAGCGAGGACGGCCCCACGGGCCCGTTCCCCCGCCTTCTCCAGCGCGATCCGCGTGGCGTCCACCCGACTGGTCTGGCCGATGCCGGCGCCGACGAGGCTCGGGCCCTGGCAGACGGCGATCGCGTTGCTCGTCAGCCGCCTGACGACGGTGAAGGCGAAGTCGAGAACGGGGGTGAGTTCGGCCGGTGGGGCGAGCTTCGTCACCACCTTCCAGGTCGCCGGGTCGTCGCAGACGTCGTCGGGACGCTGGGCGAGAATGGCGCCGGCGACGCCCCGCAGTTCCATGCCGTGCGTCGGCTGCCACGGGTCACCGGACGGAACTTCCACGAGTCGCACGCTCCCCTTCCAAGTCGGCTTCGTCGTCAGCAGTTCCACCGCGATCGGATCGAAGGCAGGCGCCGCGATCACCTCCACGAACAGCCCCGGCCGGAGGAGCAATTCGGCACACGCCCGGTCGAAACGGCGGTTCACCGCGACGATCGAGCCGAAGGCGCTGGTCGGATCGGCCGCCATCGCCGCCTCGAGCGCTCCGTCGATCGTCGGGGCGCTTGCGGCGCCGCAGGGGTTGGTGTGCTTGACGACGATCGCCGCGGGGGCCTCGATGAGCCCGGCAAGACGTGTCGCCCCGTCGAGATCGAGGAGGTTGTTGTAGGACAACTCCTTCCCGCAGATCTGCTTGAGCCCCGCAAGCCCCACCCGCGAACCGACCGGGGCATAGAGCGCGGCCGACTGATGCGGATTCTCACCGTAGCGCAGCGGAAGCCGCTGCTGGAGTTCGAGGGAAAACCGGGCAGGGAGTGGGGCGGCGTCGGGGCCCCCCGGAGCCGGTGATGCCGGCGTCGCCGGCTCGGCGACCAACCCGGCGTGCCTGGCCATCCAGGCGGCGATCGCGGTGTCGTAAGCGGCGGTGCGCTCGAAGGCCCGGGCCGCGAGGAGGCGGCGCTCGGCAAGCGTCGTGCCACCGCGGCCGATGGAGGCGATCAGATCGGCATACTGATCCGGACCGGTGACCACGGCCGTGAAGGCATGATTCTTGGCAGCCGCCCGAACGAGACTCGGGCCACCGATGTCGATCAGTTCGATCGCGTCGGCGGGCCGGCAGTCGGGCCGGGCGACGACCGCCTCGAAGGGATAGAGGTTGACGATCACCGCGTCGATCGGCCCGATGCCGTGTGCGGTGACGACGTCGATGTCATCGGGACGGTCGCGACGGTAAAGAAGGCCGGCGAAGACGTTGGGATGGAGCGTCTTCACGCGTCCGTCGAGGATCTCGGGGAAACCGGTGACGGTCGCGACATCGGTGACCTTCACACCGTGCGACTCGAGTGCCCGGGACGTGCCGCCGGTGCTCACCACCTCGATCCCGGCCCCGAGCAGCGCCGCGGCGAGTTGATCGAGCCCGGCCTTGTCGTAGACGCTCACCAACACCCGACGGAGGGGAATCGGGTCGGCGACGGGAACCGTGACGGCGGAGGCGTGATGGGGTGTGCTCATGGCGGCGATTAGACCGGCCCCGGGCCGGTCGGAAAAGGGTCGGGCGTCGCATCCCTGGGCGGCTGTGGATACGCGCGGGCCTTCGGCGGTGTCTCGGCGGCAGGAAGACGGACCTCCATCACCGTTCCCCTCCGGCCTGCCCGGCCGCTGGCGGTCACCTTGCCACGGAGTTGGGCGACGATCGACTTGACGAGGTAGAGCCCGAGCCCCGTCCCCGGCGTCGACCGTTCGAGCTCACTCCCCAGGCGGACGAAGCGACCGAAGACCTGCATCCTGTCGGCTGGAGGGATGCCGGGACCGTTGTCGACGACACGGACGACGAGGTTCCTGCCCGAATGCCCGTCGACGCAGACCTCGACTTCGGGTTCGGGCATCGAATACTTCACCGCGTTGTCGACGAGATTGCGGAACACGATCTCGAGATCGGCCGACCGGCCGCGTACCCACGCGACCGCCCCCTCGGGAAGAGGAAGGATTCGGATCCGTCCGGCGTCGACACCGTAACGGATCGCCACGCCGTCCCGGGCCGCCCGGAGAATGGGCTCGAGATCGCAGGCCTCCTCGTCGCCACGCGGCCGCTTCTGCGTCTTGGCGGCATCGAGCAGGTGATCGATGAGGGTGTCGAGCCGCTCGACGTCCTTGAGCATGAAGCGGTGGAAGTCGGCTTGTTGTTCGGGCGACACCTGGCGACGGTTGAGTGTCTGCAGATAGAGCTTGAGAGACGCCAGCGGGCTTTTCAGTTCATGGGTCACGCTATCGATGAAATTGCTCTGCCGCTGCGACAGCGCGATCGCCTTCACGGTGAGGAACAGATAGACGATGACGCCGATGAGGAGGAGCACCAGCAGCGCGACGCCGACGCCGAGGATCACCCAGTAGAACGCCGCATTCCCCGACCCGAACGCGGCGGCGATGCTGACGAGCACCCAGCCGACACCGAGGGCCAGGATCGAACCGATGAGCACGACGCCGAGCAGGATCGGCCAACCGGTCGAGCGGCGTGGTTCCATCGGCGGCGTGCGACCTTTGGTGTCGGGAGAGCAGACGGATGCATAGTCTGCCGGGGATCGCCTCTCCCGGCCAGCTTCCCCGGTCACGACGCGACACACGAGGCTACAATCAGTCCGGCCCATCCGCCCTCCGCACGCCCCTCCTCCTCCGCCCCCCGATGCCGTCGTCACCAAGGCCGGCCAAGCCCCGCCCCGCGATCCACGTCACGCTCGCTGGCGCCGATATCCGCTTCGACTGGCAGGGGGACCGTTGGGCCCATGCGGTGCGGTTCGACGGCGCCGCGGCGGAGCAGACGGGCGGGGGCTGGCATTCCGTCGAGGGGGCCGGTGGTGGCGACGACCGCTGGCCTGCTTCACCGGTGTTCGTCGAACTCAACACCCACTCCGTCGCGGGGAGCGTGGCGGTGATCGGGCTCGGTCTGGCAGGTCGTTCCCACTTCTCGGCGAGCGTCGCCGCTGATTCGTCGTCCCCGGGGGCGATCCGGTTCGACATCGCCGCCCGGATCCACGAGGTTCCGCTGCACCTCGGATCGACCTACGAATCGGCAGAACCTTCCCGGTCGATCCTCGTCCGCGTGGAGCCGATTCCGTCTCCAGCCGACGTCCTTCCCCGGACGGTCGAGTGGTCCTACCGGATCAGCCCCCACGGCATCGAACCCCTCGCCGGCGCCAGGCTCCGCTGACGCCTTGCAGGATCGGCTTGAAACCCGCCGGTCGATCGGTCACATTCGACACTGCAGATCCCGCGTTCCGGCGGGATCGGATCGTCCCGTTGGCCCCCTCCGAACCTCCCTGGAAAAGCAGCTTTCAGGGAGCCCCGAAGCAGCCTGGAATCCGCCATGTTCGACGTCATCGAGCGTCTCAAGTCCGAGTGGACCGACAAGTACGTCGTCGTCAGTTCGCCCGCACCGGAACTGGCGCGGTTTTCCCGCACGACGGGGGTCGTGAGAACGGTCAACATGAACGGGCGCTGCCTCGTCGAGTTCGACCAGTTCAACAACACCGGCTGGTACGACATCGACCCGGCGTGCCTGAAGATCGTTCCGAAGCCCGAGCCGAAACCGGCCGAGGCAAAGGAATCGAAATCCCCCCCTGCCGCGAAGGCTCCCGCGGCACCGAAACCGGCCGCGGCCGACAAGCCCGCTGCCAAGCCTGCGGCGGCAGGGAAGCCATCAACAGCCGATATCCTCGCCGCAGCCCGGGCCAAGGCCGCCGGTGGCGCCGCGACGCCCCCCAAGCCGGTGGGCGGAAAGCCTTCGACGGCTGACATTCTTGCCGCGGCCCGGGCCAAGGGGAGCGCAGCCGCAGCCAAGCCCGCCGCTGATGAGCCGGCCAAGCCGGCCGGCAAGCCTTCGACTGCCGAGATCCTCGCCCGTGCCCGAGCGGCGAAAGCTGCGACCACCGACACGCCGCCTCCACAAGCGGAAGACGCTGTCGAGGAAGCGACGGCGGACACCCAAGCAGCACCTCCCGCCAAGCCGTCGGCGGCCGCGAAGAAGCCTGCCTCCGGCGCACGGCCCACGACGACCGCCGAGAAAATCGCTTGGTGCCGTGCCAACGACGCGCACACCTGAACGGCCGCGCGCTCCTCAACGGCCGTGGGCTCGAGGAGCGGCGCATCGCGCCGCACGGTCCCCGCAATCGCTGCTTGTTGTCCGGGGAATTCTGCCGATCGGGAAAAAACCTGACACGGCAGGAAGAATTGTTTGACTCGCGCGAGCGTCGCTCCATAATGGCGACGTCGGGTCGTCTCGAGCCCTTCCGCATCCGCCTTTACGAGCGTTGTGGAGGCCCTCAGGTCGATCGATGTCGGCCATGGATTTCGGCCGGCAGTCTCGATCGAGATCGGTCCCGAGTTCGGATTTTGAATCCGACGTTGCAGCCATCGCCGATCCGATCGGGCTCCGGGGTGTGACGTTGCGAATTCCCCCGTTCGCCCAATCGCTCGACATGCTCGTTCGACCGCCGCATTGCCCGTGCCGATTGTCCTGCCTCCGCTGTCCCTCCCACCTCTCTCCCGTCACCTGAGTCCGCGGACCGTCCGTGGAACCGCCCGGTGATCCCTTCCCACCTCATCAGGAGTTGTGTCGTTCCGATGGCCCGGATCCGCAACGTTTTCGAAATCATCGAACTGTACGGTCACGACGAGAACTTCGAGCCGCAATCGACGGCCGAGTTCACCCCGACCAGCGCCCCTGCCGGTTCGAGGCAGAAACTCGACATTCTCGCCGAACGGATCCAACGGGGCATGCCGCTTTGGCACCCCGAAGACTCGACGGAGACCTCGGCGTCGCTCCTCGTGGGCGCCGGCGACGACCGCTGAGCCTGTCGTCAATCGAGGCGACGATCACACCGTGGCCGTCGCGATGGATGGGAAACCGTCTGTCGCGACGGCCGCGTGTTTTCCCCCGCCGAAGAAGGGGTCGCTCCGCAACCGGCTTTCCGGCGACCGGTCTCCGAGCGGGGTCAAGCCCGTGCCTCAACCACCACGCCGGGCCTTGAGCCCTTGTTCGATGTCGCGGCGGGCCGAGTCGGCCTTGAGTTTCTGGCGTTTGTCGTGGAGCTTGCGCCCCCGGCCGATCCCCATCAGCACCTTCACGCGGCCGTTCTTGAAGTACATCTTCAACGGCACGAGCGTCAGCCCCTTCTCGAAGGCCTGTCCGGCGAATTTCCTGATCTCACGGCGATGGAGGAGGAGTTTCCGCTGGCGTTTCGGCTTGTGGTTGAGTTGATTGGCCTTCTCGTACTCGGGGATATCGCAGCCATACAGCCAGGCCTCATCCCCTTCGATCCGCCCGTAGGCCTCGTCGAGCGACATCCTTCCGACACGGAGGCTCTTCACTTCGCTCCCCACGAGCGCGATCCCGCACTCGAGAGTGTCGATGATCTCGTATTCGTGCCTGGCCTTGCGGTTCTCCGCCACGACCCGCTCGAGGGGCTTCTCGTCCTTGCCTCCCCCTTTGCCGGTCCCTTTCGCCACGCCCTTTCCGGAACCGGTCTTCGCGGCGGACTTCGATTTTCCGGCACCAGGTTGCGTCGGTTTGGGAGCGGCCACGGCGAAACGAACTCCGAAGCAAAACAAGACCGGGAGCCCCTCGGGAAGTTTCCCGGACGGGGTCTCCCCAGGCTACACTGAACGACTCCATCCCGAACCCCTGGATTCTATCCTTTCACCATGTCTGAAGGCCGCACACCCCCCGCGCCGGCTCCGCACGGCCTGCTTCTCGCCATCGTCTTTCTCCTGTTGACGGGCCTGATCCCGGTGGTGGCCGGCAGTGCCGTGACGGCTGTGGCCGACGACATGCCGGGATTCGTCCCGGGAGACGAGAAGCCGAACGTCGAAGGCCCGGTCGTGCAGGTCAGTGGCGGATGGATGGTGCCCTACGCCGAGACGCTCCCCGGCGGCGATGTCACGTTCCGGATGGTCCCGGTGCCGGGTGCCACCTACCGGATGGGGAGCCCCGATTCGGAGTCTGGGCGGAGCGACGACGAAGGGCCGCAGTTCGAGGTGGCCATCGAGCCGTTCTGGATCGGCGTCCACGAGGTGTCGTGGGGGGAATACAAGGGCTTCATGGCGGCCTGCGACCTGTTCAAGGCCGTCGAGTCGGCCCGGATCCGCCCGGGCGTCACCGCCGACAACCTCGCCGACGCCGTCACGGCCCCCTCGAACCTCTACGACCCGACGACGACGTTCACCCACGGCGAAGAGCCCGAACTCCCCGCCTCGACGATGACCCAGTACGCCGCCCGGCAATATACGAAATGGATCAGCCTGCTCACCACCCGCTTCTACAGGCTCCCGAGCGAATCGGAGTGGGAATACGCCTGCCGCGCCGGCAGCGAGACCCCGTGGTCATGCGGGAGTGATCCTTCGGCGCTCGCCGACCACGCCTGGATCGCCGATAATTCCGACGAGACCACCCACGCCGTCGGCACGAAGGCGCCGAACGCCTGGGGAATCCACGACATGCACGGCAACGTCGGCGAGTGGGTCGTCGACCAACTCGTCGCCGGCGGCTATGCACGCCAAGCCGGTCTCCCCCAGCCGGTGCCTGAGGCGACCGCCATCCAGTGGCCGACGAAGCTCCAGCAACGGGTCGTCCGCGGCGGCTCCTATTACGACGAGCCCGATCGCTGCCGCAGCGCCGCCCGTCGGGGATCGGAAGACGTGGCGTGGAAGGATGTCGATCCGAACCTGCCGAAGAGCCCGTGGTGGTACACCGAAGATCCCGCCCTCGGTGTCGGGATGCGGGTCGTGCGCCCGTTCACCACGCCCGACAAGCCGACGCAATTGAAGTGGTGGGAGCCCGACATCGAGAGCATCCGCCTCGACGCCCAGGATCGCCTCCTCCAGGGCCGCGGCGCCCGCGCGATCGTCGACCCGCAACTCCCCGCCGACGCCAAGGCGAAGGGGATCGGCAACTGAGCGATTCCGTGGGGCCTTGCCATCCCCGTCCGGTTCCTGTTTCCGGCATCACCATGTCGCATGTCCCGTCCCTTTCCTGACGGAATCCCCATGACACTCTCTTTCTGCCGTCTCTCGCGCCAGCCGATCGCCCGGGCCGTCCTGCCGCTCCTCGGCCTGCTCCTTGCTGCTGCCGGGGGCGCACCGACGGCGTTTGCCGATCAGTGGCCCGATTGGCGCGGTCCCAACAGCGACCGCCATGCCGCCGGCAGCGGCTACGTCGACTCCTTCGACCCCGAGAAGGGGACGAACGTGTTGTGGACGAGCGAAGAGGCGGGGGGCATCTCGACGCCGGTGATCCTCGACGGCCGGCTCTACACGCTTGTGCGCCACAAACCCGGGACAGCCGAGGAGGCGGAGAAGGTTCTCTGCCTCGACGCGAAGACGGGGGAGAAGATCTGGGAGAACGTGTTCAACGTCTACCTCTCCGACGTCCCCAGCGAGCGTGTCGGCTGGTCGGCCGTGGTGGCCGATCCGGCGACGAAGACGATCTTCGCCCATGGTGTCTGCGGCGCGTTCTCCGCGATCGATGCGGCCACCGGCAAGACCAAGTGGAACCGCTCCCTGCACGAGGAGTTCGGCTTTCTCTCCACCTACGGAGGGCGGACGAACATCCCGGTGGTGTTCGAGGATCTGGTGATCGCCAGCGCCGTCGTCACCGGCTGGGGGGACACCGCCCGCCCGGCCCACCGCTTCCTGGGGATGGACGCGAAGACCGGCGAGGTGCGGTGGATGAACGGCACCAAGGAACTCCCCGAGGATACGACCTATTCCACGCCGTCGATCGCCGACTTCGGCGGCCAGGCGGCACTCGTCTTCGGGTCGAGCGACGGCAGTGTGTGGGCTTTCCAGCCACGCACCGGCAAGGCTCTGTGGAACTTCAAACTCTCGCGCCGCGGCCTCAACGTGCCGCCGCTCGTCGAAGGCACCACGATCTACATGTCGCAGGCCGAGGAGAATCTCGACAACACGACGATGGGATCGGTGACGGCCTTCGACGGCACCGCCGTGCCGCCGCCGCCCGCACAGGCAGCCGCCGCCCCGCCGGCTGCCGGTCCCCCCGCCCCCAACACCGACATCACGACGGTGGCGGTGAAATGGCAGAAGAAGGGGGTGATGGATGGTCGAGCCATGCCGGTGATCCTCGACGGCCGGATCTATTTCATCGACGACGGTGCGAAGGTCTATGCCTTCGACAAGGAGAGCGGAGACCCGATCGGCAAGCCGCAGAAACTCCTCGGCACGATCGTCCGCGGCAGCCCGCTGGTGGCCGACGGCAAACTCTACGTCTGCTCCACCGGGGGCTGGCATGTCCTCGCGCCGACGGCCGACGGCATGAAGTTCGTCAACCGGATGCGTCTCCCGGAGGCTGACGAGGTGACGGCCTCTCCGATCGCCTGGAACGGTCGGATCTATCTCACGACCGGCGAGCGGCTGATCTGTATCGGCAAGGCCGATGCCACGGCTGATGAAGCAGCGGTGGAGACGGTCGCCGCGAGGGTGGCCGCCGCCACGTCGGGGAAGCCGGGAGAGCCGGCGACGGTTCAGATCGTTCCGGCCGAGGCCCAGATCGCTGCCGGTGGCAGCGTCAAACTCAGGGCCCGCCTGTTCGATGCGGCGGGCCGGTTCGTCAAGGAATCGCCCGCCGAGTTCACCGCGACCGTGGGCACGGTCGCCGCCGATGGCACCTTCGCCGCACCGGCAGGCAAGCACGCCGCCGCGATCGTGACGGCGAAGGTCGGGAAACTCGCCGGGAGAGCACGGATCCGCTCGATGCCGCCACTCCCGTGGACGTTCGACTTCGAGGAGATCGCACTGGAGAAGGACGCGAAGACCGGGGTCGTCAAGGGAGAGCCCCCCCTTCCCTGGATCGGAATGCGCTACCGCTACGTCGTTCGCGAAGTCGACGGCAGCAAGGTGCTCGTGAAGATCACCACCATTCCCAAGGGGACCCGATCCCAGGGATGGATGGGGCCGATCGAACTCCACGACTATTCGATCCGGGCCGATTTCCGCGCCGCGGAGTCGGGGGTGGGAAAGCCGGCTGATCCGGCCACAGCGACCGGTGCCGATGCCGCCAAGACCGCCGGCAGCGATGCCGACGCGTTCGCCAAGGCGTTCGGCAATCCGGCGGCGCTCGAGAAGGCGCGGATGCCCGACATGGGCCTCATCGCGCAGCGCTACACCCTCGATCTCATGGGAGCCAGCCAGCAACTCCAACTCCGCACCTGGCCGCCCCAGGTCGCCACGCACTTCTCCAAGACCGTGCCCTTCGCCTGGGAGGCGGGGAAATGGTACACGCTCGTCCTCGAGGCCCGCACGTCCCCCGAGGGGGCCGTCCTCCGTGGGAAGGTCTGGCCGCGCGGCGAGCGCGAGCCTGACGAATGGACGATCGAGGGAGTACACGCCGACGGCAACCTCCAGGGAAGCCCCGGTTTCTTCGGTCAATCAAAGGACTCCGAGATCTTCATCGACAACGTGTCGGTCTCCCCCGTCACCCCAGGGAACAAGCAGCCATGAGGTCGCGCCGTCGCCAATTTCACCGTTCCACCCTCCGCTCCCTCGGCGCGATCGCCGTGACGGGCATCCTCTCCTTCGCCCCGGCCATGGCCGAGGACGGGGATTGGAATCAATGGGGCGGATCCCCCGCGCGGAACAACACCCCGGAATCGGGCCCCCTGCCGATCGACTGGGATCCGGGGCAGTTCGACGCCGAGACAGGCGCGTGGAAGCCGGAGACGAGCCGGAACGTGGCCTGGGTGGCCCAACTCGGGAGCCAGAGTTACGGCAACCCGGTCGTCGCCGGCGGCAAGGCCTATGTCGGCACCAACAACGGCAAGGGCTGGATCGGCCGGTACCCGGCGAGCGTCGACCTCGGCTGTCTGCTCGCTTTCAACACCAACGACGGCAGCTTTCTCTGGCAGGATTCCAGCGAGAAACTCCCCACCGGCCGCGTGCACGACTGGCCTCTCCAGGGAATCTGCTGCTCGCCCTACGTCGAAGGGGATCGGCTGTGGTACGTCACGAGCCGCGGAGAGGTGAAGTGCCTCGATACGGAAGGCTTCCGCGACGGCGAGAACGACGGCCCGTTCACCGGCGAGAAGGTCCAGGGCTCCGACGAGTCGGACACGATCTGGGTGCTCGACATGATGAAGGACCTCGGCGTCTCGCAGCACAACATGTGCTCCTGCAGCGTCACTGCCGTCGGCGACTTGCTGTTCGTCAACACGTCCAACGGTGTCGACGAGGGGCATATCAATCTCCCCAATGCCGCGGCACCGAGCTTCCTGTGCATCGACAAGCGTGACGGCACGGTGCTGTGGGCCGATGGCTCGCCCGGGGCGAATGTTCTCCACGGCCAGTGGTCGAGCCCTTCCTACGGGGTCATCGACGACGTCCCGCAGGTGATCTTCGGCGGTGGTGACGGCTGGGTGTACGGTTTCGACGCCCGCGGCGACAACGGCAAGGCGAAGCTGCTCTGGCAGTTCGACGCCAATCCGAAGGAGTCGAAGTACGTCCTCGGCGGTCGCGCCGACAGGAACCACATCATCGGCACGCCGGTGATCCATGACGGACTGGTCTACGTCGCCGTCGGCGAGGATCCGGAGCACGGCGAGGGGGTCGGACACCTGTGGTGCATCGATCCGACGAAGCGTGGCGACACGAGCCCCGAAGTCGCTGTCAACGTCGCCGATCCCACCAAGCCCCTCCCCCACCGCCGCAACCAGGCGATCATCAAGGAGCAGGGGGAGGTGGCCCGCCCGAACCCGAACTCGGCTGCCGTCTGGCACTATCCCGGCTTCGATGCCAACGCCAACGGCAAGCTCGACTTCGATGAAACGATGCACCGCACCTGCGGCACCGTGGCCATCAAGGATGGCCTGCTCGTGATCCCCGACTTCAGCGGCTTGGTCCACTGCGTCGACGTCAAGACCGGCAAGCCGCTCTGGACGCACGACATGCTGGCCGCGAGTTGGGGCTCGCCTTTGATCGCCGACGGCAAGATCTACGTCGGTGACGAGGACGGCGACATCTCCATCTTCGAACTCGCCCCCGAGAAGAATCTCGTGGCCGAGGTCAACATGGGCAACAGCGTCTATTCGACGCCGATCGTCGCCGGCGGCACGCTTTACATCGCCAACAAGAGCCATCTGTTCGCCATCCGCGAAGGCGCGACGCCGGAAGCGAAGTGATTTTTTCGTCCGTCGCCCCCCGTCCCGCGCTGCGCGGGGCGGGGGACATTGCTCGCCCTGCCGCCGCTGGCGTCGGGGCATTCATGGGGGGAGATTCCGATGTTCGCCTGCTTCCTGGGATCGCGGTACGCCCGTGGCTCGTTTGCCTCCTCGACGCTCACGGCACTCGCGCTCGGCCTGCTCACCGCCGGCACGTGTCCGCTGCCGATCGTCGACGTCGCGGTTGCCGACGAGGCGGTCACCCCCTCGCCACTCGGGATGCTCACCGCGGCGAAGCGGATCTGCGTCCTGGGTGACAGCATCACGTATGACGGTCGCTGGGTATCGGCGCTGTCGGCCTGGATGGAGGCCAAGGGGCTCACCGGCGAACTGATCGCGGTCGGGCTGCCGAGCGAGACCTGCTCGGGGCTCTCCGAGGAGGGGCATGCCGGCGGGCAATTCCCCCGTCCCGATGTCCATGAGCGGCTCTCCCGCGTGCTCTCGGTGGTGAAGCCCGATCTCGTCATCGCCTGCTACGGAATGAACTGCGGCATCTATCTCCCGCTCGACGACACGCGATTCACCGCCTACAAGGCCGGGATGCAACGGCTCCACGACGAGGTGGAGAAGACCGGCGCGAAGATCATCCACCTCACGCCGCCGGTCTACGACGGCCGCCCCGGCACGAGCCATCCCGCGGGCGAGACGGACTACGAAGGGGTGCTCCAGGAATACTCGACGTGGCTCCTCTCGAAGCGAGCCGATGGCTGGACGGTGATCGACACCCACACGCCGATGAAGGCCCTCCTCGACGCCAGACGCAAAGACGACCCGAACTACACCTTCATTCCCGACGCCGTCCACCCCGACGAGGCCGGGCAATGGGCGATCTGCCGCGGCGTACTCGCCGCGCTCGGCGACGAGAAGACCGCCGCAGAGGAGCAGCCGGAGTGGTTTGCGAACTTCCTTCCGGAGTGCCATGAGCGGATGACGATTCTCCGCGATGCTTACCTCTCCGCGGCGGGCCATCTCCGGCCGGGGATCACCTCCGGGCTCCCCATCGGTGAAGCCGAGGCGAAGGCCAGGCGGATCACCGATTCGCTCCGCTCGCGACACGACTATCTCCTCGGCAGGAAGTTCCCGAGCAGCGAGTGGAAGTCGGCCATTCAATGGCCGCGGCCGCGGGTGGTCGATCCGGGGCCGGCCCCCGAGAGTCCGGCGCCGATCCCCGCAGACGCCGTCGTCCTCTTCGACGGGAAGAGCCTCGATGCCTGGCATGGCGGCGAGAAGTGGGCCATCGAGAACGGGATCGCCACGGTGCGGGGCGCGACGATCACCACGAAGGAGAACTTCGGCGACTGTCAGCTGCACGTCGAGTTCCGCACGCCGAAGCCGGCGTCCGGCGCCGGTCAGGGGCGGGGCAACTCCGGGGTCTATCTCATGGGGAAGTACGAGATCCAGATCCTCGATTCCTTCGAGGACGGCACCGACGGCCCGCTCACCTATCCCGATGGCCAGTGCGGCTCGCTCTACAAGCAGCAGCCGCCGGCGGTGAACGCCTGCCGGGCGCCTGGCGAATGGCAGACCTACGACATCTTCTTCACCCGCCCCCGATTCGCCGCCGACGGGTCGCTCGAGAAACCGGGTCGCGTGAGCGTGCTCCACAACGGCGTGGCGATCCACGCCGACACGGTGATCCTCGGCACGACGAGCTGGGCCGATCCGCCGCGCTACGAACAGCACGCCGAAGCACTGCCGCTGTCGCTTCAGGACCACGGCAATCCGCTCCAGTTCCGCTCGGTCTGGGTGCGGCCTTTCGAGAAGGTGAGCCCGACGCCCAACGACGACCCCAAGCCGGTGCAGTGACCGACGTCGAGGCAAGGCGGCGCGGCTCGCGCGTCAGGCCCCAGTGAACGTCGCAACCATCGGCCCTCTCCCAATGCGAATCTGCAGCGTGCAGGAGTTCGTTCACCTCCACCCATCGCAACAGTCTGTGCGGTGATCCTGGCACCAGGAAGTCACACCATTCGTGGACTGGATCATGCGGATCCAGCAACGCCTGACGATGCCGCTCCGGGAGCGTGCTCCCCAGCCGGGCTTCCGCTTCAGCGAGGTCCATGACTCACCTCGGTCCGATGACAGTTTGCCGGAGCGATCGTCGGGGCGAAGAACGCCGCCTCGACAGGCTTCAGGGCGTGTCAGTCACGTCGTCCGATTCTCCCGGCCCCGGTTTCTGCGGATCACCCGGCCAGGCGATTTCCAGTTCACGGCAGATCTTCTTCGCCATGAAGTCGTTGATCTCGCGATGTCGCGGAATCGTGGATACTTTCCGGGCGGTTCGATTCACATAGACGGTGTGCCGCCCACCTTCGCGAAGAAAGGCACAGCCGCAGGCTTCAAGATGACGAATCAAATCGACTCGCTTCATCAGGAAGCCATTTCGAAGGGCTCTCGTTCCACGTCCCTGCCCTCCAAGGCCTGCTCCGTCAACTCGCGATTCGCATCCAAAACGAGTTGAACGGCTTCGCGGAGATTCTCGCGAACCTCGTCGAGCGTCTCGCCCTGACTGTTCGCGCCGGGAATCTCTTCGACGAATCCGATGTAGCCCTCGGGCACGGCCATGTAGACGGCGGTGAATGTCATCGGTGCACTTGGAGGATGGTGGGCGCCTAAGGACTCGGTTGACATTTTAAGTGTACCAAAGACAGGTACGTCCGTACACTCGGCCGCCTCCCGCCGACGTCGCTGCGCCGATTCTTTCCCGCTCACGGCGTCTGCTTCGCGGCGATCTTGACCCGCAGTCTGTCGATGTCGTTCTCGCGTGGATCCACTCTTCCGTGAATCCACACGCTCCGCACACGTGTCGGGCCAGATTCACACAGCCTGCCATCGTGAAGGCGATGGGGATGACCGTGATCACCGGTTTTTGCATCGAGACGACGAAGATGTCACGTGATCGACACTTGGGGCAGGTGTTCGAGTTTTTCACCGAACACGCTCACTCCGCCGCGGTGTCGATCCGCTCGGCGACCCTGGCCGCGACGCGGCGGAACATCGCCTTGCCGGTGTCGGCGGCGCTGTCGACAAACCGCTCGCTCAAGACCACCTCCGTCGGGACGCCGCCGCCGGCCGGCCCCTTCCGCCATCCCGCCACGAGCCAGCCGTCCTTACGCGATTCGAGTTGGTTCATCGGCAGCGGGCCGACGCTTGCAAGCTCCCCCTGGAGCGGCAGCGGTTCGATTTCGATCGCGTCCTTGAACACCTTGTCGAACCGCTTCTGGAGGATCCGGCGGAGGGAGGTCTCGGCCATGGTCAGCTTGCGATCGCCCGACTTGAAGCCGGGCGGGTTGATCTGCACGTTGCCCTCACGGACGAGCACGGGCCCCTTCGGCCCCTGTCCCACCGCGTAGACCGCGGCGATGTCCATGCCGGGGAAGCTCCGCTCGCCGGAGACGAACTTGTCTCCACGGACGGTCACCTTCACGCGGCTGTCGTCGGCCGCCACCGTCACGGGGCGGTACTTGGCAAACGTGATCGCCCATGTCTTCTGCTCGGCGTCCGGATCGTTACCGAGCGAATCGGGCATCTTCAGGTTCTGCTCCTTGGCGATCCGGGCGACGTCGTCCTGGGTGACGATCCTGCCGCCGAGTTTCTCTTCGAGGATGTTGTTGACCGCCGACTCGTGGACCTGAGCGGTGATGAGATTCCCGGCGTTCGCGGCCGGCGGACCCGAGAACGCGGCCAGCTGCCCGGCGAGCGACTTCCGAGCCACGACCCTGAGGTGGCGGTCGGTCGTGTGCATGTGGAACGACTCCGGGTAGAGCCCACGCGCCTGGAGCGGCCCACGAACCTTCTGCTGGAATTGGTCGCGCATCTGCCCGACGGCGGGCTCCGTCTGCTCGCCGAATTGCGCGCGGATCCGATCCCGGGCCTTCCCCTCGGCCACCGCCTCGGCCTGTGCCTTGCTTTCGGCGATCTTTCTGGAGGCGATCCGGCGGATGAGCCGCTTGCCGAAACGGGCGTTGATCCCCATGCCGGTGACGGTGGAATCGGTGTCGGCCGACGCCTCGACCGGTGACGACGAGACGGTGAACTCGTCGAGGAAGATTCTCCGCCGTGCATCGATGGAGGTGACGCCGCGACTGTTGACCGTGACCGGGCCCTGCGTGCCACGCGTATGCGAGATGTTGGTGGCCCCGAGGACGATGTCGAACACGGCCTTTTCCCCCGACGGCACGAAGTCGAGGCGGACGTTGCCTGTGGTGTGCCCGGTGCCGCGGATCCGCGTTCCGAGGACGACGTCATCGACCGGTTGCACCTGGTCGATGGGGCGGTTGACGGCCGGGGCCAAGAGATCCTCGGCGACTTCGAGGTGGATGTTGGGGCGGGAGTTGGCCCCGCGGACAGCGGCCACGACGCCCGGCGCCTGCCCCGACTCGACGAGCCGATCGAGGATCGGCGCCACCGGCGCCAGTGCTTCGGCCTGGCCAGAGGCGCTGGCCGTGAGGAGAGCCGAGGAGAGCTTGTCGAGCCGGTCGCTGAATTGCTGGACACCGTTGCCGCGGGCGACATCGGCGACCTCGGCATACCTCGTCACCGCCTTGCGGACCCGGACGAATTGCGGCATGTCGAGCCCCATCTCAGGGCTCCCGAGTTTCTTCTCGAGATCGCGGAGGACCTTCGGATCGGCCGCTTGCCCCGACGACGCCTGGGCCTCGAGCGCCGGCCAATCGAGATACTTCCGCCAGTCGGCTCCGCTCTTGCTCCTCCCCAACAGGGCGTCGAGCGGCAAAAGCGCCGAGCGGAGGTTGCTCGCCGCGGCATCGAGCGAGGCCTCACCGACGGGCCGGAAGCTCCCCACGGCCCGGGCGGCATCCCCGGCAAGCTCCTCGAAACGGCGGCTGGCGGCATCCTGCGCCACGGCGGTCACGGCCGCGCCGGCCACGAGCCATCCCCCCGCCCATCCAGCAAACCGGCGGCCACGACGGGAGGAGGGCATGGAAATGCACTGCATGGGATTTGACGCCTGGGAAAGATGGGGAAGGTCCGACCGGAGTGTAGTCGGTCGCCCGATCGGCCTCTACACCAGCTTCGGGAGGCGGAAACGAGGGCGAAATCGGCCGTCAGCCCTGGAGGCAATCCATGACGGGCATGACGAACACTTTGCCGTCCCCCATCCGTCCGGTGCGGGCAACCTCGAGGACCCGGTCGATCACCTCGTCGACCCGGTCGTCCTCGACCCACATCTGGATCTCGACCTTGGGAAGAAACGCCAGGGAATACTCGCTGTCGCCGTAGCGATCGAGGTAGTTCTTCTGACGTCCATAGCCCTTCACCTCGCGGACGGTGCATGCCTCGAGGGGGGCGAGTTTCAGGGCGTCGAGAACCCGTTCGGCGAGGAACGGCTTGACGACGGCGATCACTTCCTTCACCGCGCCCCCTTCCGGCCACCTTTCGGCGGCGAGGATCCCGTCAACTGAAGAAGTTTTCGCCGAAGAGATTGATCGGCGGACAGGTGGTGACGGTGATGTCGCCGTTGACCCGCGTCTGGCAGGCCAGACGCATCGTCTCCTCGTTGCCGATGTAGGCCAATGACACCCCGAGGCGGGCCCCCTCGAGCATCCCCTTCGGTGAGCAGTTCTCCATCCCCTTGGTGATCAACACACGGCAGGAGCCGCAGCTCCCGAAGCCGTGGCAGTTGAGCACTTTGTGGACCCCCGGATAGAGGGCGACACCGGCCTGGAGGGCCTCCTGGCGGAGGTTTGCCCCTTCAGGAACCTGAATTTCCTTTTTCTCGTTGGCAAAAGTGATCTTCGGCATGGAGAATTCCCGGTCGAGGCAGATCGCTGCCGATAGTTCCGGCGTGATCCGATGCGGATACTGTAGCCCCTGCCTAGCAGTCCTTCCACCCGTTTCCGATTCGCCGCCTCCCGGGGGTCCACCACCAATGGCCGACCTGACGAAATACCAGCAGAAGATCGTCAAGAACTACTACGACAACCTCGACACCGCCCTCCTCCAGCGGCTCGGTGAACAGGTCACCGACCTCTATCTCGCCGAGGGGAAGAAGCGGGAAAAGCTCTGGACGAGCATCACAGGCTCGCTTACGAAACTCGGCGTCAAGGCCCCGCGGATCGAGACCCTCCGCAAGTCGGACGACGCCCGGCAACTCGCCAAGCTGGTCCAGGAACTCCTCGCCAAAGACTGAGGCTGGCGGCGGATGCGCGATCCCGGCCGAGCAGCGGCCGCGGAGCGCTCGGGGCCCCGCCGCGGGAAGCCTCCTGCGGGGCCCCTGCCGCGGAGACGGTGGCCAACCCTTGCCAGCCGGTCGGCGGCGGTCCATTCTGAGGGTTCACCCCTCAGGCCCCGCCATGCAATCCTCGAGCCCCGATCGCCACACTCTCGTCGACGCCCTCCGCTGGCAGAAGTTCCAGGTTCTCGACGACGGTCACGTCGCCCTGGTCGACGTCATGGGGGACGATGCTGCCGTCGTTCAGGCAGCCCGCGTCAGCTACGGCGACGGCACGCGCAAGGTGAGCGATGACCGACAACTGATCCGCTATCTCCTCCGCCATGCCCACACCACCCCCTTCGAGATGGCGGAGCTGAAGTTCGTCGTCCGCGTTCCGATGGATTGCTGGCGACAGTGGGTGCGGCACCGCACCGCGAACATCAACGAGTATTCCACCCGCTACTCCCTCGCCATCGACTCGATGCAGGCCACCCACGACGGTGAGTGGCGTTCCCAGGCCACCGGCAACCGGCAGGGATCGGATGGCTGCCTCACCCCAACTGCCGGCCACCGCTTCACGCAGTCGGAGACGGAACTCCAGAGCCTGTCGCGGCGCGTCTACGAGGAGCGGCTCGCCGCCGGCATCGCCCGTGAACAGGCCCGCAAGGACCTGCCGCTGTCGACCTATACCGAGGCCTACTGGAAGGTCGACCTCCACAACCTGCTCCATTTTCTCGCCCTGCGGATGGATGCCCACGCCCAACTCGAGATTCGTCAGTACGCCACGACGATCGGCGAGAAGATCGTCCGGCCGCTCTTCCCGCTCGTCTGGGAGGCGTTCGTCGACTACCGTCTCGAGGCGATGCGACTGACCCGTCTGGATCGCGAAGTGATCCGCAGGCTCGCCGCCACGGGCAGCGTTCCGGCAGACCGCGACACCTTCCTGGCCGTGCAGGATCCGACCTGGCAGGGTCTCGAGCGCTGCCGGGAGCGCGACGAATGCTGGAGCAAACTCGCCGCGCTCGGCCTCGTGGCCGACTAGCCCCCCTCTCCATTCCACTCCCGATTCCCACCCGGAGCCGTGCATGGCCACCGCCACCGCCGATCAGTTCATCGCCCTCACCCGCAAACTCCTCGACAGCATCGCGGCCGGCGACTGGAAGACCTACACGTCACTGGTCGCCCACGACATCACCTGCTTCGAGCCGGAGGCCCGCGGCCATCTTGTCGACGGGCTCCCCTTCCACGAGTTCTATTTCAAGCTCGGCGCGAGTGCCACGAAGCCGGCCTGCGTGCCGATGACGACGCTTGCCTCGCCGCGAGTCCGACTCCTCGGCGATGACGCGGCGGTGGTGGCCTACATGCGGATGGTGCAGAAACTCGACGATGCCGGCCGACCGATCACGACGCTCTGCGAGGAGACGCGGGTCTGGCAGCGGATCGAGGGGGAATGGAAGCATGTGCACTTTCACCGCAGTCTGCCCGGGTGAACCCGGCCAGACGCTCTTCGGCGGATCCACCGCCGATGGGCACCGCAGTCTGCCCGGGTGAACCCGGCCAGACGCTCTTCGGCGGATCCACCGCCGATGGGCCTGAAAGCATCGTTGCTGGATCATGCTTCTCACCGAGGCTGTGATGCGTGAAACGACCAGAGCCGCGGGACTCGTGTTGCTCCTGCTTGCCCTGCTCGCCGCCCGGATACCCGCGGCAGAACCGCCGGCCTCACCCCGCTCCGAAGTCCCTGACGACGCTTCCGCCGGTCATGGCGCCGGCGGTGAGACGGCCGCCTCTCTCGGCCCGTTGAGCAGGCGACCGATCGCGGTGCCCCGGACACAGAATCGATAGCTCGCCAGGAGCAGCGGCGTCACGATGGCGAGAACGACGAGGGCCTTCAGGGGGGCCGGAAGCGGCCACGACCGCACGAGCAGTTGGCCCGAGATCACCAACGGGACATGGACGAGATACATCCAATACGAGGCGTCGGCCAGCCATGTCGCCGCGGGGCCTGGTGTCGAAACGAAACGGTGGAAAAAGCCGATCAGCCCCAGCGACATCGTCCAGGCGTAGCCGGGCTGGAGAAGGGTGGCAAGAAGCCGATCGTTCATCGTCGCGATCCCAGCCACGAAGAACAGCACCGCTGCGGGGAGGAGCACTTTGAAGTGCCGGCCGAGGCGTGTGTCGATCCCCTCCTCTGCGAACGTGGCGACTCCGAAGAAGAAGAAGCAGCCGTAGTACCAGAGCAGGTGCGGTTGCGGCACGATGCCGTACGACGTGTCCGGACCGTAGAAGCCGGCGGTCCCCATCCCCATCACCGCCTGCGGCAGGCACGACGAGGCCACGAGCCAG
>Ga0208484_1000048_pt1 | contig 28189 bp, 18 predicted proteins | sample LakMenEpi09Aug11_FD_150682 | JGI IMG/M metagenome (GOLD analysis project Ga0208484, IMG submission 150682) | Freshwater microbial communities from Lake Mendota, WI - 09AUG2011 deep hole epilimnion (SPAdes) | ecosystem: Environmental > Aquatic > Freshwater > Lentic | place: Lake Mendota, Madison... | reverse complement strand
GCGCTTCGGCCGGCGGTGCGGGGGAGGCGGTGGCCGCCAGCGGCCGGAGCGTCGTCCAGCCGACGGCGCGGGGGAAGGCTGCATCCCAGGCCGCGCGGGAGGCGACGAGTTCGGGAGTGTCGGTGGCGAGCAGGTGCTCGGTGTCGGCGATCGCCTTGCCGATCCGGGTCCGTTCCGACTCCTGCTTCTGGGTGAAGAACTCGAGCACCGGGGTGTCGTCGCCACGATCGGCGTCGGCGGTGTTGTTGAACACCGCGAAGATCCTGAAGAAATCCTCCTGGGAGATCGGGTCGTACTTGTGGTTGTGGCACTGGGCGCAAGCGATCGTCGTCCCCATCCAGGTGCCGAAGGTGGTGTTGACGCGATCGACAACGGCCGCGGTACGGAACTCCTCGTCGATCGTCCCCCCTTCGGTGTTCGTCATCGTGTTGCGGTGGAAGGCGGTCGCCATCCGGTCGTCCGGCCCCGCCCCCGGCAGCAGGTCACCGGCGAGTTGCAGCGTCGTGAACCGGTCGAACGGCATGTTGGCGTCGAACGCGCGGATCACCCAGTCGCGGAAGCCCCAGATGGACCGCGGCGGATCGTCGGCGTAGCCGGCGCTGTCGGCGTAGCGGGCCAGGTCGAGCCACTGCCTGGCCTGGTGCTCACCGTAGCCGTCATCGGCGAGCAACCGGTCGACGTAGCGCTCGTAGGCATCGGGCGCGGGATCGGCGACGAACGCATCGACGGCTTCCGGTGTCGGCGGCAAGCCGACGAGATCGAGCGACAGCCGACGGGCCAGCACCGCCCGGTCGGCTTCCGGCTGGAAGGCCAACCCCTCGCGCTCGAGTCGCGAAAGCACGAACGCGTCGATCGGGCTCCTCACGAGCCCGGCATGCTCGACGACGGGCACCGCCGGCCTCGTCGGCGGCACATACGACCAGTGGCGCTCGAACGTCGCCCCGGCCGCGATCCAGGCGCGGAAGGCCTCGATTTGCTCGGGCGACAGCGGCTCGCCGGCTTCGGGCGGGGGCATCACCGTGGCAGGATCGGTCGACGAGATCCGGTCGATCAGGGCACTCGCCGCCGGGTCCCCCGGCACGATCGCCGCATGACCGCCGAGATCGGCGCTCGCCCCGGCCGGCGTGTCGAGCCGCAGCCCCCCCTCGCCCCCCCCTTGCCGGGTGGCGTCGTCCGGACCGTGGCAGCGCACGCAACGGTTGGAGAGGAGCGGCTTGATGTCGGCGGCAAACGACGGGGCCGGCGGGGCGGCCGCGGCGGTCCGGGCCAGCCACGATCCTGCAAGGACGGTCACGATGACGATCGCCGCCCGCGGATCGCGGAAGATGCGTAGCATGATCATTCCCCGGCATCCCCTGGCGGTCCGTTCGAACACCCGACCGGACTCTCGAGCGTCTCATTCTATGCTCGTGGAGACGGGGCGTCACGGCCGGGAACTGCGGGAATCAGCCGATGCAAACGCCTCCTGACCCCTGTTTTGTCGTCGATCTCACGATCTCCAGCAGGGTGACTCAAGCCCACGGCGACCCGCTCCCACGCGAAGACTTCCTCACGCTGATGTGGGACCTGCTCGACGGCACGGGCCTGCTTGGCATTCACGAGGGGACGATCGACGCCACCGGTGCCTTCGATGCCGGGATCACGCCGAGCGCCATGGTCATCGATGCGGCCGCCGGTGCCCCCGACCGCGACTGGGTGGCGGCCTGTGACACGACCACCGCCGCGCTGTGGTTCGGCGACGAGCGCGGGGCCAGGGCCGCTGCCGCGCTCCTCGAGGCCTGCGAAGGGTGCTCGCTGATCGGCATCCGCCGGGAGGAGACCGACGACTGGGAGGCGCTCTCCCGAGCCGCCCACGGTCCGATCGACGTGCCCGGTTTCGGAACGATCGTGCCCCCCTGGGTGACGCGATCCGCGGTCGCGTCGCCCCCCTCCGGCACGACGCTCGTCATCGAACCAGGCAGCGGATTCGGCACCGGCCTGCATGCCACCACGAAACTCTGCCTGGCGGCGTTGGCCGGAAACCTACCGGGGCCGAGCGGCCGGGCGTTGAGAGTTCTCGACTTCGGCGCCGGATCCGGGATCCTCGCGATCGCGGCCGCCGTGCGGGGGGCCACGGCGGTCGACGCCATCGAGGTCGACGACCGCGTCCACGCCGCCATCCGTTCCAACGCCGCGCTCAATCAGGTCGCCGAGCGTGTGGTGGTGGCGACGACGCTCGACGAACCGGGCACATCCGGCCGCTATGACATCATCCTCGCAAACATCGTCGCCCCGGTGCTCCTGGCACACGCCGCTCCCCTTTCCAGCCGCCTCGCACCGGCGGGAACATTGATCCTCTCCGGGTTGCTCGCCGAGGATGTGGCCGCTGTCGCCACAGACTACCGGCAGCGTCTCGGCCGCGAACCGCACGTCACCACGCTCGACGGCTGGCACTGCCTCCGGTTCACCGGCGGTTGATCGACCGCGCGGCCGATCGCCCGGCGATCAGTTTCCAGGGCGCTGCACCGGTGCCGGGCCTTCCCCGAGCAGGCTCCCCATCCGCGAGTCGAAATCGGCCTTCGCGGCCAGCACGACGATCACGAGCGGGACGACTCCGAGCAGGATCCGATAGCGGGCCGACCGGAGGAGCCTCTCGAGCGCGGAGGGGGGGAGAAATCGACAGATTCCCGCCGGAAGTGCCGCGAGCAAGGGTGAGACGAGGATCAGCAGCGCCGCCGCCGAACCGAGGCGGCCGAAGCAGCGCCCCACGACCACGAGCCCGAACAGCGCCACGATCCCCGCCCCTGTCAGCCCCGCAAGGCCGTCGCGCGCGGCCCGCGTCGGCCGCCCCGCTGCCGCTCCGCTCGCAAGCGCCGCCACGAGGGCCCCGGCAAGGGCCGCGGAGATCGGCACCGCCACCATGCCCCCCTTCAGCCACCCCGCCATCGCGATCGAAAGCCCTGCGACCGCGATCGCCACGACGAGGACCGAGGCCACCACCCAGTCGCCGGTCAGACGCACCTCGCCGCTTTGCCCCTCCCACGAAGCCCACAGGAACAGCGACGCGGCGAGGATCGCCGCTGCCGGTGCCCCGCCCGCTTCCATCCACACCGAACCATGCAGGAGCACCGCCACCGACAAAAGCGCCACGCATCCCCGCTCCACGGTCAACCAGAAGCCGCCGAGCCAGCCGACGGCCGCTTCGGCCTCGATCGCCAGTGCCACCGGGAGCAGGATGACGAGGAACCGATCGAGACCGGTGGTGGGGGGCAGTGCAGGGAGGGCGCGGAGCAGCGCGAGCCCCGCCACCACTCCCCACACGAACGCCATGAGCACCGCCACCGCAGCGAGGGCCGGCTCGCGCCTGGACACCCGCCCGCCGACGGCGGCGAGCGCCCAGGCAACCGCCAGCGCCCCGAAGGCGGCGCGGACCACCGGCCAGGCATCGGGCACGGTGTCAGTCCCGTTGACCGGCGCAGTCGATGACGATGATCGCCTCGTCGCCGATCGCGCCGATCTGCCCCTTGTCGAAGTTGAAGTCGCTTCGCTTCAGTTTCAACTCGGTGGCGAAGCCGACCCGCTTCTTCCCCATCGCCTCGATCTCCTTGCCGCCCGCGAGCTTCATCGTCACCGGCTTGGTGACGCCGTGCATGGTGAAGTCGCCGGCAACTTCGTAGCCGTCCGGGATCGCCTTCACCGCGGTGCTGCGGAACTCGATCGTGGGAAACTGCTTGGTGTCGAAGTAGTCGGGCTGACGGAGATGCTCGTCGCGGGCGGCGTTGGCGGTGTCGACACTGTCGGCTTTGATCGTGAGGGAGAAGGTGGACTTCGAGGGATCCTTCCGATCGAGGGAGAACTTTCCGGAGACGTCGTTGAATCGCCCCTGGATCCAGCTGATGTCGAGAAACCTCGCCTTGAAGCCGACCGACGAGTGGACGAGGTCGTAGTCGTAGTCGTCGGCGGCGCGGAGCGACCCTCCGACACAGAGAAGGACCAGCGAGAGCAGCGATGCCAGGGAGAGGCGGACCATGACGTTCTCCAGAAGGGGGAAAAGGATGCGGACGTCGACCTGCCCGTGATGGACACCGGCACGGTCGGCCACGGATCGCCCGACAGGATACCAGCGCTGCCCGCCCGGTCACCCCGGCTTGCCAGCCCCGTTGCCGGGCCGGTCGCCCTGCCCGAGGACTGGCTTAAAAAAACAGCCCCCGATTGGCGCCGAGCACGGCCGCGGACCGCGACACCTCCAAGGCGTGGGCATGGGCCGCGACGGCCATCGCACGGCGCGTGCCCTCGTCGAACCCGGCCGCGGCTTCGAGCACCGCGGCGAACTCCTCCGGGGCATCGAGGGACCGGACCCACCCCGAGCCGCGCGCGTCGAGGTCGCGCCAGGGAGTGCGGTCACTGACCAACACCGGCACCCCCGCCGCCAGCGACTCGAAGATCACGTGGCCGAAGTTCTCGCCGCGCGTGGGGAGGAGGAAGAGATCGGACGCGGCGATCGTCTCGCGCACCCGGTCGGGGGCGACCTCCCCCTTCCATTCGATCCGGCAACCGGGCGGCGCCGCGGCGATCAACGGCAGGCAGGTCTCCCAGTAGGCCGTGTCTTCCATCGGCCCGTGGATCGAGAACTCCACCGGACGGCGGAGACGGAGGACGACCTCGATCGCGTAGCGGACGTTCTTCATCGGGCTGATCCGCGACAGGAGACAGACCCGCAGCGGCCCCTCGCGCCGCGGTCTCGGCGGCGGGGGCGCGTCCGGGAGGCGCTCGGTGAGGTCCGGGGCGACGCGGATGTCGGTGGCGATACCCCCCAGAACGCGTCGGATGTCGTCCCGCTCGAAGTCGCTCGACGCCTGCCAGGTGAGCCCGGCGTGGAGCGCGGTGAGCCGTGCGGCGGTGCGGAACAGCCGCTTCTTCGTCGCCTTGAGCTTGAGCGCGCCCGGCGCGAACTCACCCCGCGGCGCGAGCACCCAACGGATCGAGGGAGAGGTGCGACCGAGCCGGCGCGCGACCAGCGGCAGGATCGAGAACGACGGGTCGAAAAAGCTGTTGATGTAGACCGTGTCGGGGCCGACATCGCGGATCGTGCGCGACACGGCCGCGAGGCTGCGGTCGGCCGGCGCCCCGTAAAACACTTGCGTACCATCGACATCGCACCACCGTCCCCGCGGCACGCCGACGAGGGGCTCGCTGGAGCCGAGGTCGTGGTCGCGCGTGAAGATCCTGAAGTCGACCTCGTCGCCGAGCTGATCGACCATGTTGAGCAGCGTCCGCAGCGGACCACCGGAGCGGAAGGCGGGCCGGTAGTAGGCCGCGAAGACCAGGACGATCGGACGGCGTGGCGGTGGTTTCATCGTCCCGATCGGTCTCGCGGCGGAGGCTGTCGAGGGAGCGGCTTTCACGCGCCGGATCGGGCCGTCCACGGCCGCCACCCGACCACCGCTCCCCATGGCTCGGCATCGTACCACCCTGCGGTCGCCGATCACCCGGACGGCCGTAGGGCCGCGTGGAGGATCTCGACCGGATGGAGAGCCGTGCGGCCGGTGCCGTCCTTGATCTGATGCCGGCAACTCGTACCCGGCGCCGCGATCAGGACATCGGCTGCGGTGTCCCGCACCGCCGGGAAGAGCACGAGCTCGCCGATCCGCATCGAGACGTCGAAATGCTCGCGCTCGTATCCGAACGAGCCGGCCATGCCGCAACAGCCGCTGGGGATCGTCTCGACCGTGTAATTCCGCGGCAGCGACAGGGCCGCCACCGTCGGTTGGACCGAGGCGAGGGCCTTCTGATGGCAGTGTCCGTGGAGGCGGACGGTGCGGGACTCGTGCGTGAAGGCGTCGGGGCCGATCCGCCCCGCCGCCGCCTCGCGGGCGAGAAACTCGTCGACGAGCAGCGCCCGCCCCGCGAGTTGCCGTGCCGCAGGGATCATGTCGCGCGGCACGAGATCGGGGACCTCGTCGCGGAAGCCGAGGATCGCCGACGGCTCGATCCCCACGAGCGGCGCCTCGTCGGTGATCACATCGGCGAGCCTGCGGACATTCTCGATCGCCAGCCCCCGGGCCTCGCGGAGGAGCCCCTTCGAGATCTGCGGCCGGCCGCTGGCGACGTGATCGGGGATCACCACCTCGTAGCCGAGTCGCTCGAGGAGCTCGACGGCCTTGATCCCGACCGGGGCGTCGAGGGTGTCGGTGAACTCGTCGCAGAACAGATGAACGCGACCGAGCCTGCCGGGGGGCCGCGGCCGGCCCCGAATCCAGCGGGAGAGTGTCAGGCCGTGGACGCGCGGGAGCGACCTCTCCGTGGCGAATCCCATCCCCCACTTCACGATCCGCGAGACACCCGGAGCCGAGACGATCGCGTTGTAGAGCCAGGGGACGCGCGCCGCCCATTGCATCGCCCGGCCCGTGTCGGCGATCAGCCGGGTGCGCCAGGGCACGCCGTGGGCGTCGATCCAATGCTGCTCCCATTCGCTCTTGAGCCTCGCCATGTCGACGTTCGACGGGCACTCGCTCTTGCAGCCCTTGCAGGAGAGACACAGATCCATCACCTCGGCGAGTTCCGGGGTCGTCCAGGGATTGGCCCCCGGGCTTCCCACCGTAGAGGCGAGCGCCTGGCGGAGGACATTGGCCCGGGCCCGGGTCGTGTCCTTCTCGTCGCGCGTCGCCATGTAGCTGGGGCACATCGTCCCACCCATCGCCGCCGACTTGCGGCACTGGCCGACTCCGCCACACTTCTCCGCCGCCCGCAGCACACCCTGCACGGCGTCGAAATTGAACACCGTCTCGTGGGTCGGCTCCGGCTCGCCCGGCACGATCCGCAGCTGCGTGTCCATCGGCAGGGTGTCGACGATCTTGCCGGGATTGAGGATCCCCTGGGGATCGAAGAGCCGCTTCACGGCCACGAGATGCCCGTAGCAGGCATCCCCGACCATCGTGCGGATGAACTCGCCGCGCAGGCGGCCGTCGCCATGCTCGCCGCTCAAGGAGCCGCGGTATTTCTTCACGAGGTGCGCGACGTCGGTGGCGACGTCGCGGAACATCTTCAGCCCCTCGGGCGAACGGAGGTCGAACAGCGGCCTGAGGTGGAGCTCACCGGCGCCGGCATGGGCGTAATGGATGCATTCGATGCCGTACTTCTCCGCCAGGAGCCGATCGAAGTCGGCGATGTAGGCGGGCAGGTCGTCGATGGCGACGGCGGTGTCCTCGATGATCTCACGCGGCTTCTTGTCGCCGGGGATGTTCTGCACGAGCCCCTGCCCGGCCCGGCGCAGCTCCCACACCTTGTTGGCGTCGTCGCCGAACAGCCGCGGGTAGGCATGGCCGATGCCGGCCGAGACGAGCGCGCGCTCGGTCGCCGACAGCGCCCGCTCGATCGCGACCCGGTCGGCGTGGCGGATCTCCACGACGAGGATCGCACCGGGATCGCCGACGACGAAGCTGCGGTTTCGCGTCTGTTCGGCGTTGTCCTTCGTGCACTCGAGGATCTTCCGGTCGATCAGCTCGCAGCCTGAGAGCACGCCCCCTTCCGCCGCCGCCGCCCCCTTCCCCTCGTGCATGACGACGACCGCGCCGCGGAGCGCCTCGTCGACGGTGGCGCAGTGGGCGACGAGCAGGCCGCCCGGGGGCGGGAGCGGAATCAGACCGAGTTCGAACTCCACGCCGACAAACAGCGTCCCCTCCGAGCCGGCCAAGAGCCGGCAGGCGTTGAAGGGGCGCCCGCTCGCCAGATCGAAGCAATCGGCGTCCATGAGGGCGTCGAGCGCGTACCCGGTATTGCGCCGGGTGACAGCGGCCTTCGGAAAGCTCCGCTCCACCTCGGCGCGCACCGCCGGGTCGGCGAGGAGGTCGCGGAGCCCCTTGTGGATCGTCGTCTCGAGCGTGTCGGGACCGCCGCACTTCGCCGTGAACTCAGGCGCCGATTCGGCCGCGAACGTCACCTCCGAGCCGTCGGCGAGGAATCCACGGGCGGCATGGAGATGGTCGCGCGTCGTCCCGAAGGCGATGGAGTTGGAACCGCACGAATTGTTCCCCACCATCCCCCCGATCATCGCCCACGAGGCGGTCGAGGTCTCGGGCCCGAAGTACAGGCCGTGCGGCGCGAGGAATTGATTGAGCGCGTTGCGGACGACGCCCGGCTGGACGCGGACGGTGCGCCGCTCGACGTCGAGCGCCACGATCCTGTTCATGTGGCGGCCGGTGTCGACGACGATCCCTCCTCCCACCACCTGACCGGCCAGCGACGTGCCGGCCCCACGGGGGATGATCCCCACGCCTTCGGCGGCGGCGAAGCGCACGATCGCACCGACGTCGGCGTCGGTCTTCGGCAGGGCCACTGCCAGCGGTCGCTGCTGGTATTCGGAAGCGTCGGTGGCGTAGATCGTCCGCGCCAGATCGTCGACGAGCAGATTTCCATCGAGCCTCTCGGCAAGCGCGGCGAGCCGCTCGAAGAATCGTGGATCCGGCCGGAAGCGGCCGACGACGGGGGGCGACTGGTTCGACGCGTGATGGGGCATGGCAGGCCATGTGACGAGGAGGCGTGGGCACGAGCGATCGACCGATTCATGGTAGCCTTTTTGCGAGCCCGTCCCGACGCGCTTTCCCTTTCCGACGGACCATCATGTCGATCCCACCCACCGAACTCCCGCCGGTCGATCTCCGCCGACTCGGCACCGTCACGGTGGCGACGCTCCTCGACAAGCGATTGCTCGGGGCACGGGCCGCCGCCGCCTTCGACGAACACCTGTTCCCCGTGGCCGACGGCCTCGGCGGGGACGGACTGGTGGTCAATTTCTCCCGCGTGACGTACTTCGGGAGCGATTCGTTCGGCCGCCTCATCGAACTCGCCGCACGGGTGGAGCGTGCCCACGGGTGGCTGACGTTGTGCCACATCGATCCGCGGATCGAGCAGGTGTTCCGCATCACCCGGCTCGACACGAAGTTCGACATTGCCGACGACCTCGAAACGGCGATCGGCTCGGGACGGCCGACCGACCCGGCCTGAGCGGAACCGGTGGCCATGCCGCGCAAGACACCCATGGGCCGCGAGACACAACGCACGCTGTTCGACGACGACCCGCTCCCCACACCGGCGGCGCGAAGCGCTGCGCCCCAGCCGGTGCAGCCGGCCGAGGTCGCCGCCGACATCCGCGATCTCACCGCCAAGCTCCCGCCGCAGGTCCACCTCGGCACGTCGAGCTGGTCGTTTCCCGGTTGGACAGGGCTCGTCTACGCGCCGCGCGGCGGCAAGCCGGAGAGCGAGCAGCGCCTGGCGCGCGAAGGACTCGCCGCCTACGCCAAGCACCCGCTGTTTGGCAGCGTGAGCCTCGACCGTACTTTCTACGCGCCCCTCGACTCGTCCGAGTACGCCCGCTACGCCGCAGCGGTGCCCGATGGGTTCCGCTTCATCGTCAAGGCACCGGCGGCGATCACAGACCCCTTCAAGCGGCTCGGTGGCTCCGGGCAGGTCAGCGGCGACAATTCCCAGTTTCTCGATGCCGCCACGGCGGCGGCGGTGTGCGTCGCGCCGGCCGTGGCCGGTCTGGGGACGAAGCTCGGCGCGATCGTGTTCCAGTTTCCCCCCTTGGGACGGGCGCTGCTCGCCGACGTGCCGCGCCTCGTCGCCCGTCTCGTTTCATTCGTGGCAGCGCTCCCGCGGACGCGCACCGACGGCCTCCCGCACGGCCCGGCGATCGCGCTCGAGATCCGCGATGCCGCGCTCGTGTGTGAAGCGCTCGCCGCCGGGCTCGTCGACACCGATGCCGTGCCCTGTCTGGCGGCCCATGCACGGATGCCGCCGCTCGACGAGCAGGCGAAGGTGTGGCGGCTCGAGCGATTTTCGAGCCAGCGCCCGCTCGTCGTCCGCTGGAATCTCCATGCCGGCAAGGAATACGAAGGGGCGAAGCAGGAATACTTCCCCTTCGACCGGCTCGTCGAGGAGGATCTCCTGACGCGCGACACGCTCGCGCGGCTCGTTCGCACGGCGGCCCGATCGGGAAGGACGGTGCTCGTGACGATCAACAACAAGGCAGAGGGCTCGGCGCCGTGGAGCGTCCGCCGTCTCGCCGAGGCGATTGCGGGCAGCACCTGAAGCGTTCCCCAGGAAGGCTTCTGACGGGATTGAGTCGCGAGGCTCTCGCTGCGCCGAAGCCCCGAGGTACAACGGTGCGATCGGGGCGACGAGGGCGACGCACTTTTCGAAACGCATGCCGCGGCCGCGAGTCAGTCGCCGGGAAGAAAGACCCAGAGCGACGGTCGCCCGCAGTTACAGTGCACGGCCCGGCCCAGCAGGCCAAGCCCTGCCGCGCTGAGAAACACGCTCGTGCGCGCCGCATCCCAGAAACCGTGCAGGCCCAGCGAGTGTGGCCCGCGCAACCGCTGGGTGACGCTCGGCACAGGATGGAAGATCGTTTCGACCCATGGCGGCCGATTCCGCTCGCGGTCCTGGAGATCGTCGATCGCGGCGATCGACCTTTCCATGGTGCTGCGGGAACAGCCCGCTTCGAGCACCCGCTCATCCACCTCCGTGACACCGCGGCGGCTCGGCGTGGGCAGCAGGAGAAGCCCGAGAAACGACCACAGTGTGAACCAAAGACTGAGGTCGACGGTGCCGGAGGCCGTACCCAGCCGATCGCGGCCCACCAGGCAGGCGGCTACCGCAATGCCGGTGAGTGTGAAGCCCAGTGCCAAAAGGCGGCCCCGCAGCCAACTCCCGGAACCGACAGCCATGGTCCGCCGCTCCAGGGCCGCTGCAAGCTGATCGGGCTCGAGCATCTCCCGCCATTTCATGGGCAGCAGATGGAGCCTCGGCACGAGCACGCCGACAATGCCGCCGGTGAATCCCTCGTCCTGGCTCTCGGCGACGAACGTCGCGACGGATTCCTCCGCGCCGGTGGAGCGCTCGTCGCTGGGAGTCACCTCGAGCGGCGCGGCGGCCGAGGCGAGGAGCACGCGGCCACGCAGGAGCAGCAGCATGAGAGCAGCACCGGCCAACACCACGCCGACGATGCCTCCGAGCCTTCCCGCAGCGAACATCGCGACCGCGGTCGAGAACAGGAGGGTGGCATGCACCGCGACGCCGCGGGCCAAACCCGCCAAATACCTTCCGAGCGGCGGATGGGCGCGCTGAAATCTCCGCGGCAGCAGGAAGCCGCCACAGAGATCCAGCGGCAATTGGATGGCAACGTAGCAAAGCACGAATGCCAGCAACCCGAAAATCTGCGCCGCCACTGGAGCCTCGGCTGCGGGCATGACCCACCCGCTCGCGTTCACGGCCAATGCCGTGACACTGAGCACCACCATCGTGCCGACCGCGGAGATGCCCAGCCACAACCGCGCCCGGCCATACCCCGGGAGCGTATCGGCGGTGCTGGCCTGCTCGGGCGGCTTCGCCGACTTCGCCCGCTGCATCGCCTCGGCCGTCTTACGAATACCGCGGAGCATGCCACCGAAGACGATCTCGTGGAGCGGGGCTACCGTATACCAGTAGAGGATCCCGATCAGCCCCCGCGGCCTGTACAGGGCCGTCATCTTGAGTTCCGTCGGGGAGTCGGCCGAACCGTCGGCAGGCAGGATCTCGAACTCGAGCTTCGCCTCGCCGGGCAACTTCATCTCCGCCCGGAGTGAGAGAGATCGGTCGCGATCAATGCCGACCACCCTCCAGAAATCGAGCGTCTCGCCAAACTCGACGTTCTCCGGATGCCGCCGGCCTCGACGCAGCCCCGGCCCACCGACAAGCGTGTCCATCCAGCCCCGCAGTCGCCAAAGCATGTCGCCGGCATACCAACCATTCCCACCGCCAATGCGACAGACGGCGGCAAACACACTCGCCGGATCGGCGTCGATTTCCACCGACCGGCGGTCGGAGAAGACGGTGCCACCAGCCCAGGAAGGGTCGCCTGGGATCGGGCCGGCCACGCTCCACCTCGTCTCCACTGCACCGGCCTCGACCTTCCGCAGCGCCCTCGTGATCGCCTCCCGAGCCCCGAATGCCGCGTGCGGCATGAGCCGCTGAGTATCGTCGTTGGTGAGCACGACCCGGTTTCTCAAGCCCTCGGCCAGGGGCCGTGCGATCCGATACGACACCGGCGTGACGAGGTTGATCCACAGTGAGCTCAGCCGCGGCGTGAGCACAGGCACCGGCACGATGAGCCGCCGCGGTAAGCGGAGCTCCTCGGCCATGATCTGCATCAACTGCTGATAGGGAAAGACGTCCGGACCACCGATCTCGAGCGTACATCCGGCTGACTGGGGCACCTCGAGACAGCGGACAAGCCAGTGGAGGACGTCCTCGATGGCAATCGGCTGGCATTCCGTCTTCACCCAGCGCGGAGTGACCATCACGGGCAGCCGCTCGACGAGATAGCGGAGAATCTCGAAGGAGGCCGATCCGGCCCCGATGATCATCGCGGCACGAAAGGTTGTGACAGGCACGTTTGTGGCGGCGAGCTCCTGCTCGACTTCGCGGCGCGAGCGGAGGTGGACGCTCAGGTCGGGGCCCATTTCGCCCAGGCCGCCCAGGTAGACGATCCGCGACACCCCGGCCCGGGCGGCAGCGCGGGCGAAGGAAGCGGCCAGCGTCCGATCGCGAGCGGCGTATTCACCGCCACTCGACTCCATGGAATGGACGAGGTAGTAGGCGACCGAGGCTCCGGTCATTTGATCGGCGAGAGCGTCCTCCGAGGAGACGTCACCGGCAACAACCTCGACCGCCGGGTGCGATCGCCAGGGTTTTTGATCGAGCTTCCGGGGTGCCCGAACGAGGCATCGAACGCGATAGCCTGCCTCGAGCAGGGCGGGCACGAGCCTCCCCCCGACGTAACCCGTCGCCCCGGTGACAAACACGGTCTCATGGCGGCGCGAGTGGCTCATCGGAGACACGCTGGTGGGCCCTTTCCGCTGGTCAAACGATCTGGAGGCCATAGAGTGGTGGCACGTCGAATGCTGTCCGAGCAGGACGCGTAAGCCTCTCCCTTAGGAACCGCACGCCATGGCGAATGACAACCAACTCGACTGGTCCGACCTTGCGATCGGGCTCTACGACCGCCTGACCGGTCGGAAGGCTGAGATCACGTATGAGTTCGACACCATGCATGTGAAAATCCCCAGTGGCACCGGTCCTTCGGCCACGCATGCCGAGTGGATCCTTCACGGCACCGTGAAGATCCGCACCCGCGACCTGGGCACTTGAAATGCCCCCCCAGGCAGATCGCCCTCTGACTCCGATGGCTGCTCTGCGGATCGAAGGCCATCTCAGCGGCAGCTGTGACGGCCGTCCGATCTCGATCACGGCCGATGCAGGAGGGATTTGTCTCGCAGTAGACTCCGTCCGTTCGGCGTGGCGACTGCGCAGGCAACTGCCGGCGCTCCAGGGCGTGCTCGGGGCACTCGATCGTGGGCAGGTCCCGATCCGGCTGAAGATCAGCTCGGTCGGAGAGTTTTCCGTCCCTGCGATTCCAGATTGGGTCCCTCGGTGGGTCTTGCGCTTGGCCGGGCTGCGATAGGCTCGGCCGAGGGAGATCCGGGGACCGAGTCATTCGCCGCATCCGGCTCCGATCGGTTGCCCGGAAGCAAGTCCGAAGGGTTGGCGACGGGCGACCGCGGGTGCAACCGGCCGCGAGTGCACTCGACACCCCGCGTTCCAGGAGTGACCGATGCCTGAGTCAGCGTCGATGCGGCTTTCGATGGTGGTCAATCCTCCCACCGACCGGCATCTCGAGTGGGCGGCACAGGTCGGCGTCAGCGACGTCGTCATCCCCTATCCGGGCCTCGACCCCGCCGCCCTCGGCGCCACCTGCCGCCGGATCGCCTCCTTCGGGATGCGCTGCACCCATGTGGAGCGGAAGCTCCCCCACCTCGGGCTCGTCCATGGACTTGCAAACCGTGACGAGCAGGGGGCGGCGATCAAGACGCTCCTGCGGAACATGGCCGAGAATCGGATGGAGGTGCTTTGCTACAACTGGATGCCAGACGAGGATTGGCAGCGGACGAGTGCCGTCGCCCCGGCCCGTGGCGGCGCGAAGGCGACCGCCTTCCGGCTCGCCGACATCGGCAGGACGGCGCGGCCGACGGTCACCGATGCCGACGGCCTCCCCTCCGTGCGGACTCCCCTCGAAAAGCTCTGGGAGCATCTCCACCGCTTCCTCGACGAGATCGTGCCGGTGGCGGAGGCCTGCGGGATCCGCCTCGCGCTCCACCCCGACGATCCGCCGCTCGACGAGTTCGCCGGGCAGGCGCGGATCATGCACACGAATGCCGCGCTCGAGCGGGCGACGGCACTCGTTCCTTCGCGCGCGAACGCGATCTGCTACTGCGTCGGCTCCCTCCATCCGGCCGGGGAGGACGTGATCGCCGGGATCGAGGCCCTCAGCGATCGGATCGCCTTCGTCCATGCCCGCAACGTCCGCGGCACGGCCGCCGATTTCGTCGAGACCTGGCACGACGACGGCGAGATCGACATGCCGGAAGTGATCCGGGCACTCAAACGGATCGGCTACTCGGGTACCGTCCGGCCCGACCACGCCCCGAGCATGGCGGGGGAAAGCAACGAGACACCGGGCTATGAAATGCTCGGCAGGCTGTTTGCCGCCGGCTATCTCAAGGGGCTCTTTGACGCGGCGTGACGCGGGCCGGGCCACGCTGGGGATCAGGCTGCCGCAAGCGGCAGAAGTTCTTCGCGATCGATTTCCGGCTGGCCGAGCGACCGGAGTAGGTTCGCAAAAAGGTCTGGATCGAACTGCGATGGATCGGTGATCTCGACGCCGATGGGTCGCCCGTCAGCCGAGCGATCGACAAGCAGCACATCGTCGATCCGCTGGGTCGATGCCACCGAATCACCCTGCTGTCGCGGCAGTTGCAGGTAGGCGGCAATCGGCCGGCCGCGCCGATACGTCACTTTGAGTGAGACTCGCTTCACGTTGACGCCTCCTTGTAGGCTGTGATCACGACGATCACCTGATCGACCTCATCCGGCTCCACCACCACCTCCCAGGCATCGCCAAGATGCGTCGTCGCGATGACCCACCTTCCGACCCTGGAACCGACCCGAAGGCCATCGGCGTCTTCCATCATTAAGCGAATATCGGCTTCCGAAAATCCTCGGTCTATCATCCTGTCCTGCAGGTGAGCGCACAACTCAAGCTCAAAGTTCCACCACGCCGGCCAATTGCTCTCTGGCATCGACAGCCCTTCTTCGATGGTTTGCCAGGACATCCTATCCCCTGCCGCCGGCATCACCCCTCCCGGAACTCACGTTGCGGCGAAAAAGCACCCCTGGGCCGTACCTGCTGCACCTCGAGGTGCTCCGCGATCGGATCGCTGACGCCGAGCGGTATCCTTTCAACCTCCCGGCTGTCCGGGCCTTGAGCGTGCTGCCGTTCCATCCGCAGGTCACGTTCCTCGTCGGTGAGAACGGCGCCGGCAAGTCGACGCTGCTCGAGGCGATTGCCGTCGCCTCCGGGCTCAACGCCGAAGGGGGGAGCGTGAACTTCACCTTCGCCACCCGGGCGAGCCACTCCCCGCTTGGCGAATGCATCCGACTGGCGAAGGCGCTGACGAGGCCGCGCGACAGCTACTTCCTCCGGGCCGAGACGTTCTACAACGTGGCGACCGAGATCGAGCGGCTCGACCAGGGGCCGGATGGCCCGCCGATCATCGACGGCTACGGCGGCAGGTCGCTCCACGAGCAGTCGCACGGGGAGTCGTTCTTCTCGCTCTTCAAGAATCGATTCCGGGACAACGGGCTCTACCTGCTCGACGAACCCGAGGCGGCGCTGTCGCCGACTCGACAGGTCGAGTTTCTCGTGCTGATGCACGACTCCATCCGCCGGGGCTGCCAGTTCGTGATCGCCACCCACTCGCCGATCATCATGGCCTACACCGACGCCCGCATCCATCTCCTCGACCGGCAGGGGATTCGCGACGTCGCCTATACCGACACCGAGCACTATCAGGTCACGCGGCGGTTCCTGAGCAATCCCAAGCGAGCGCTCGAGACGCTTCTCGGCGAAGAGCCCGAGGTCAACTCGAGCGGTGGAGGAGACTCGTGAGCGTGCCCAGTGGTGGGGATCCTCTGCTGGCTACGAGGTGCTGACCGCAGCCGATCCACAAGCCTTGAAGCAGGACGAACCGACGGTTATACTTTCGGTATGAAAACTGCCGTCTCGATCCCTGACGACGTGTTCGCGGACGCGGAACGATTGGCGTCGCGCCTGCAAACGTCTCGCAGCCAACTCTACGCCCGGGCCATCGCCGAGTTCGTCGCCCGTCATGACGATGACCGGGTCACGGCGCTGATGGATCAAGCCGTCCGCGAAGCTGGAAGCGAAGATGACGCGTTTCCGCGTGCGGCCGCGAAGCAAGCGGCTCGTCGCAACGAATGGTGATCGTACTGAATGATCGTTGCGCAAGGCGAAGTCTGGTGGGCTGATCTCGCTGAACCGATCGGCTCGAGCCCAGGATACCGTCGGCCGGTGGTCGTGCTTCAGTCTGACGCGCTCAACAGGAGCCAGATCGCCACGGTCGTCTGTGTCGTCCTGACGAGCAATCTTCGCTGGTCGATTGCCCCCGGCAATGTCTTGCTCAAGGCCAAGCAGACCGGACTCGATCGCGATTCCGTCGCCAATGTCACGCAACTGGTGACGATCGACAAGCGGCAACTCAGCGAGCGCGTCGGGAGGGTCCCGAAGAGACCGATGGAGGGGATCTTTTCCGGAATCGATCTCATCCTGGGCCGATAAGACAGCCCGAGCGAATGGGAAAGAGCCAGACCCGCCGGGGGGACGGCCGAGCCCGGCGGCGCGTACACTTGCACCCGAGCGGCGGAGGGGGGTGAAACGCCTTCGCTACCGCCGCGTATTCCCCCGGGGCATTTCATGGCCAACCGTCGCCGCCGCCGCGCCTCGCCGCAGCGTCAGTCTGCCCCGCCCCTGAATCATCGCCTCCCTCAACGGAGCCTGCTGCCGTGCCCCGCTTGCCACGTGTCGCCCCGGTTCTCGCCGGGCTTTTTGTGCTCCTCGGTGGAATCCTCGTCATGAATCCCCCCGGACGCTCCGCCGAGCCAGCAGGGCCCGATCGGGCCCGTGAAGGGCAGTGGGTGACCGTTCAGCGGGCCCTCGACGAAGGGAAGCCGAAGTCGGCCCTCGAGGCGCTTGCCGGGATCGAGGAGGGGGCGATTGCGGCCAAGGCCTGGGACGAGGCAGCGCGGGCGATCGCCACGAAGGTCATCGCCGAAACCGGCGACCGCCCCCAGGAAGATCCCGAGCGCCTCGTGCGCCTCGAAGCGGCGCTCGAAAAAGCCCCCGCCGAGGTGAAACCCGTCCTCGAGGCGATCCTCGCCAACTGGACCTGGGGCTTCTTTCAGAACAATCAATGGCGTTTCGCGCAGCGCACCGGAGGCGCCAGTGGCGGCGTGAACGACGAGGGGAAGGCGGTCGACGGGATCGCGGGAATCGCCTCGTGGGATCTGCCGCGGATCATCGCCGAGATCCGCCGCCGGTTCACTCAAGCGCTCGAACCGGCCGAGCGTCTCCAGTCGCTGCCGGTCGGCGAATGGAACCAGATCCTCGACAAGGGCTCGATGCCCGACGCCTGGCGACCGACGGTGTGGGATGTCGTCGCGCATGATGCCCTCGCCTTCGCGGCCTCCGGTGTGCGCGGGCTCGCCGATCCGGAGGATGTCTTCGAGATTGAGATCGATTCACCGGCCCTCGGCACGCGGCAAGCGTTCCTCGCCTGGAGGCCGGAGGAGGCCACGACCGACTCCGATTCACCGCTCCTCGGCGAGATGACGCTCTTCCGCCGCCTCCTCGAAGCCCACGCCGGCGACGCCGATCGCACGGCGCTGTTGGCCGCCGATCTCGATCGGATCGAACGGGCAAGCGCCACGGCGATCTCCCCTGGCGGCGATGACGACCGCACCGCGCGAACGATCGCGGCCCTCGAGGCCTTGCTCGCCGACTGCGGCGACAACGAGGTCGCGGCGCTGGTTCGCCATCGGCTGGCGGGCGTCGTGCGGCAGGGCGACGACGACGACGCGGTCGTGAAGGCCCGGCGAATCGCGGCTGCCGGGGCTGCCTCCCACCCTGACTCTGCAGGGGGCAAGCTCTGCAAAAACCTCGTCGCTGAGATCGATGGGAAGTCGCTCGAACTGTTCACCGAACGCACCTGGACCGCCCCCTGGCCTGCGATCCGCGTGCGATACAAAAACCTCACGAAAGTCCACGTCCGCATCCTGAAGGCCGACTGGCTCGCCCGCCTCCGGGCAGGAAAGCCGCAGTGGCAGTGGCTCGACGACGGTGATCGGGCGAAGCTCGTCGCCGCGAAGCCCCTCAAGGCTTTCGCCGCAGATCTCCCCGCCACGGAAGACCTCCGCGACCACACCCACGACATCAGCGCCCCGCAGGATCTCCCACCCGGCGCGTACTGGGTGCTCGCGAGCGCCGACGACGACTTCGGCCCCGAGGACAACATTGTGGCCACGACGCTCGTGTGGGTGACGCGTCTGGCAGTGGTCCAGCGCATCGACGTCTTCCCCGGTGCCGGCGGCCCGCTTGCCGGTCATGTCGTCGACAGCTCGAGCGGCGTCCCCGTGGCCGGCGCCACCGTGCAGGCCTTCGTCCAATCCCAAAACGGCAGCCCTCCGCCCTTCGAGCCGGGGGCGACGGTGACGACCGACGCCGACGGGTTCTACGAGATCGCCATCGAGCCACGGCGCGAGACGCTCCTCCAAGTCAAGGCGACGCTCGACGGCGCCGTGCACGAGATCGCCTCCGATCCGCGCGCAGTCTGGCAGCAGGATCAGCCGCAGCAGCATGCGAGCTTCATCCTCATGGCCGACCGTGGCATCCACCGCCCCGGGCAGATCGTCCGCTACAAGGGAATCCTCGCCCACACCGATCGAACGAAGGGGGTCTACCGGGCGCTTGCCGACCGGGCCGTGAGCGTGACGTTCCGCGATGCCAATGGCCGCGAGCTTTCCCGGCAGCCGCAAACAACGAACGCGACCGGCTCGTTTCACGGCGAGTTTGCCATTCCCTCAGGCGCCCTGCCGGGGCAATGGGGAATCGTCGCCGAAGGGGAGGGGGCGAACGGCTTTCTCGCGGTCCGCGTCGAGGAGTACAAGCGGCCGAAGTTCAAAATCGAGCTCGCCGCGCCGCGCGACCGGGTTGTCCTCGACAAGGCCGTGTCGCTCGTCGGCACTGCCACCACCTACACCGGCCTGCCGGTGGCCGGCGCCAAGGTCCGCTACCGGGTCGAGCGACAGATGCGCTTCCCCCCGTGGTGCCGCTGGTTCTTCCCCTGGCTTCCGTTCGACGGCGGCCCGGCCAGGATCGCCCGCGGCAGCGTCACGACCGATGCCGACGGGAGGTTCACCGTGGAGTTCACGGCGAAGCCCGACCGGGGCGTGCCGGTCGACAGCCTGCCGGTGTTCACCTACCGGGTGGTCGCCGATGTCACCGATCCATCAGGGGAGACGCGCGTCGGCGACCGGGCCGTGCATGCCGGCTTCGCGCCGCTCGAAGCCGAAGTGAAGGCCGAGGCCTGGCAGGCGACAGGCCCGGACGGGGCGCCGGCCGAAGTAACGCTCACCGTCTCGACCCGGTCACTCGACGACGAGCCGCGCGCGGCTACTGGCACGCTCACGATTCGCCGCCTCGTGCAACCGCAGCAGCCGATCCGCGGCGACCTCCTCCAGGAGTTCGCCATGCCGCGTCCCCGCGCCGCCGGTCGCCCCGCGCCCGGGGCACAACGTGGCGGCAAACCGGGCCGGCTCCCCCCTGCACGCCCAACCCCAGATCCGAATGATCCTGAAGTGTGGGAGAGCGGCGAGGAGGTCTTCAAAGCCGAGGACACCACCGACGCCGCCACCGGCAAGGCCGTGGCGAAGATCAAGCTTGGCCCCGGCATCTACCGGGCGGAGTTCGTCGTCCCCGGCGTCGACGGTACCCCCGACGTGAAGGCCCGCCACACGATTGAAGTCATCGCGCCCGAGGCCACGGTCGGCACGATCCGCCGCCCCCTCATGCTCACCGCCGCGACCACGAAGGCCGCGCCGGGAAGCAGCTTCGAGGCGATCGTCGCCACCGGCTACGACCAGGGCCGCGTCCTCGTCGAGACCCTCCGCGACGGCAAGCTCCTCTCCCGCTTTTGGACCGAACCGGGGCAGACCCAGTGGCCAGTGCGGGTCGAAGTGGGGGACGAGCACCGCGGCGGCTTCACGCTCCGCACGTGGATGGTGCGCGACGGCCGGATGCATCTGAAGGAGCAGGTGATCGACGTCCCTTGGACGAACAAATCCCTCGAGATCGCCTGGGAGCGGTTCACGCGCCGGGTCGAGCCGGGGGCGAAGGAGGTCTGGCGGGCGCGCGTGAAGACTGCCGACGATGCCCTCGACGGGGCAGGGAAGGGGGTGCCGGCCGAGATCGTGGCGACCCTCTACGACCAGTCGCTCGATGCGCTCGCGCCGCTCGCCTGGCCCTCCGGTCTCTCCGCGCTTTTCCGCAGTGAGGCCTCTCCGGTGGTGCCGTTGTTCAGCAATCGGCCCGAAGTCCTCCAGCAGCTCGTGGGCAGCTGGTCAGTGCAGCATGTGCCGGTCGAGATGAGTTTCCGCCGGTTCCGCGATCCGTTCGGCACCCAGCAGATGCAGTTTTTCGGCTTCAACCGCCGCGGAATGATGCCGATGATGCGCGGCGCGATGCCGATGGCGGCTCCGATGATGGCTGACGCGATGATGGCCGACGCGGCCCCGGGCCGGATGATGGCCAAGGGGGCGCCTGTCGCTCTCGGCCTCGAGTTTGCCGCCCAGGAAGCAGGGGGAGGGCCGCCGCCGGACGTCGCCGCCACTCCCGCCGCCGCTCCGCCGCCGCCACGGAAAAACCTCGTCGAGACGGCGTTCTTCTTTCCCAGTCTCCAGAGCGCCGACGACGGCAGCGTGACGATCGAGTTCACCCTCCCCGACACGCTCACCACCTGGCAGTTCAAGTCGCTCGCCCACGATGCGAGCCTCCGCTCCGGCACGCTCCTCGACACCGCCGTGGCCGCCAAGGACCTGATGGTCGAGCCGGTCGTGCCGCGCTTCCTCCGCGAAGGAGACGTCGTCGAGATCCCGGTGAAGGTCGGCAATCGCTCGACCGGCTCGCTTGCCGGAAAGGTGCGCCTGGAACTCTTCGACGCCCGCACCGGCGACTCCCGGCAGGCGCTCCTCGAGACGCCGGCCGAACAGCCTTTCGAGCTTGCCGCCGGGCAGTCGAAGCCCGTGGTCTTCCGGGTGCGCGTCGCCGATGGCACGGAGACCTTGCGCTATCTCGCCACCGGCGTGGCGGGACGGGCCGCCGATGGTGAAGAGGCTTTTCTGCCGGTCCTCTCCCGGCGGGTCCTCGTCGACGAATCGGTGCCGATCACGCTCCGCGGCCCCGGTACGCGCACCGTGACGGTGCAGCGCCTCGCCAACATTGAGAACCATCCCTCGATCGCCAGCCAGTCGCTCGTCGTCCAGGCGGCGTCGAATCCGGCCTGGTATGCCGTCCTCGCCCTGCCGTCGATCGCCGAGCCGACCGACGAGAGCGTCGAGACCCTGTTCACAAGGCTCTACGCCAACGCCTGGGCCGGCCACATTGCCCGCTCCGACGAGCGGATCGCGGCCGTCTTCGAACAGTGGCGGAATCCCCCGCCAGGCCAGAAGCCGCTCGAGAGCCCGCTCGAGAAAAACTCGGAGCTCATGCAGACGCTCCTCGCCGAGACGCCGTGGGTGCGTGAGGCGGTCGACGAGCGCGAGGCGCGCCATCGCATCGGCCTGCTCTTCGACGCCAATCGGGCGGCCGAGGAGCAGACCTCGGCGCTGCGGCGCCTCGAAGGGATGCGAGCGGGTGACGGCGGCTGGCCCTGGTTCCCCGGTGGGCGCACCTGCACGCCGGTGACGCTGTCGATCCTCGCGGGCTTCGGCCGACTCCGCGCCGCCGGAGTCGATCTCGACATCCAACCGGCGCTCGCCACGCTCCCCTGGCTCGACGGTCGGTTCGTCGAATGGCAGCGCGAAGCGCTCAAGGTGAAGGGGGAGCCGACGATCGACTCTGGTATCGCCCTCGCCCTCTACGCCCGCAGTTTCTTCGCCGCCGACATGCCGCCGCAAGGCGAGGCCGCGGCGGCGATCGACTTCTGGCGCGCGGTCGCCCGAAAGACCTGGATGAAGGTCGATGCCCGCCGCTCGCAGGGGCATCTGGCGATCGCGCTTTTCCGCTCCGGCGACCGGGAGACGGCGCTGTCGATCATCGACAGCCTCCGGCAGCGCGCCGTCGACGCCGACGTGAAGCCGGGTGAGGAGAAGGATGCCTGGCAGGGGATGTGGTGGCGGGATCCCCATCCGGCCTGGTGGCAGTGGGCGGCGGCGCCGATCGAGACGCAAGGAGTCATGATCGAGGCGTTCGACGAGGTGGCCGGCGACCGCGACGCCGTCGAGGCGCTGAAAGTCTGGCTCTTGTCGCAGAAGCGCACGAGCCAATGGCGCGGCAACCGGGCGACGGCCGACGCCATCGGCGCCCTTCTCGGCCGCGGCGAGGATCTCCTCGGTTCGACGGAGCTGGTGACGGTCGACGTCGGTGGCGAGAAGATCGAGCCGGGGAAGGACGGCGCGCCCCGTGCCGAGGTGGGGACGGGATTCATCGAGACCAGGTTCACGCGCCGCGAGATCGAGCCCCGGATGGGGAATGTCACACTCTCGCGGAAGGAGAAAGGGCTCGCCTTCGGTGGCGTCCACTGGCAATACCTCGACGACATCGCCAATCTCCCGGCGGTGGGGAGGGCAGAGCTCGCGATCGACAAGCAGCTGTTCGTGAAGCGGCAGACGAAGGCCGGCCCGGAGCTCGTGCCGGCAGCCGAGGACGGATCGACGCGGGTGGAGGTGGGGGACGAACTCGTCGTGCGCCTCGTGGTCACGAGCGACCGCGATTACGAGTTCCTCGAGCTCTCCGATCACCGCCCGAGCCTCACCGAACCCCTCGACGTCCTCTCCGGATGGCGGTGGGCCGACGGGGCGGGATGGTATCTCGCCATCCGCGACGCCTCGACGCAGATGTTCTTCGAGCGCCTCCCACGGGGCACGCACGTCTTCGAGTATTCGCTCCGCGCGGCTCACCGGGGCACGGCCTCGAGTGGCTTCGCCTCGATCCGCAGCCGCTACGCGCCGGAGTTCTCCGCCCACTCCGGTTCCGTCGGCCTGGACGTGGAGTGAGCGCGGGGCGTGGTATCCTCCCCCCATGGACAAGCCCACGAGACCGATCGATCAGCGCCGCCGCGACGAGGACGGCGCCGTCGTGACCACCGAACTCGCCCGCGAGCGCAACCGGGAAGCGGCCGACCGCACCCTCCTTGCCTGGATCCGCACGAGTCTGGCGATGGTCAGCCTCGGTTTCGGGATCGAGCGCTTCGGGCAGGCGGCGGTGGGGCTCGACGGCGGCGGATTCTCGCCGCTGAAGACGAGATTCTACGGGGCGACCCTGATGGCGCTCGGGATCGTGGCGACGCTCGCCGGGATGTGGGAGCACCGCCTGGTGCTCCGTGCGATCGCCGGTGACGCCTACCGCTACGCCGACCGCACGCCGATCGCGCGGTGGCTCGGCGCCGGGCTCGTGATCGTCGGCATCGCCGGGCTCGCCGCCATGCTGTTCGCCACCTGATCCGCGGAGGCTCCGATGGTCTGGGATCATGTCTACGATCCGCTCGGATCGCCGTTCTTGTCCACGGTCGTGGCGATGCTGCCGCTCGTGGTGCTGCTGGGACTCCTCGCCGGCTTGGGGTGGTCGGCCCAGCGGGCGGCGCTCGCGGGGCTGGTGACGGCCCTCGGTGTCGCCGTCGGCATCGTCGGCATGCCGCTCGACGCGGCGGCCGCAGCCATGGTCTACGGCGCCTGCTTCGGGCTGTTCCCGATCGGCTGGATCGTCGTCACGGCGATGTTCCTCTCCAGCCTGTCGGTCGAAGCCGGTGCCCTCGATACGATGAAACGATCGGTGACGCGGCTCTCGGCCGATCACCGCATCCAGGCGCTCCTCATCGCCTTCTCGTTCGGCGCGTTCCTGGAGGGGGCCGCCGGCTTCGGTGCGCCGGTGGCGATCTCGGCGGCGCTCCTCACCGGTGCCGGCTTTCCCGCCTTCGAGGCGGCCTGCCTGGCGCTGATCGCCAACACCGCGCCGGTCGCGTTCGGCGCCCTCGGCACGCCGATCATCACCCTCGCCAAGGTGACCGGCCTGGAGGAGCAGGCGATCTCGGCGATGGCGGGGCGGCAGCTCCCTTTCTTTTCGCTCATCGTCCCGGCTTGGATGGTGGTGACGATGGCGGGCTGGAAGGGGCTTGCCGGAGTGTGGCCGGCGGTCCTCGTCTGCGGCGCGTCGTTCGCGATCGTGCAGGCGGGCGTCGCCAACCTCGTCGGCCCCGCGCTGGTCGATGTCGTGGGGGGGCTTGCCAGCCTCGTCTGCCTGGCGGCGTTCATGCGCGTCTGGCAACCGCGGGAGTGCTGGCGTTATGGCGTTTCCGGGATTCGCTCGGAGTCGCCCGACGAGGAGATCGATCCACCGGGGAAGATCGTGTGGGCGTGGATGCCCTGGGTGTTCCTTTCGATCGCCGTGTTCGTTTGGGGTCTGCCGGCGGTGAAGGCCGTTCTCGAGGCTCGGCCGGGGAGTGCCGTGGCGGCGATCGTGCCGGTCTCGACGGTGGCGCCGGAGTTCCCCGTGCCGCGCCTCCACGAGGCGGTCGCCAAGGTCGCCCCCGCGACGGACCTCGACCGCGAGTTGGAGAAGGCCGTTTATCGCCTCAATTGGCTCTCCGCCGCCGGCACGGGGATCTTGCTTGCGGCGCTGGTCTCCATCCCCTGGCTGGGCATCGGACCGCGGCGCGCGTGGCGGATTTGGCAGGAGAATCTCTCGCGAATGATCGCGCCACTCGCGACCATCGCCGCCATGCTGGGGCTCGCCTTCGTCACCCGCTACTCCGGCACCGACGTGATTCTCGGGCTGGCGATGACGCGGACAGGCCCCTTGTATCCGCTGTTCGCGGCGCTCCTCGGCTGGCTCGGTGTCGCCCTCACGGGCTCCGACACCTCGAGCAACGCGATGTTCGGCAGTCTGCAGCGCGTCACCGCCGAGCAGCTCGGTCTCGATCCGCTCCTGATCTGCACCGCCAACAGCACCGGCGGCGTGATGGGGAAGATGATCGACGCCCAGAGCATCGTCGTCGCCGCCACCGCCACGCGGATCGACCGGCAGGAGGGGGCGATCCTGCGACGTGTCTTCCCTCACAGCCTCGCTCTGGCCCTGCTCGTGGGGATGCTCGTCTGGCTGCAGAGCGGCCCGCTTGCCTGGATGATCCCCTGATCCACTCTGGCAGGGGAGATGTGGTGGCCCCCGCTGCAATCGGCCCGGTCAGCGGTAGAATCGGGACGGCTGTTCACGGTCGCCGCGATCCCCCAGTCCTGCAGGGCCACCCCCCATGCGTCGCGTCAATCTCCGCCTCCTCATCGCCCTGGCCCTGATCGTCGTGGGGGGGAGTGCGGGCCTGTACTGGCTGCGGAAGTTCCAGATGCGTCGGAATGCCGACGGCATGGCGAAGCAGGCGACCCTCCAGGCCGAGAAGGGGAACGACGAAGAGGCGATCCGTTTGCTCGCCCGCTACGTGTCGATCCGCCCGGACGACTCCGAGCGGCAGAAGGAGTACGCCGAGCTTCTCCTCCGTCAGGTCGATGGTGGAAAAGTCTCTCCGCGGACCGTCGGCGCGACGCTCGCCGCCCTCGAAGTCGCCGTCCGCAAGAACACCGACGACGATGTCCTGCGGGAAAAACTGGCGACGCTCCTCGCGCGCACCGGCGACATCGATTCCGCCCGCGACCATCTCGCCATGATCCGTGAGCGACGGACAGCCACCGAACCGGACGATGACTCCCGCCGCATCGATCTTTTGTTCGCGGCGCTGGCGGCACGGTCGGGGCGGTTCGACGACGCCGAAGAAGTGCTCGCGACGCTCGTCGGCTGGGATCGGCGCACGAAACGATTCGACCCTGATTTCACCCCTGCTCCAGGCAATCCCGAGGCCTTCGCGGCGCTCGCCGACATCGTCGAGAGACACCGCCGCGATTCGAAGGGGGCGGAGCAGATCGTGCAGCGGATGATCGAGGTTGCCCCCGAGGACGTCGCCACGTGGCAGACGATGGCGTCGTGGCGGGTCGGCCACAATCAGGCCGCCGAGGCCGAGAAGGCCCTGGAGCGCGGTCGGGCCATCGACCCTGACAATCAAGCGATCGCGCTGCTCGATCTACAGGTGGCGATGCTCACCAAGAGCTTCGACCGTGCCGAGCAACTCCTTGCCGGTGCACTCAAGGATGTCCAGGGAAGCGAACAGATCGTTGCCATCAAGGCGTACCTCGCGCGACGGCGGGACGACACCTCGGGAGTGCTCGAGACCCTCCGCGAGGGACTCGCCTCGATGCCCGGCAGCCCGTTGATCAGAAGCGAGCTCCTCGTCGAGCTTTCGGACGCGAGGAAGCTCGAAGACCTTCGTCCGTTGATCGAGGAATCGCGTCCGATCCTCGGCAAGGACGCACCGGCTCTGCTGTGGGCCGAGGCGACGGTCGCCATGGCCGAGCAGCGCTGGCTCGAGGCGCTCCAGACGTGGCAGCGTGTCCGGCCGCAAGTGGCCGCGGACGAATCGATGACCCGCCGCGTCGACCTGGCCCTCGCCAATTGCCACGGGGCCCTCGGCCAGCGCGATCAGGCCAACGACGCCCGCCAGCGGGCCTTCGCCGCGGACCCCGCTTCGGGAGCGGCCCGATTCGCCGAAATGATCTCGCTCGAGCAGTCCTCGCGGTGGCAGGAGGCACTCACGCTGGCGGAGGAACTGGCCGCGAAGATCCCCGCGGACAAGCTTGCCGAGACGCCGTCACTGTGGAGGCCCCTGTGCCGTCTCCGCATTCGGGAACAGGTCGCTCGTGAACCGGACCGACAGGACTGGTCGAAGGTCGATTCGCTCCTCGAGGCTGTCGCCGCGACCCCCGACCACGATCCGATCGAGCTGAGTCGGTTGCGGATCGACGTGCTTGCCACGAAGCAGAAGATTGACGAAGCCATCGCGGCCTCCGACGCGCTCATCGCCGAGCACCCGGAAGCCCCCGGTCCTTTCGCCCAGGGCATCGTGCTTCTCGTTGCCAGCGGACGAGCCGACGATGCGAAAGCCAGGCTGACTGCGGCACCCGACACCCTCCGCGACACTGCAGACCTTCTCGAAGCCGAGGCCCGACTGGCCGCGACCGCCCCCGTAGGGGAGGCCGCGGGCTGGCTCACCGACCTCGAGGCGCGGATGGGCCGCGTCGAAGGTCCGGCTGCCGATCGCTGTGCCCGGCAACTGATCGCGATCCACGTCGGCCGCGGAAACGTCGCGGAGGCCGAACGGATCGCCACGACCGTTCTCGAAAGGAACCCGGACGATCTCGCCGTCCGTCAGGTCGTTCTCGACCTCGCCGCCGAACGCGATGCGGTCGACGAGGTCAACGCGCAAGTCGCGGAGATCGTCCGTTCCGCGGGTCCGACCAGTGCGGCCGGGCGGCTGGCCACTGCCGTCGCGCGGATCGTCGCGATCCGGGCGAATCGCCAATCGAGGCCGAATGCAGACACCACCTCTGCCGCGCTCACGCCCGAGGAAGTCGCCAAGCTCGAGGAGGCCCGCGGCCTCCTCGTCCAAGCGGGGCAGGAGCGGACGAGTTGGTCGGAAGTGCCTCTCATGCTGGCGGCGATCGCCGAGATCCAGGGAGACCCGAGCGGTGCCATCGGTCAGTTGCGCAAGGCCGTCGAACTCGGCGAGACGCTCCCCTTCGCGCGGCGCCGGCTCGCCGTTCTCCTCGCGGCCTCCGGCCGGCTCGACGAGGCGGCTCCGGTGATCGCGTCGCTGGGTGACGCCGGCGGTCCGGTCATCGACCGGATCCGCGCCCAACTGCTCGCCGCCGCCGGTCGGACCGAACAGGCCCTGTCGATTGCCGCCGCGTTGACGCCCGAGGAGTGTCGCGATGCGCAGCAGTTGAACTGGTACGCCCGGCTGCTGTCAGCCTGCGGAAAGCACGAGGAGGCCGAGCAGGTCGGTCGACGGGCGACCGACGCGGCGCCCGACGACGCCGGTGCCTGGTTGACGCTCGTTCGCATTCAGAGCTCGGCCGGCGCCGCCGACCGCGCGGCCGAGACGGT
>Ga0208484_1000033_pt1 | contig 34496 bp, 19 predicted proteins | sample LakMenEpi09Aug11_FD_150682 | JGI IMG/M metagenome (GOLD analysis project Ga0208484, IMG submission 150682) | Freshwater microbial communities from Lake Mendota, WI - 09AUG2011 deep hole epilimnion (SPAdes) | ecosystem: Environmental > Aquatic > Freshwater > Lentic | place: Lake Mendota, Madison... | reverse complement strand
TGCTCCTGAGAACGCGACGCCCGCGGCGGCCGATCCGGCCGCAGTACCGAACGATCCTGCCGCTCCCGAAGCACCCGTCGATGCCCCGGTGCCCCCTTCGTCACCGGAGCCCGGGCCAACGGCCGGATCGTGATGTCAGAGATCCTCGCCTCGCCACGTGCGTCGCGGTACGGCCGAGCCACAGGCTTCCGCCTCGTCGCCGTCGGGCATGCCGTGCCTGATGACGTGGTCACGAATGACGATCTTTCCCGGCTCGGATGCGACGCACAGTGGATCCTCGAAAGGACCGGCATCCGCGAGCGGCGCCACGCCCCGGCAGCGATGGCGACCAGTGACCTGGCCATCGCCGCGGGGCGGGATCTTCTCCGATCGTCCGGCATCCCCCCCGGCGAGGTCGATCTCCTTGTCCTCGGTACCTTCACCCCCGACATGTCGATCCCGTCGACAGCCTGCATCGTTCAGGAGGGCCTGGGGATCGAGGCACCGGCGATGGATGTCACGGCGGCCTGTGCCGGGTTCGTCTATGCCCTCGTGACCGCGTCCCAGTTCGTCGCGACGGGGACGAGCCGGCACGCGCTGGTGATCGGTGCCGACACCAACTCCCGCGTCGTCGATCCCGACGACGTCAAGACATGGCCCCTGTTCGGGGACGGCGCCGGGGCCGTACTCCTCGAGCGGATCGACGATCCCGCCGAAGGCGACCGGCGAGGCTTGCTCTCGTTTTGCCTCGGGTCTGACGGCCGTGGGGCGGGGTTGCTCGTCTGTCCGATGAGCGGATCGCGGCAGCCGGTCTCCACCGAAGGGATGGCGAGGCGTGAGCAATTCATGCGGATGGACGGGCGTGCCGTGTTCAAGTGGGCCATCCGCCTCGCCGAGGAGAATCTCCGCTCCGTCGTCGCCTCCGCGGGGCTTTCGCTCGACGACATCGATTGCTTCGTCCTCCATCAGGCGAACCTGCGGATCATCGAGGCGACGCGGGAGGCGCTCGGTGTGCCGGCCGATCGGTTCGTCGTCAACATCGACCGCTACGGCAACACCTCGAGCGGATCGATCCCCCTGGCCATCGACGAGGCATGGCGCGCCGGGCGCATCGGACCGGGCAGCACGATCGCCGTGTGTGGCTTCGGAGGTGGACTGGCGTGGGGCAGCGCCGTGTGGCGTCTGTGATCCGCCGTCCCCGTGCCGCGCTCGCGCCTCCCGGCCATGATCCGCATCGCCCCCCTTTCGATCCTTTCCTGCAACGAGGGCCTTTCCGATGGAGCAGTCCGACCAACCTGCCGGCGCACTGAGGGCCCGTCGCGACGTGCCCGCGGGGGATACCTGGGACCTGTCGACGTTGTTCACGTCGGACGGGGCGTGGGAGGAGGCGCTCGCCACGTGGGAGGGGATGATCCCCGGATTCGTCGCGTTCGCCGGTACGCTCGGACGCTCGCCGGAGTCGCTCGCCGCCTGCCTCGCCTACGACGTCGAGGTCGACCGTGCGGGGGACCGCCTGGGAACCTACGCCCACCTGCGCGCCAGCGAGGATCAGGCCGCCGACGAACCGCAGCGGATGGTAGGACGCTTCCAGCATGTCGCCACGTCATTCGCCGAGAAGACGAGCTTCCTCCGCCCCGAGATCCTCGCCATCCCCGCCGCCACCCTCGATGGCTGGCTCGCATTGCCGGTCCTCGCCCCCTACCGGATCGGCATCGAGAGGCTCGTGCGCACCAGGCCGCATGTCCTCTCGGAGCGTGAAGAGAAGCTTCTTGCCATGCAGGGGACCTTCGCCGGGACCGCGTCGAAGGTCTTTCGGCAACTCACCGACACCGACATGAAGTTCGGCACGGTCGTGGACGGCCACGGGAGGGCCTCCGAACTCTCCAACGCGACCTTCACGACCTTTCTCCTCGATGCCGATCGGGGCGTGCGCAGGACCGCGTTCCACCAGCTTTACGACGAGTACGCCGCCCATGCCAACACCCTCGCCGCCGCGCTCTCCGGCTCGGTCGAGCGCGACGTCTACTCCGCCCGGGTTCGCAACCACGCCACCGCCGTCGGAGCCGCGTTGTTCAATGACAACATCCCGGTGGCGGTGTACGACCAACTCGTGGCCGCCGTCCGCGATCATCTTCCCTCGGTCCATCGCTATTACGACCTCCGGCGGCGTCTCCTCGGCCTCGACGACATCCACCACTACGACTGCTACGTGCCCCTCGCTCAGGACGTGCCGCTGCGGCACACGTGGGACGAGGCGGTGGGGCTCGTGATCGGCTCCCTCGAGCCGCTCGGCGGCGACTACTGCCGTCGGCTCGAGGCGGGGCTGCGGGGGCGATGGTGCGATCGCTATCCGAATGCGGGCAAGCAGTCGGGCGCCTTCAGCTCCGGTACCTACGATTCCGCCCCCTACATCCTCATGAACTTCCAGGAGGAGGGGATCGAGCACGTCTTCACCCTCGCCCACGAGGCGGGACACTCGATGCACACCCGGCTGTCCGCCGAGGCCCAGCCCTACCAGCTCTCCGGCTACACGATCTTCGTCGCCGAGGTGGCGAGCACCTTCAACGAGCAACTCCTCGCCCGGGCCCTCCTTGCCAAGGCTCGAACGCCGCGCGAGCGGGCGGCGATCCTCGCCCGCGAGATCGACGGCATCCGGGCGACGATCGTCAGGCAGACGATGTTCGCGGAGTTCGAACGGCTCACGCACGCTTCGGCCGAGGCCGGTGAGCCCCTCACGCTCGAGCGGATCCGCAGCCTCTACCGCGGTCTCCTCGACGCCTATTTCGGCCCCGGATTCGTCGTCGACGATCAGCTGGAACTCGAGTGCCTGCGGATCCCGCACTTCTACAGCGCGTTCTACGTCTACAAGTACGCCACCGGGTTGTCGGCTGCGATCACCCTGGCGGAGAAGGTAACCCGAGGAGGTCGAGCGGAGCTCGACGCCTACCTCGGCTTCCTGCGCGGCGGCTGCTCCCGCTGGTCGCTGGAGTTGCTTCGCGATGCCGGCGTCGATCTCGAGCGGCCGGAGCCGGTCGCCACGGCCCTGACCCGATTCGCCTCGCTCGTCGACGAATTGGAGCAGACCCTCGCCGGTTGAACGTGCCGGCCTCCGGTCGGCAAGCGATCCGGTCCCCGGTCAGCAGCGGCGTGCGTGGTACACTCGGGGCTCTACCGGAGTTTCCGCCGCCGATGCCCATCCCTGATACCGAGCCCGCCGGGCCGGTCGATCCGTTCGCGTCATACCGCGTCCCCGCGGGGTGCCACGATGAGTTCTCCACGGCGGGGGAGCCGCGCCCGCACTGGCGTCGGCTGGCATCGATCCTCCGCCATTGGAAGCCGGCGGAGCTTGCAGAGCGGTGGGAGCAGGCCCGCCGGATGATCCGTGACAACGGCGTCACCTACAACATCCATGACGACGCGCCGGGGGGACAGCGGCCCTGGGTGCTCGATCCGATTCCGCTGGTGATCGCGGCCGATGACTGGAGCGGGATCGAGGCCGGGATCCGTCAGCGGTTGCGTGTCCTCGACGCGCTGCTTGCCGATCTCTACGGCCCCCAGCATCTCCTCAAGGAGGGGGTCGTTCCCGCCGAACTCGTCCTCGGCCATCCCGCGTTCCTCCGCTGCTGCCACGGCATCCGACTCCCCGCGGGCCGTCACCTCCACCTCCACGCCTCGATCCTCGCCCGCCACGGCGATGGCCGCTGGCACGTCCTCGGCGACCGCACGGGGGTGCCTCACGGCCTCGGCTACGCCCTCGAGAACAGGCTCGTCGTCTCGCGCCTCCTTCCGGCCGCGTTCCACGAGTCGCACGTGGAGCGGATGGCCCCGTTCTTCATCGGGCTGAGGTCGATGCTCCGGGCCCTCGACGCGGGGCGGGACGTGCCGCGGATCGCACTGTTCAGTCCCGGGCCGTCGAGCCCCACGTGGTTCGAGGACGCCTACCTTGCCCGGTATCTCGGCTTGCCGCTCGTCGAGGGGGGCGATCTCGCGGTCCGTGAGGACCGTGCCTGCCTGAAGACACTCGGCGGACTCGTGCCGATCGACGTGCTCCTCCGGCGCGTGTTCGACCGGGAGTGCGACCCGCTCGAGTTGGACAGCGGGGCGCTGGCGGGCACGCCAGGGCTCGTGCAGTCGGTGCGGAGCGGACGACTGGCCCTCGCCAATTCGCTCGGAAGCGCCCTGGTCGAGTCGCCCGGGTTCATCGGCTTTCTCGCCGCGGTGGCTCGTCGTCTGTTCGGAGAGGAGTTGCTGCTTCCGTCGCCTCCGTCGTGGTGGTGTGGCCAACCGGAGGGACTCTCCGTGGTGCTCGCCCGACTCGATGATCTCGTCATCGAGCCGGTGGCGCCGATTCCGGGAGGTCCCAAGCGGTACGTGCCGAGGCTCCTCGATGCGGCGGGGCGGGGGTCGCTCGTCGATCGCATCCGCGCCCGTCCCGGCGACTGGGTCGGGCGGGAGATCATCGAGCGTTCCGTGGCCCCGTGCTGGGACGGTGAGCGGGTCGTGGCGGCCCCGGTCGTGCTCCGGTTGTTCTCGACCGCAGCCCCCGATGGGCCGATCGTGATGCCGGGAGGGCTTGCCCGACTCACGCTCCAGGGGGGCGGGGCGGGGGAGTTGGCGATGTTCTCCGGGCAGGGATCGAAGGATGTCTGGGTGCTGTCAGCGGGGCCTGTGCGTCCGGTGACGCTCCTGCCCGCTCCCGGTCAGCCGGTCCCGCTGCGGCGCAGCGGCAACGATCTCCCCAGCCGCGTCGCCGACCATCTCCACTGGCTCGGCCGCCACGTGGAACGCGCCGAGTCGGCCGCGCGCCTGCTGCGGACGGTGTCGGCGCGGGTCGCCTCCGAAAGCACGCTCGAGAGTGCCGCTGCGGTCGCGCGGCTGCTGGCCACGCTCGCCGAGCCCCCTGTCGTCCGACCTGAGTGGCAGGAGCCGGGTCGGGCGGAGACCCCGACGGAGGTCACCGCCGAGGTGCAGTCGCTGGTGTTCGACGAATCGCGGCCGACGAGCGTCGCGGCGTCGATCCGGGCGATGTGGCAGATGGCGAGCGTCGTCCGCGACAGGATCTCGATCGATTCCTGGAAGATCCTCTCGCGCCTCCGCCGTGACGGCCTGGCCGATCTCCGGTCCGGTGTCGGCGGGGCTCCGGTGGTGATCGTCCATGACGGCGACGTGCTTTCGTTCTTGGACATGCTGATCCTCGATTTCTCCGCATTCGCCGGGCTTGGCACCGAGAGCATGACACGCGGACCGGGGTGGAGATTTCTCGACATGGGGCGCCGGCTCGAGCGCGCCACCGGCATGGTGCATCTCCTGCGGAGCACCATCGTCACCGCGCGGGCCGACGAGCAGCGGATCGACGAGATGCTTCTCGAGATCGCCGACAGCTCGATGACCTACCGCAACCGCTATCTCGGCACGCTCCAGGCGGCCCCGCTGGTCGATCTCCTCCTCACCGACGAGACCAATCCGCGGAGCATCGGCTTCCAGGTGGCGGCGCTCGAGGCCCATGTGGCAGCCCTTCCCCACGACGTCGGATCGCCGGTCCTTTCCGACGAGCAGCGGGCCGCGATGGCGGCGACGGGGCTGCTGCGGATGGCCGATGTGTCGGCGCTTGTCGTCCCCGATTCCGAGGGGAACCGCGGTCACCTCGACCGGCTCCTCGTGCGGCTCGACGGCCACCTCCGGGATCTCTCGGTCGCCATCACCCACCGTTACCTTGTCCATGCCATGCCGCGCCGGCGTCTCGGCGAACTGTTGGAGTCGAGCGATGCCCGCGAATGATGTCATCCCCCAGGTGGTCGTGGTCGGACGCCCCAACGTCGGCAAGTCGAGCCTGTTCAATTGGCTGATCGAGAAGCGGATCGCCATCGAGGATCCGACGGCCGGCGTCACCCGTGACCGCCTCGTGCAGCGAGTGAGTCTCGAGGATCGGGTGTTCGACCTCGTCGACACCGGCGGGATGGGTTTCGACGATCCCGACGGCCTCACCACGCAGATCGACGCCCAGATCGCGTCGGGGCTCACGTCGGCGGCGCTGATCGTGTTCGTCGTCGAGGTCCGCAGCGGCCTCCTCCCGGCCGACCGCGAGGTGGCCCGGCGTGTCCGCGCCACCGGGGCACCGGTGCTGCTGGTCGCCAACAAGGCCGACGATCCCAAGTACGATCTCCTCGCCCACGACTTCGACGCGCTCGGGTTCGGCCCGCCCCTGATCGTGAGCGTCCGGCAGAACCGCAACCGCGACGAACTCGTCGAGGAAATCGTGGCCCATCTGCCGGAGGCCTGGCCCGAGGAGTCCGAGGGTGCGGCCCTTCCGGAGATGAAACTGGCGATCGTCGGTCGGAGGAACGTGGGGAAGAGCACCTTCACCAACGCCCTGGCCCACGAGGAGCGGGTGATCACGAGTCCCGTCGCCGGCACCACGCGCGACAGCGTCGATGTCCGCTTCGAGGTCGACGGCCACTCGTTCCTGGCGATCGACACGCCGGGGTTGCGGCGTACCAAGAGCCGCACGACCGATCTCGACTTCTACTCCACCCACCGGGCCGAGCGGAGCATCCGCCGGGCCGACGTCGTGCTCCTGTTCCTCGATGCCGCCGAGCCGATCGGCCGCGTCGACAAGCAGCTCATGGACACGATCCTCGAGGAGGCCAAGCCGGTCGTGTTCGTGATCAACAAGTGGGATCTCTACGCCGGAGAGGTCGCGCGGAAGGAGTGGGTCGACTATCTCCGCGAGACGTTCCGGTCGATGCCGTGGGCCCCGGTGGAGTTCACCACCGCGACTTCGGGAAGGAACGTGAAGACGGTGGTCGACACCGCGCAGCGCCTCTTCCGACAGAGCAGCACGCGGATCCCCACCGCGAAGCTCAACACGGTGATCCGCAGCGCCGTCGAGACCAACCGCCCGCCCGCCGATGGTCGCGGCCGTCCCGTCCGGGTCTATTACGCCACCCAGGTCGAGGTGAATCCGCCCACGATCGTCCTCTCCACGAGCGCCCCCCGCAGCATCACCGAGCCCTACAAGCGATACCTCGTCAACTCCCTGCGGCAGACCACCCCGCTGCGGGAGGTTCCGATCCGACTGCTCGTCCGCGGGCGTGGCAGCGACGCACCCGCGGACGAGTGACCCCGGTGAAGGTTTCCCCACCGCGGCCGGGAGGGTATTCTCTGGGGGAGTCTTTGGATGTTTTTCTCCCCCGGTCAGGAGTTTCCCTGCGATGAGCGCACCCGTCCGCCCAGGCACCCCCACGAGCACTTTCTCCCGCCGCGATGCCCTCAAGGTGGCCGGCGCGATCGGCGGCACCCTTGCCGCGGTGCCGACGGTGCACGCTCAAAACCCGTCGAGCGATGTCATCAGGATCGGCCTGATCGGTGCCGGCGGCCGGGGAACCGGCGCCCTCCAGCAGTCGCTCTCGGTGCCGGGATCGAACGTCAAGCTGACCGCCATCGGTGACGCCTTCGGCGACCGCATCGACGGAGCACTTCGTGCCGTCGAGGAGATGAAGGACAAGATCGAGTGCCCGGAGGATCGCCGTTTCCAGGGGCTCGATGCCTACAAGAAGGTGCTCGACCACTGCGATCTCGTGATCCTGGCGACGCCTCCCGGATTCCGGCCGTTCCACTTCCAGGAGGCGGTCAAGGCGGGCAAGCACGTCTTCATGGAGAAGCCGGTGTGCGTCGACAGCTTCGGGGCCCAGGTCTGCCTGACCGCCGCGAAGATGGCCGACGAGAAGAAACTCAAGGTGGTCGTCGGGCTCCAGCGGCGCTACGAGAACCGCTACCGGGAGACGGTGAAGCGCATCCGCGAGGGGCTCGCCGGTGATCTCGTCGGTGGGCAGGTCTACTGGAACGGCGGCGGCATCTGGTACCGCAATCGCCAGCCGAACCAGACCGAGATGCAGTTCCAGGTCAACAACTGGTACCACTTCAACTGGCTCTGTGGCGACCATGTCTGCGAGCAGCATGTCCACAACATCGACGTCGCCAACTGGTTCCTCGACAAGATCCCGGAGTCGGCCTACGGCACCGGCGGCAAGCAGAACCGGATCCCCGGGCAGCCCAGCGAGATCTATGACCACCACTGTGTGAACTTCGTCTACCCAGGGGGCGTGCGGATCGCCAGCCAGTGCCGGCAGTTCCCCGGCGGCGACGGTCGGGTCGACGAGTTCTTCCAAGGGACGAAGGCCCAGGTGCGGATCGGCGAGATCACCGATTATTCCGGCAAGGTGTTGTGGCGCTACCAGGGGGAGAATCCCAACCCCTACCAGGTGGAGCACGACGAACTCCAGGACGCGATCCGCAACGACAAGCCGCTCAACAATGCCTACTACGGCACGACGTCGAGTTTCTCGGCTTGCCTCGCCCGGTATGCGACCTACTCCGGCAAGGAAGTGAGCTTCAAGGAGATGATGGACCGCAATATCCGCACGATGCCGGAGAATCTCTCCTGGGATGCCGAGCCGCCGGTGATGCCGGACAAGGACGGCAACTACAAGCTGCCGATGCCTGCCGATTACAAGCTGGCCTGATGCCCGCGGCGGGCGGCTGACGAGGCTTTTCAAAGAGGAGCGACCGCCGGGGCTGATCCCCCGGCGGTCGTTCTGACTGACCGGCGGGGAGACCTGGAGGTCCGCCCCGGCCGAGGTGTGGCTTGGCGACTCCGCCGACGGCGCACGGGGGTGCCAAGGGGGCATCCCCGGTGTCGCTCGGCGGATCTTGCGGAGCGGTCGGAGATCGACGGGCTACCAGGACTCGAGCCCCTTCCCCGGAGACGAGATCACGATGATCGTCGGAATCCCCAAGGAGACGAAGCGCGACGAATACCGGGTGGCGATGCTGCCGGTGGGCGTCGAGGAATTGGTGCGGGCGGGCCATGTGGTCATCGTCCAACGCACGGCGGGGGCCGGATCCGGGCTCCCCGACGACGCGTATGCCGAATGCGGTGCGCGGCTCGTCGAGACCGCCGCCGAGGTGTTCGCCGAAGCCGAGATGGTGGTCAAGGTGAAGGAGCCACAGCGGCCCGAATTGGCCCTGCTGCGGCGCGGGCAGGTGCTCTTCACCTACTTCCATTTCGCCGCCGATCGCGGGCTCACGGAAGGATTTCTGGCGACCGGGGCGACGGCCGTCGCCTACGAGACGCTCCGCGACGATCGCGGCCGGCTGCCGCTGCTGGTGCCGATGAGCGAGGTGGCCGGCCGGATGAGCATCCAGGAGGGGGCGAAGTATCTCGAGAAGCCGCAGATGGGACGGGGCATCCTCCTCGGCGGTGTTCCCGGCGTGGCGCCGGCCCACGTCACCGTGCTCGGTGCCGGCACCGTCGGTGCCAACGCCGCCAAGGTGGCGGCTGGCTTCGGTGCGAACGTCGGCCTGCTCGACACGAACCTCGAGCGGCTCCGGTACCTCGACGACGTCAGCGCCCCCAATGTCGACGTTCTGTTTTCCGACCGGCACACCATTCGCGAGCAGCTCCGTCGCGCCGATCTGGTGATCGGGAGTGTCCTCATCCCCGGTGCGCGGGCTCCGCACCTCGTCGAACGGGACGACCTCAGGCTCATGAAGCCCGGGGCGGTGATCATCGACGTGGCGATCGATCAGGGTGGCTGCGTGGCGACGAGTCGGCCGACGACCCACGCCGAGCCGACGTACGTCGTCGACGACGTCGTCCACTACTGCGTCACGAACATGCCCGGTGCGGTGGGGAGGACGAGCACCTACGCGCTGTGCAACGCGACGCTCCCCTACGTCCTCGAACTGGCCCGCGACGGGGTCGGGGCGGCTGCCGGCCGGAGCGCGGCGATTCGGTCCGCGGTGAACGTCTGGCGGGGCGACTTGGTGCAGCCGGCGGTGGCGGCCGCCTTCGGTCTGGCCTGCGCCGAGGCCCGCTTCGGCGGCTGATGCCGACCGCTTCCACAACCGCTTCCACGGTCCGCACGAGGGAAAATCATGAGTGACGGTGACGGTGGGCAGCCGGTGTCGGTGCGTTGGGTGGGGGCGGCCGACGGGCACCTGGAATTGCTCGACCAGACGAGGCTTCCCGGTGAGATTGCCTGGGTGACGTGCCGGGACGTTTCGACCGTGATCGAGGCAATCCACAGTCTCCGGGTGCGCGGAGCGCCCGCGATCGGCATCGCCGGCGGGTATGGTGTCGTCGTCGCCGCCAACGAAGCCAGGCAGCGAGGCTTGGAAGGCGAGCCGGCCATCGCTCATCTCCTCACGGCAGCGGAGGCGATCGCCGCCGCGCGGCCCACCGCCGTCAATCTCCGCTGGGCGGTCGAACGGGTGCTGCGGTCCCGCAGCGGACGTGCCGCAGGCGTCGAACCGTTGTCGGAACTCACAGCCAGGCTTTTCCGCGCGGCGGAGGAGATCCACGCCGAGGATCGCCGGCTTTGCACCGCCATCGGCCGTCATGGGGCCGATGTGCTGCCGGAGGGAGACGTGCTCACCCACTGCAATACCGGGGCGCTCGCCACCGGTGGGGATGGCACGGCTCTGGCGGTGATCACCACGGCCTGGGCGGACGGACGACGGTTCCGCGTCTGGGCCGACGAGACGCGGCCGCTGTTCCAAGGGGCGCGCCTCACCGCCTGGGAACTCGTGCAGCGGGGAATCCCCGTGACGGTGCTTTGTGACTCCGCCGCCGGACATCTCCTCGCCACCGGACGGATCGGCTCCTGCATCGTCGGCGCCGACCGGATCACGGCCGGCGGCGACACGGCCAACAAGATCGGGACCTACGGCCTGGCGGTGCTCGCGGCCGCCCACGGCGTCCCCTTCTATGTCGCCGCTCCGTCGAGCACCTTCGATCTCTCGATCGTCGACGGTGCCGAAATCCCCATCGAGCATCGCGGCGCGGCGGAGGTCACGAGTCCCTGGGGAAGGGCGATCGCCCCGCCGGCGGCCGAGGCGTTCAATCCGGCGTTCGATGTCACACCTGCCCGGCTGATCCGGGGGATCATCACCGAGAAGGGGGTGATCGCACCGGTCACCCGCGCCGAGGTGGCCAGGGTCCTCGGCAGGGCGTGAGCGGGATCATCGGCCGCTGCCCCTCGCCAATTCGACGAGCGTCCTGACGAGCACCCCCGTGCCTCCGCCATCGATCCACGGCCGCGGCTTTTCGGCGAAAGCCGGGCCGGCGATGTCGACGTGCGTCCAGGGGATTCCCCCGACGAACCGCTCGAGGAACTTCGCCGCCGTGATGGCCCCTCCCCACCGACCGTCGCCGACGTTCTTGATGTCGGCCACCTCGCCACGGATCTGCTCGTCGTAGTCGGCGTACATCGGCAATTGCCACACCGGCTCACCGACGGCACGGGCCGCGGCGGCGATCGAATCGCACCACGCCTGATCGTTGGTGAACAGGCCAGCGACGTCGTGGCCGAGCGCCACCATGCAGGCCCCGGTGAGCGTGGCGGCGTCGATGATCCGCCGCGGACGCATCTCGCGGACGACGTCGAGGACATCCGCGAGCACCACCCGCCCTTCGGCATCGGTGTTGTGGATCTCGATCGTCGTGCCGCTGCGGGCCGTGATCACGTCACCGAGTTTGTAGGCCGCCGGGCCGGTCATGTTCTCCGCGAGTCCGCAGACGGCCACGAGATTGACCGGGAGGCGCAGCGCCGCGATCGTGGCTGCCGCCGCCACCATCGCCGCCGCGCCCGCCATGTCGCACTTCATCGTCAGCATCCCGTCCGGCGGTTTCAGCGACAGCCCGCCGGAGTCGAACGTCACTCCCTTGCCGACGAGCGCCATGTCGGGGGGACCGGCCTGCACCCCTGGTCCCCGGTAGGTGAGCTTCACGAGCCGGGGAGGGCGTGAACTCCCCCGGCCGACGGCGAGGATCGCCCGGCAGCGTTCGCGTTCGAGGTGATGCTCGTCCCAGATCTCGATCTCCATCCCCGTCCGGCCGGCGACCGCGGCTGCGGCCTCTGCGAACGTCTCGGGGTAGAGGTCGTCGGGGGGGCTGTTGACCAGCCGCCGCGCCAGGTTCACGCCGTCGGCGATCAAGGTGCCGGAGGCAAGCACCTCCGGCGAAACCCCGACCCAGACGGTGCTTGCGAACTTCGTGCGCTTCTTGTCGGCGCGGTGAAGGTCCTGGCCGACCGTGCCCATCATGGAGCCGGCCACCGCCTGCTCGGTCTGTCTGGATGACCACCCCGGCTCGGCCACGAGCACGACGGTGTCGCGGGGACGGGTCGAGAGGTGACGGGTGGCGGTGGCTGCCGCACGGTAGATCGTCCCGAGGTCGATCGTCCCGTCGGCGGTGTCTGCAGGGGCCCCGAGGCCGACGACGACGAGCTGCGTCGCTGCGATGCCCGCCGGGGCGAGGATCGGGATGCACTCGTATCGCTTGCCGGTGATCTCGCCGGCGGCGGCGAGACGGGAGAGGAGACCGCCGGTGGCACGGTCGATGTCGGCGGCAGCGCCCCGGATGCCTCCTTCGGTGAGGAACACGACCAGAGCGTCGGCGCGGATCGTCTCGGGGCGGGCCGAGGGCTCGCAGCGGCAGCCATGGAGGGACATGTCGGCGGAAAACTCGGTGTGCATGCGGAATCCTCGGGCGACCGGAAGGGAGCGGAGCAGGACGGTGCGGGATCGGACCGAGCGGCGCTGGAGGGGCCCGTTCAGTCCACCGTGGACGGTTGTTGTAGCGGTTTTCCACGGGGGTGGCACCCCGTCACGAGCCAGGGTTCGAGAAGGGCGAGCATCACCGGGAGGACGACGAGGTTGCCGGCGAGTCCGCCGAGCAGCGTCAGGCAGGTGAGCGCTCCGAACGACACGGTGGGGATGAAGCCACTGGTGGTGAGGGCGAGGAACCCGACGACGAGTGCCAGCGTCGCGAACACCATCGCCCGCCCGGCAGTCTGGTGGGCGACGTCGAGCGCGGCGGGGAGCGTGTGCCCCCCGGCGAGCCGGCGCTGGAAGGCGACGAGCCAATGGATCGAACTGTCGACCGAGAGCCCCATCGAGACGGCGGCGATCATCGCCGTCCCCATGTTGATCCGCTGCCCGCTCCAGCCCATCAGACCGAGCACGACGAAGATCGGGAGGGCGTTGGGGACGAGGGCGACCGTGGCCAGCAGCAGGCTGCGGAAGGAGAGAGCGAGAAGGAGGAAGATCCCCATCGCCGCGATCAGGAAGGTCGACCATTGGTCGGTGAGCATCCGGTCGACGAGCTTCGAGAGGAGCACGAAGAAGCCCGTCACCTCGGCCCCGCCACCGGACGGTCCCGCGGGAAGCTCCTCGGCGACGATTCGCCGCACCTCCTCGACGATCTTCCGCTTCGCCTCCGCCGGTTGCCGCTCCCGCGCCCGCAGCATCACCCGCAGCCATGTCGAGCCATCCTCCGGATCGCGGCCGATGAGCGAACGATCGAGCTGGGGGAGCTGCTGCCGGAGGAGGGTGACGGCGCTGCCGACGACGAAGTTGCCGAGCGCCGACGAGCCGGCATTGTCGAGGGGCACGGGGGAGACTGCCGCGAGCACGTCGGCCACGCTCAGCACCTTCGTCAGCGCCGCTGCCGGGACGCCGTCCTCCCCGACGATGATCACCTCCCGCCGCAGCCGCTCCTCGAGGCGATTGAGCCGGGCCACCGTCGCGCCGTCGATGGAGCCGCTGACCGGCACGAGCACGTCCCACACGCCGGCGCCGCCGAGCCGCGACTCGATCATCTCGTAGGAACGGACGATCGGGCTCGATCGCCGGAAATTGCGGATGAAATCGGTCTCGACCTCGAGCTTGCCCATGCCGGCCATGCAGGCGGCCACGACGAGCGTCGATCCGGCCATGATCCGGCCTGGGTGTCGGATGATCCGCCGCACGAGGCCGTCGAGGCCGAGATCGAGGAGCCCTTCTCCCCAGGCCCGGCGCGGATCGGTGTCGAAGCGGCCACCGAGGGCCAACTGCGGCACGACGAGCGCCGCGGAGACGAGGACCAGAAAAGCACCGATCGCGGTCATGATCCCGAAGTCGTGCACCGGGCCCACCCGGCTGGTGATCAGCGATCCGAAGCCGATCATGTCGGTGGCGATGGCGCCGATCACCGGCCAGAAGAGGAGATGGATCGCCTCTGCGAGTGCCTCGCGGGGTGGGAGGCCGAGTTCCCGTTGGCGACGGAACTCGACGATCACATGGACGACCGTGGCGATGCCCACCACCGTGATCATCGCGGACAGCATCGTCGACACCATCGTCAGCTTCATGCCCGCGACGGCGAGGACCCCGCGGGTGCTCCACAGGCCGAGGAGCACCACGGCGAGGGGCACGGCGAGCCAGCGGAAGCTTCGGAACGACACGAGAAGAACGGCCCCTGCGAGGATCCCTGCCGACGTCCCGAGCAGATTGCCGTCTCGCTCGAGCATCGCGAAGCCGTCTCGGAGCATCACCGGTTCCCCGGCCACCGTGCCGCCAGGGAGATCGGCGACCGCGGCGCGGACAGCGTCGATCGCGTCGGCCCTGGTGACACCCGCCGTCTTGCCGGCCGGTTCGAGCACGCAGACCACCGCCGCGGTGCGGTGATCGGCCGACACCGCGTAGCCTTCGAGGAGCGACACCAGCCGCCGGGCGGCGGGGTTGGTGTCGACGTGGATGATTCCTGCACCGAGGGGAGTGCCGGCAAGACTCGTGGCGGACGCGATCCCCGGTATCCGCTCGAGTCGTGCGGTGACGGTGCCGAGCGTCGCGATTCCCTCCGGCGTGAGCAGGTCGGGTGCGTCGTAGGCAGCGAGCACCACCTCGCTCGATCCGAAGGCGCGCCCCAGCCGCCGGTACGGAGGCAGAGCCGGATCGGTGCGATCGAACATCGTGTCGATCGAACGGATGAACACGAGTTGCCGCGATCGTTCGACGGAGAAAACCCCGAGCAGGACCGCCACGATGAACAGCGCGAGGCGGTGATCGATGAGCCAGTTGGCCACGCGCCGACTGATGGCGCCACGATCCTTCCGAAGCGGTTGCGATGCTTCCGGCTGGGCGGCGGGGAACTCATCGGGCGACGACATGGATGGGCCGACTCCGTGGCGGCTCGACGGTGGATGGCGGGCAACAGGGGGGCAGGGAACGGTGAGGCGACGCGGGGCAGGAGGGGGCGCCCGACGGATCGGGGACGAAGGTCGTCGCGGAACCCTGGAGGGAGTGGTGGAGCGGCGGACGCGCGGCGGTCTGGGAGTTCCGGCTGGCAGATCGACTTGGCAGTCAGTCTAGTCGGGAGGTCGTGAACGGGGGGGGACGAAGCTCCCGTACTCCCCCCAGACATCCCCGCTCGCGTCCCCCAGAGTCCGTCCCCTCCGTGGCCGTGGCGTTTGCCGCATTCCTCCCAGAACGGTTCGGTAGGGGCGCTTCGCAGACGCCCGGGAGCGTCGTAGACCGCGTCGGTAAACCGTTCGACGAGCGGCACTTGCGGACACGATCCGGGGGTGCAACGCCTTGACCCCCGTCGGAGCCTGCTCCTATAACCCGCGCCGTTTTTCGACGGTCGACTCCTTCCGAACCTCCCCGCGGGCAACGCTTGCTCGAGCACGTCACGACTGCCGTGTCCCCCAGTCCGCATCGGCGGACACGGTGCCTCTGTGCGCCCGTGCGCGGGGCACACGTGTATTGGTGTCGCCAGGTGGTCGCATGGTTGATGCTGCTGGCCTGCGGAGGCACCCTGCCGGTCGAGGGCCAGGTGACGACACAGCCGGAAGCGGCGGCCGGCGCCCTGTCGTCGCTGCCGGCACGCGGACTGGCGGCCGCGATCGCCGAGGCGTCGAGCATCGAGGTGCCGGCCGTCGATCCCTCCGAGGCGATCACCATCCGCGCCGCGCAGGCCGCGCGGTGGACGGAGGGCTCGTACGACGTCTGGCATCTCACCGGCGGCGTGCGCATCGAACAGGGGCCGACGGTCGCCGAGTCACACGAGGCGGTGGTGTGGATCGAGCAGGATCCGGGTCCCGGGGCCGTCGCTGGTGACGACGGCAGCGGTGCGGAGGATGTCGAATCCGCGGGAGGATCCCCGCTGCCACCGCTGCGCGGCATGCTCGTGCGGATGGCGGGGAATGTCTCGGTGACCTCGGGCAGCACCCCCGTGGCAGGTGGCGAACCCGGGCTGTCGACGGTTCGCGGACCGCGCTGGACCGGACGCTTCTGGACGCGCCGGGATCCACGGCTCCAGTTCGCCAGTGTCGTGCCACCCTCGGGCACGCCGCCGGTCTACGACGCGATCGCCGATGTTCCCGCTCCCGTCCGCCGGGCCGTGGGCGATCCTGCGGTCGATGCAGCGGGCGTGGAGACGGTCCAATTCGTCGATCGCGAGGGTGACGCCGACCTGGCGCAGTTCAGCGAGTTCGGCGCCACCGCGTCGCCACCGGTGGCGGCGGCGGCTCCGGCCCGACGGCTCCGGGCCTTCCCCCGTTCGAGCGTCCCGCTGTCGATCCGTTGGTTTCCCAGCCCCACGGGGGGCGAGTGGGTGGCGGTGATCACATCGGGGGTGAACCTCGTCATCGATGGCGTCGATCCGGCCGGGCCGCTCGACATCGCCGCCGATCGCGTCGTCATCTGGACGCGGAGCGGAACGCAGCCCGATCTCGACGGCAATGCCGCCCAATCCGCCGACACACCGCTCGAACTCTATCTCGAGGGGAATGTCGTCTTCCGTCAGGGGCAGCGCGTCGTCGAGGCGATGAGCATGTTCTATGACGTGCCGCGTTCCTCCGGGGTCATCACCGGCGCGACGGTCCTCACGCCGGTCGACAACTACGCCGGTCTGGTTCGGCTGCGTGCCGATGTCATCCGCCAAGTCGACCGGAGCCGGTTCATCGCCCAGCGAACGGGTCTCACTTCGAGCCGCCTCGGCGTGCCGACGTGGGAGTTTCGTTCGCGGGAGCTCGAGTTCACCGACGAGCAGGTGCCGCTGGCCGGGGGGGATGGTCAGCCGATCATCGATTCGGTGACCGGCGAGCCGGCGCTCGAGCACCAGCAGTTCGTCACCAGCCGTGGCAACACCGTGACGCTCGGGGGCGTGCCGGTGCTGTGGTGGCCGGTGCTGGCGACGAACGCCAAGAAGCCGACCTTTTACATCAACAACGTCCAGCTGAAGACCGACCGCATCTTCGGTACCCAGCTGCTGACGAGCTGGGACGCCTTTCAGGTGTTCGGATGGCGGCGGCCGCCGGACGGTGTCGATTGGGACTTCGACGTCGACTACCTCAGCTACCGTGGTGTCGGCGGAGGGACGTCGCTGCTCTACAACCGCCCCGACTTCCTCGGGATCGGCACGCCGGCCAACGGCGTCCTCGATGCCTGGATCATCGGCGACAGCGGGATCGACAATCTCGGTCTCTACCGACGCGACTTCACCTATCCCAACGCGTTCCGCGGGCGATCGTTCTGGCGGCATCGCCAGGATCTCGCCGGCGGCTGGCAGGTCCGTGGCGCGGCCGGCTGGATCAGCGACATGAACTTCCTCGAGGAGTATTACGAGGCGGAGTGGGAGGAGGGCTACGAACAGCGGACCTGGCTCGATCTCCGCCGCCCCGTCGACAACCGCGAACTCCGTCTCCTCACGAGCGTCCGCGTCGATCCGTTCTTCACGCAGACCGAGTGGTGGCCCCGTCTCGATCACTACACGATGGGCCAGCCGTTGCTGCGCGACGCTGTCAGCTGGTACCAGCACAGCGGCTTGGCCTACGCGCGGCAGAATCTCCCACAGACCCCGACGGCAGGGCAGGGCCTGCAGTACTGGACGACACTGCCCTACGAGAACAACGTGATCGGCGAGCGGTTCTCGACCCGTCATGAGCTCGATCTGCCGTTCCAGGCTGGGGTGGTGAAGGTCGTCCCCTATGCCCTCGGTGAACTCGCCCACTGGGGACAGGATCTCACGCAGTCCCCTCTCGATCGCGCCTACGGGCAGGTGGGCATCCGCTCGAGCGTGCCGATGTGGTCGGCGGACAACTCGGTGGAGAGCCAGCTTTGGAACGTCCACGGACTGGCCCACAAGGTGGTGTTCGAGGGGGAGTTCTCCTACGCGAACAGCTCGCAGGACATGAATCAGCTGCCCCTGTACGACCAGATCGACGACGACACCATCAACCAGTACCGCCGCAACATTCCCTACTGGGACTACGGCGCCATCCCCGGGCAGGCGACACCGCTCCCCTACACCACCGTGTTCGGGCCCGAGGGGAAATACGACCCGCGGTCCTACCTCGTCCGCCGTGGCATGGGCGGATGGGTGACGGGACCGACCGAGATCGCCCAGGATCTCACCGCCTTCCGACTCGCCGCCCGGCAACGCTGGCAGACGAAGCGCGGTCCTGTCGGCAACCGGCGGATCATCGACTGGATCACGCTCGACATCGACGGCGAGTTGTTCCCCACGACGAGCCAGAACTTCGGGCAGCTGATGGGGCTTTGGCAGTACGACTTCCGCTGGCACGTCGGTGACCGGACGACGGTCCTCTCCACGGCCGACGTCGACTTTTTCGACGGTGGGCAGCAGCTCTACACGGTCGGTGCGCTCCTCAACCGGACGCCCCGGGGGAGCTTCTACATCGGATTCAACGAGTTCGGCGGGCCGATCGATGCCAGCGTGCTGGTCGGTTCCTACACCTATCGGATGAGCCCCAAGTGGGCGAGTTCCTTCGGCACCGCCCTCAATCTCCGCGGCATGAACATCGGCCAGAACTTCCAGCTGACGCGGATCGGCGAATCGTTCCTGATGACGTTCGGCTTCAACGTCGACTACAGCCGTAACAACGTCGGCGTGACGTTCAACCTCGAGCCCCGCTTCCTGTCGCGCACGCAATTCGCGAGCCGCTCGGGGATCGATCTGCCCATGGCCGGGGCCTACGGCCTGGAGTAAAGGGGATTCCTGGGGAGAGCCCCGGCCCGTCATTTCCCGGGGAGATCCCAGCAGGGGTTGAAGTCCCCGTCGGCAGACACGAGGCAATTGGCGACCCGGGAGAGGAGCAGGAGGCTCGGCCCGTCGTCGGGGCGGCTCTGCAGCAGGCCCCCGAGGAGATGGGCCGCCTCGTGGAAGTCGCTGTTCTCGAAGGCCGACAGCGCTCCCTCGTAGGCGCGTTTGAGCTCCGGCCAGCCGGCGTCGTCGGTCCGGCCGAGCTCGTGGAGGACGACCGGCTCGGCGATGTTGACGACGCGCACCCGGCACACCCTCCGGCTCGCGAACCCGTCATCCATCAGCGACCGCGTGGCGTCGGTCACGAGGATCCGGGAGCGAACGTACTTCGTCGCCCCCTGGACACGGCTGGCGAGGTTGACGGTGTTGCCGAGGGGGCCGTACTTGAACTTGTGCCGGGAGCCGGTGTTCCCCACGCGGGCGACGCCGGAGTTGATGCCGATGCCGAGGTCCATCGTCTCGCCGAGCGTCGACGCCCAGCGTTCGTTGATCCTCGGTACCGTCGCGAGCATGTCGACGGCCGCCCTGGCGGCGAGCGTGGCATGGTCGCTCTGCGCCACCGGTGCCCCCCACATCGCGATCAACTCGTCACCGATGTAGTCGACGAGAACGCCGGAATGGGCAAGGACGCAGTCGGACAGCTCGCCCATCACGTCGCCGATCCAATTCATCGTGCCGGCGGGGCCGAGCCGCTCGCTGATGCGGCTGAAGCCACGGATGTCGCAAAACAGGATCGAGACGTCGGCGTCGCGGCCGTCGAGGAGGTCGGGGTGGAGGGCGAGTTGCTCGGAGAGGTCCCGCGTGAAGAACTGCTCGAACGTCGCCCTTGCCTGGCTGGCCGATGACCGCGCCATCGTCGCTCCCACCGAGCCGGCGAGGAGTTGCACCAGCTGCGCCTCGAGCGGGGTGATCGGGCCCCGGGCGACGAGCCCCTGCGGTGTCCGCACGCCGTACAGGACACCGACCACGTCGTCGTTGATCCCGAAGATCGGTGACGCCACACCTGCTTCGATGTCCATCAGGCTCGCCCCCGCCCCGGATCCGGTCAGGGAGTCGAGATCATCGAAGAACGTCCTCCGCTGGTCGACCACCGCCTTGAGCAGCGTCTGGCTGTAGCGGACCGTCGTCCTGTCCGACTCGACACCACAGCCGGCGATGGACCACTTCTCACCGGTCCGGAGCAGCACCAGGCCGAGATCGAGGCCGACCAGATCGATGAGGGCGCGGGCGGCGGTGTCGTGGAACTCCCTCGACTCAGTCGCCGACTTCTGGAGCTCGATGATCCGCTCGAGCCACGGGCCGACCTCTCCGGCACCGTCGAGCGAAGGAGGGGCGGAGCGGGCGTGTGGCGTCGCGCCGGAGGCCCGGGCCGGTGAGGGGAGGGAGCGGAATCCCGGCGAGGGCGACTCGGTCGCGGCCGGCAGCGACACGGTCGCCGAAACCGGGGTGGGCCGTGGCGGCGGTGCCGGAGGAGCAGCGGCCGGGGCTTGCTTCGCTGGCGTGGGCAGTCCCGTGGGGGCAAAACCGATCCTCGTGCGGCCCACCGCGATCACGGCAGGGAGGGAGATGTCGCGCGACTGGAGATGGAGGATCGGATCGGGGTGACCGTCGACCACCACCGGCGTGTTGGCACTGAGATTCTCCAGTCTGATCCGGCCGTCGGCGAGTGGTTCGACCCGGAGCTGATCACGCGACACCGCCTGATCGCCGGTGATCACGCAGCGGGGAAGATCACGTTGCGGACCACGACCGAACTCCAGCGGCCCCGACGGGTGATCGAACGCCGTGCGCTGGGCGGCATTGGAGACGTCGACGTGGAGAGGCATGAGTGAATCCGCGGGATGGGCCGAACGAACGGGCGGGCAGCACGACGCCCCGGAGGTCGCACGCACCCGTGCCCGGCCGCGGCACCGGCGTGGAGCTGGCACGATTTGAACACGCCGGAACTCCTCCGGCTACCTCGCCGGCCTCGGCCTGCCGGTCGACGAGCGTCCGAGCGAGAGGTCAAGCCAGAATCGGCCGGACGACCTCCCCTTCGACGTCGGTGAGTCGGAAGTCGCGGCCGGCATAGCGGTAGGTGAGACGGGTATGGTCGAAGCCGAGGAGGTGGAGCATCGTGGCGTGGAGGTCGTGGGCCGAGACCGGATTCTCGACAGCCCGGAAACCGAAGTCGTCGGTCGCCCCGTGGATCGTGCCCCCTTTCACCCCGCCCCCGGCCATCCACAGCGAGAAGCCCCAGTGGTTGTGGTCGCGCCCCTGGGAAGCGCCAGCGCCGTCCTGACCCATCTCCACGCTCGGGGTCCGGCCGAACTCCCCCGTGCAGAGCACGAGCGTGCTGTCGAGCATGCCCCTGGCCTTGAGGTCGGCAAGCAGTGCGCCCAGCCCCTGATCACACTCCCCCGCCACCTTGCGGTGCTCGTCGCGGATGTTGGAGTGGCTGTCCCAGGGCTGCATGTTGCCGTGCCACGTCTGCACGAAACGGACGCCACGTTCCACGAGTCGACGGGCCATGAGGAGCTGGCGGTTTTGTGGTCCCTCGCCATACATCTCGAGGATGTGCGCCGGTTCCTGACGGACGTCGAAGGCCTCGGTCGCCTCCAGTTGCATCCGGTAGGCGAGTTCGAAGGAGCGGATACGGGCCTCGAGCGGCGCCTCGCCGGGCCGCTCCTCGAGGTGGCGGGCATTGAGGGAGCGGAGGAGGTCGAACTGCTCCCGCTGCCGGTCGGCGGAGAGGCGCGGGTTGCGGATGTGGTCGATGAGGTCGGAAGGGTCGGCCTTGGAGGTGTCGACATGCGTTCCCTGGAAAGCCCCGGGGAGGAAGGCGCTGCGCCAGTTGCCGGCCCCGCCCACCGGCATGCCACCCGGCACCAACGCGATGAACCCGGGCAGATTGTCGTTCTCCTGGCCGAGGCCCCAGGTGAGCCACGACCCGAAGCTGGGGCGCACCTGCCGCATGTGGCCGGTGTTCATCAGCATCAGCGACATCTCGTGGTTCGGCAATTCGACGTGCATCGAACGGATGACGGCGAGGTCGTCGGCGTGGCGGGCGAGGTGGGGGAAAAGATCGCTGATCGGGATTCCGCTCTCGCCGTGTCTGGTGAACGTGAACGGCGAAGGCAGGGCGACGCCCGTCTTCCGCTCGGTCTGGAGGTTGTCGTAGGGGAGCCGTTGTCCGCCGCGGGCCTGGAGCTCCGGCTTGGGGTCGAAGGTGTCGACCTGCGACATGCCGCCGTTGAGGAAGACATGGATCACGCGCTTCGCGCGGGCGGGAAAGTGGGAGGGAAGCGGAGCGGTCGAGCCTTCGCGCCCGAGCAACCCGGCGAGGGCCACAGCCCCGAAGCCCATGCCGCTGGTGCGGAGGAAATCGCGACGGGAGAGATGCATGGGGGGATTCCGGTGATTCGAAGTCGCGGGGGCGGGCGATCGGGCCGCCTCTGACTAATCGACGAAATGGAACTCGTTGGCGGCGAGGAGGACATGCGCCAGCCGCTGCCACGGAATCTCTGCCGATGCTCCCGACTCGAGCGCCGCGGCTTGGCGGTGGACGAAATCGACGGCGGCGGAAGCTTCTTCGGAGGAGGGGCGGCGGGAGAACGCGCGGCGATACATCCAGGAGACGCGCTCGGTCTCGTCGGGGGCTGCGGCCGCGAGGCTCGCGGCGGCGAAGGCCACGGCGCGGTCCTGGACAAAGTCGGAATTGAGGGCGAAGAGGGCCTGCTGGGGGATCGTCGTATCGGGCCGACGGGCCGTGCAGGCCGCCGGGTTCGCCCCGTCGAACGTTCCCGACAAGGGAGACACGATGTCACGGTTGACGAATCCGTACACCGTCCGCCGCGGGACGATCGGTGTCGCCGCGAGGTCGACCGGCGGGCCTCCCGGGGTGGTGTCGAGCTCGCCGGAGACGGCGAGCATCGCGTCGCGCATCGATTCGACGTCGAGCCGGCGGCGCGGCACCCTCCACAGGAGCTCGTCATCGGGGTCGATCTGCCGGGCAAGGGGATCCTCGACAGCGGCGGTCCGGTAGGCGTCGGAGAGCATGATCCGGCGATGGAGTTTCTTCAGCGACCAGCCGTCGTCGAGGAACACCGTGGCGAGATGGTCGAGGAGGTCGGGGTGGGTGGGGGGCCGGCCGCGGGTCCCGAAGTCGTCGGGGGTGCGCACGAGACCCTCGCCGAAGTGGTGCTGCCATGCCCAATTGACGATCACCCGGCGCACGAGCGGGTTGTCGGGGGCGACGAGGGCGGCGGCGAGACCGAGGCGGCGCTTTCCGGGAGGGAAGGGGGCCGCGTCAGGGGGTGAGAGGGCCGACAGGAAACGGGCTTCCACGATCGGGCCCCGATCGAGCGGATTGCCACGGCGCAACAGTCTCGTGGCGGGGGCGTCGGCCTGTTCCTCGAGGGTCATCGCCCTCGGGGGGGAACCGGGGGCGCTGAGATGGAGCTCGTGGATCGCGGCCCCCTTGCCGGCGAGCGAATCCTGAACGGTGCGGTTGAGGAGCATCCTGGCGAGCGTCCCCTCGACCGCCGTCGGTGTCCCCGGCGCGAAGAGGTGGTGGCGGAGTTGGCGGTGGATCGGGCTGTTGACGACGAGGTGGCGCGGATCCTCGTCGGTGATGACGCCGTCTCCCACGGCCTCCTCCGCCGCTTCGGCGAGTGCGGCCAACCATTGGCGCTGCACGGTGGCGAGCAGGCTCCCGTAGGCGTCGGCGACGTCGAAAAGCGAGGCCGGCTTCCGCTCGGCGAGCGCCGCCAGCACGAGCGGGTTGAAGGAGGGGGCCTCGGCGCCCAGCCCGTTCTTTGCGGCGGCAGCGGCCGGATCACCGTTCTCCGCGGCGAGCGCGGCGATGATCTCCGCGCTGCGGGGGCCGAATCCGTCGGCGGGGAGATCCCGGAGCCTGACCCAAGGACCGAAGACCGGATCGGTGGCGGGCATCGTCGCCAAATAGGTCCGCCAGCGATCGAGGACATGCGGCCGGACGTCGTCGGTGCGGAACGAGAGGAACGCCGAGGTGAGATCCTGTTCGGCCGTTCCCTTGGCGAGTTCCCGCAGGTAGAGGCCGACCTGCATCCGCAACCTCCCCTGCATGACGGCGACCTGATCGCGGGCCATATCATCGCGGATCGTCTGGCGGCGCTCGAGTTCCCGGCGGTAGTCGGAGAGTGCCTGGGTCTCTGCCGGGGTGCCGATCACCGGAGGGAGTTCGGGTGGTTGGCTGGGAGCGAGCGTGGCGGCGAGGGCGTAGTAGTCCGAGGCCGTAACGGGGTCGTATTTGTGGTCATGGCACCGCGCGCAGGCCACCGTCAGCCCGAGGAAACCGCGGCTGACGACGTCGATCTGGTCGTCGAGGAGATCGAAACGGTTGCGGAACTGCATCCCGATGGTGAGGAATCCGAGGCCGGCGAGGGCCGGGTCGTTGTCGGCCAGCCCCATCTGGTCGGCGGCGACCTGCTCGGTGATGAATCGGTCCCAGGGAACGTCGGCATTGAACGCCTTCACGCAATAGTCGCGGTAGGTGTAGGAGAAGGGGAACTTGGTGAATCCGATCGCACTGCCGCCGTGGGTGTCGGCGTAGCGGGCGATGTCGAGCCAGTGACGCCCCCAGCGTTCGCCATACCGCGGCGAGGCGAGGAGGCGATCGACGACGCGGGCGCAGGCTTCCGCATCGGGGGCCGGATCGGCTTCGAAGGCCTCGACGTCCTCCCAGGCGGGGGGCAGACCGGTGAGATCGAACGTCGCCCGACGGATCCATGCACGCCGTCCGATCCGGGGCGGTTCGGCAAGGCCACGCGCTTCCCTGGCGGCGGCGAGGAAGCGGTCGATGTCACTGCCCGCGGCGCGAGCGGTCTGCGGGATCGCGGGGCGGCTTATCGGCGCGAATGCCCAGTGTCCTTCATACGGGGCGCCCGCCTCGATCCAACGCCGCAGCGTGTCGACTTCACCGGACGAAAGCCCGGGGCCTTTCGAGGTCGGTGGCATCCGTACGTCGGGATCGGTGGCGACGATGCGACGGAGCAGTTCGCTCTCGTCCGGCCGACCGGGGACCACCGCGCCTGCCTTGGCCCCCTCGTCGGTGTCGAGGCGGAGATCGGCCTGACGCGATCCGGCGTCGGGGCCGTGGCACTCGAGGCAATGCTCGGCGAGGATCGGCCGGATGTCGCGATCGAAGCGGACGTCGACCGCTGAGGCGGTCGATCCGATGATCGCCAGCATCGTGAAGACCCCGAGCGCCCTCTTGCCGGTCGGGCGGCAGGGTGCGGGAAGCGATGGCTGCGGGAGACTCATGATGGCGGATCCTGGGGGACCATTCGGGATATTTTACCCTCGAACATCCCCCAGGCGACGAACAGCCCTGCCAGCAGGGCATAGGCCGCCGCCATCTCGATCGGACCCCGGCCCGTCGCCGCCTCTGGAAGCGGGGAGAGATTCCAGGGGAGGAACATCCGGCCGTCTGAGAACGGCGAATGGATCACACCGAAGAGCGTCAGCAGGGCCGCTGTCCCCGCCCAGGCTCCCGCCTGCCGCAGGCGACGATCGACGAGTGCCGCGGTCATGCCGGCCCACAGCAGGCTCGTGACGATGAATCCGGCGGAGAGCATTCGCATCGTGTGCAGGTCGCGGGCAAGCGCGGCATCCGGCTTCGCTCCGGCGGCGAGGAGGTTGTCGGCCTGGAGCGTGACCAGCGCCGCCAAGGCCGGAACGCAGGCGATCGCCACCGCGGGGAAATGGCGGGCGGGAGTGGCATGGAAGCTCTGGGCGGTGATCTCCAAACCGATAAAGACGAGAATCGGATAGACCGCCGCCGGCGGGAGCGCCTGGTAGATCGAGGCGAACGTGCCTGTGACTCCCGCCAATCCGATGACGACGGCGGTGGCGAGCGTGTAGGCGGCGCGCCCTCCCATCGCCTTGTAGGCAGGGTGCCCGATGTACGGCGTGGTCTGGATCACCCCTCCGCAGGCACCGGCGACGATCGTGGCGATCGCCTCGACGCCGATGACCTGACCGGTGTCGTATTCGTCGCCTGCTGCAGCCGCACTCTCGGTGCAGTCGATGCCCCCGACCACCGTACCGAGGGCGAACGGGATCACGATCGGGAGCACCTTGAGGGTGTCGGGCCAGCCCTCCAACCATTCGAACCGGAGGGCTGCGAGCCACTCGCGCGGCCAGAGCGCGGCGGCGGGATCGATCGCCGCATGCGGTGTCGCTTCGATCCATCCTCCGGCTGTCCCGAGGAGGTGGATCCCCCAGCCGACGACGAGCGCGGCGAGCGCACCGGGGATTCCACCGGGAAGCGGGAGCCGGGCGGTGAGTGTCGCAAGGACGATGCCGAGTGAAAGCAGGCCGACGAGCGGCGACTCGAAGACATCGAGAAGCGGCAGGAACGTGATCAGCACGAGGGCGACGGCAGTCAGGCTGCCGAGAAGGGCGGCGCGCGGAACGAGGCGACGGATCGTGCCGGCGAAGAAGCTGCAGCCGAGCTTGAACAGGCCGCTGGCGACGATGGCGCACATCCCGACATGCCACGCGTGGCGGGCCGCGGCGGCGATCGTCTCCGGGGAAGCGTCGGCCGGGCCGCGGGCGGCGAGGAACGCCGGACCGATGACGAGGAACACCATGCCGAAGGTGCTCGGCGTGTCGAGGCCGAGGGGCATCGCCGTGATGTCACTCCTGCCGGTCTTCCGCGCCAGCCGGAAGGCCAGCCAGGTGAACAGCAGATCGCCGATCACCACCCCCACGGCCGTCCCGGGGACGAAGTGCGAGAGGGCGAAGTCGACCGGGTACTGGAAGACCGTGGACAGCAGGGAAACGGCGAGGACGAGGTCGGCGAGGTTGTCGAGTGCGAGGCCGAAGAAGGCGTTGATGTCGCCCGCTGTGGCCCAACGATAGGGCCCGGCCTCGTGCTTTCGGGCGGGCGGGGGAACGGGGCTCGAGGGGGGCATCGAAGCTCGTGAGGGCTGGTTGGGAGGCAGGCTTTGGAACCGGAAAAGGCCGCGGGCATGCGAGAGCCCGCCGATCGACGGGACGGCCGATACCGCCGGAACGCCTCCCCCACCCCATCCCCCGGACCGGAAAGGAGCCATTCGGGAGCAACTTCGCAGTCCGGCGCTGTCGCCGACTATACTCGACCCATCGGTTTTCCGGGGGGACCGGGGCCGCGACGGCTTTTTTCAGACCGGCTTCCGAACCCACCCCCAAGTCACGGCGTAGTGCCGATGGTTGCACACGATTCTCACTCCCGATCCGGAGAAACTCCAGCCGGCCGTGTTCACGGCGATGGCCCTTCGTCCGCGGTGCGTCCCAAGGGGGGGGCCACGGGCAGGGGAGCGGTGGTAGACCGGGAACCGGTCGGCACCGCCGTGGTGAACACGCTCGACCGGGGCGACGGAGGTGGGGGAGGCGGACCTTCCGACGAGGAACTGCTCCGGCGGTTCCGCAGCGGTGGGGATGAATCGGCCTTCGAGGCGCTCGTGCACCGGTACGAACAGGAGTTGTTCAGTTACCTCCGACGTTATCTCGGCAGTGCCGAAATGGCGGAGGATGTGTTTCAGGCAACGTTCCTGCAGGTTTATCTCAAGAAGGAGGGATTCGAGGAGGGCCGACGGTTTCGACCGTGGCTCTACACGATCGCCACGAACCAGGCCATCGACGCCCAGCGTCGCAATCGTCGGCACCGGATGGTCAGTCTCGACCAGCGGACCGGCGACGATGACGTCGGCGCGCTGGTGGAGATGCTCGCTGGGCGTGACCAGACCGCCGATGATCGGATGGCGGGCGAAGAAGCGAAGGAATGGGTGCGGTCGGCGGTCCAAGACCTGCCGGATGCCCTCAGGAGTGCGCTCGTCCTCGTCTACCACCAGGGGATGAAGTACCGCGAAGCGGCGGACGTCCTCGGCATCCCGGTTGGCACCGTCAAGAGCAGGCTCCATTCGGCGTTGCTCAAGCTCAATGAATCCTGGCAAGCCGGCGGCAAGAGTCTCTAGACGGAGGGCGTATCCGACGCGTGGCGGCGGGGCGTCCCCGCAACCACCCGAGCGAGCAAACATCATGCGTGACGATCTGGTTGGCTATCTGATCGGGGCCCTCGACGCCCCTGACGCCAAACGCGTCGAGTCGATGCTCGCCGACCCCCGTGAAGGCGAACAGGTGCGGCGCGATCTCGAACTCCTCGATCGCTCGATGGTCGCGCTCGCGGCCGACCGGGATCCGCTCGCCGTCCCCCCCGGACTCGCGGCCCGCACACTGCAGATGATCGCCACGAGGAAAGGGAGCGAAGTACGCCATCCCGATGGGGATCCTTCCCGTGCCGAGACCGCATCCCACGGCCATTCCCCCGGTGATCACCGCTCCAGCCCCCGTCCCGGCCGTCAGAACACGCGTCACCGCGGTGGCCATGTCGTCCGGCCGGCCACGATGACGCCCGAACGGCCGTCGTCGAATGTCGAGTCACCGATTCGCTGGATCGACACGCTGGTCCTCGCCGCCACGGCCCTCGCCGCGTGCATCCTCGTGATTCCCGGTATCGGTCGGCTCGTCGATGATGGTCGCCGGACGCAGGTTGTCCGTAGGTTGGGGAGAATCGGGGGCTCGCTCCAGGGCTACGCGTCCTCGCACCGTCGCTATCCGACGCCCCCGGATGGCGGACCGCTGTCACGCGGTGGCCTGTATGCCCCGACGCTCGTCTCGGAGCATCGGATCGTCAGTGATGACGGCACCGTGCTCGCGCCCGGTTCGCAACTTTCCGTGAGCGGCACCTACCGGGTGCCGACGGTCGAGGAGGTCAAGGCAGCCGTGGGCACGCCGGCGTTCGACGACATGGTCCGCTCCATGGGGGGCGACTTCGGCTACACGCTCGGCCATCGTGATCCCACCGGGCGATTGATGCCGAATCGGCCGCTCTTCCGGAGCCACCACCCGATCATGGCCGACGCACCCGACGAGAGTGGCGAACGGAGTAGCAATCATCCTGCCGGTCTCCACCACATCCTCTTCGAGGACGGGCGGGTGACGACAACGCACGAGACCGACCTCCACGGCGACGACCATCTCTTCCGCAACCACGAAGGCCGCACGGCTGCCGGCACCGATGAAGAAGACGCCGTCATCGGCGACTCGCATCACCAGCCCTGATCGGTGGAGTCGGTGAGGCTCGAGCGGCGGTCCTCGAGCGGTGAGCCTCGCTCGGCCCTCGGCGGTCGTGCCGGAGTGCGGCTCCCGATCAGCCGACGAACCAGGTGGCGATCCAGTAGAGCCCGCCGGAGAGGGCCATCGCGACCGGGAGCGTGAGCACCCACGCCAGGGCGATTTCCCGGACCGTCTCCGCCTGGATCCCCGACTTGTTGGCCCACATCGTTCCGGCGATGCCGGAGGAGAGCACGTGCGTCGTGCTCACCGGCATGCCGAGATTGTCGGCCATGGCGATCGTGGTGGCGGCCACGAGTTCGGCAGCACCGCCCTGGGCGTAGGTGAGGTGTTCCTTGCCGATTTTCTCGCCGACCGTGACGACGATCCGTTCCCAGCCGAACATCGTGCCCAGTCCGAGGCACAACGCCACGCCCCATTTCACCCACTCGGGGACGTATTCCACCGGCTTGGAGAGTGTGGCGGCGAGGCCCTTGAGGATCTTCCGCCGGTCCTCGGTGATCTGGTCGCCGAACTGACGCACGAGCGTCCGCACCGAGGCACCGAGCTCCACGAGCTGGGTGCGGAGGTTCCAGCGGTCGTCGGTGGAGAGATCCCTGAAGTCGGTGCGGCCCTCGAGGGTGGAGACGACCGAGACGGCGAGGGGGACCGGGTCGAGTGTCGCGAGGACGACGTCACTTTGCGGATACGGATCGAAGAGGTCGTCGAGTGACGAGTGCTCGAGGGATGCCTCGGCAGCGGAGACGACGTCGGCGCGGGAGATCCGCTCCACTTTCGCGTTGGCGAGATGTTGTTCCCTGAGCGACGTCATGAGGAGCACGAGATCGGGTTTCTCGAGCTCCTCCTTGAGCTCCTTCGCTGCCGCGACGGTGGCCTCGAGATCGCTCCGGTCGGCATCGAGGTTGAGGGCATAGGTCGCCGGCACGATGCCGATGAGGACGAGCATGATCAGCCCCATCCCCTTCTGACCGTCGTTGGAGCCGTGGGCGAAGCTCACGGCGGTGCAGGTGCCGACAAGGAGAGCGCGGATCCAGCCTGGGGGTGGTGTGTCCCCGTCCGGCGGCTTGTAGAGCTCTTTCGCCGGAATGAGTGCCTTGCAGAGGATGAGGAGCCCGGCGGCGAGGGCGAATCCGATCACCGGCGAGAGGATCAGCGCCATGCCGACTTCGCTCGCCTTGTGCCAATTGATCCCCTTGGCGAGCGAGCCGTTCTCGAGGAGTGAGTTCATCATTCCCACCCCCATGATCGAGCCGATCAGCGAGTGCGAACTCGACGCGGGGAGACCGCGGTACCAGGTGGCGAAGTTCCAGATGATCGCCGCACCCAACAGCGACAGCACCATCGCCAGCCCGCGGCCGGTCTTGATGTTGACGAGGAGGTCGACCGGGAGGAGATGGACGATGCTGAAGGCCACACCGATGCCCCCGGCGTGGACGCCGATGAAGTTCCAGATTCCCGACCAGACCACGGCCCAGGTCGGCTTCATCGACTTCGTGTAGATCACGGTCGCCACGGCGTTGGCGGTGTCGTGGAAGCCGTTGATGCACTCGAAGCCGAAGGCGATCGCCAGCGCGACGAGCAGCAGGATCACCTGTCCGGTGCCGAGCGTCGAGAAAGCGTCGAACAGTTCCATGATCGGCACTCCCCGTCGGGGCCCCGGGGCCCGGTCACCCGATCGATTCGATCGCGGCGTTCGCCACGCCGTCGGCCGTGATCCCGAAGTGCTTGTAGAGGGCCGGGGCGGGTCCAGAGGCTCCGAATCCGGTCATCCCCACGAATCTCCCCTTCGTGCCGGTCCATCGCTCCCAGCCGAAGCCGCAGGCGGCTTCGCAGGCCACCCGCGCGGCGACGGCCTCGGGAAGGACGCTCTCGCGGTAGTCGGCATCCTGCTCGACAAAAAGATCCCAACTCGGCATGCTCACGACGCGCGGCTTGTGCCCCTTGCCACGGAGGATCTCGGCTGCCTCGAGGCAGACATGGACCTCGCTTCCGGTGCCGATGAGGATGCAGTCGGGCTTCCCGCCGACGGCGTCCTCGAGAACGTACGCACCGCGCCGCGCACCCGCCGCCGGAGCGAACTTCGCCCGGTCGAGCGTGGGGAGGTTCTGCCGCGACAGCACGAAAACCGCGGGGCGACTGGGCCGCTCCATGACCACCCGCCATCCTTCCGCCACTTCGTTGGCGTCGGCTGGACGGAGGACCGTGATCCCCGGAACGGCGCGGGCACTGGCGAGTTGCTCGATCGGTTGGTGGGTCGGGCCGTCCTCGCCGAGGCCGATCGAATCGTGCGTGAGGATGTAGATCACGCCGAGGTCGCCGAGGGCCGAGAGCCTTAAGCTCGGCTTGAGGTAGTCGAGGAACACGAAGAACGTGGCGCAGTACGGCCGCAGCCCCGAGAGCGCCATCCCGTTGCAGGCCGAAGCCATGCCATGCTCGCGGATCCCGAAATGGAAGTTCCGGCCACCGGGTTCTCCGGGGCCGAACTCACCGGCACCGGTCACGAACGTCATCGTCGAGGGGGCGAGGTCGGCCGATCCCCCGAGGAGCCACGGCACGGCGCCGCTGATCGCCGAGAGCACCTTGCCGGAGGAGACGCGGCTGGCGAGCCCCTTGGCGTCGGCTGGGAAGGTCGGGATCGCCTTCTCCCAGCCGGCCGGGAGCTTGGCGGCGAGGAGGTGGTCGAGTTCGTCGACCGAGCCCGGGGCGGCCTTGGCGGCGGCGGCCCGGGCTTGCTTCCAGGCCTCGTGCGCCTTCGCACCACGGGCGCCGAGCGTGGCGGCGAACCGCTCTCGCACCCCATCGGGAACGAGGAACTGCGCGTCGACGGGCCAGCCGTAGGCCTGCTTCGCCCCCTTGATCTCCTCCGCCCCCAGCGGGGCGCCGTGCGATTCGTGCGAGCCGGCCTTCTTCGGGGCGCCGTAGCCGATCAGACTCTTGACGATGATCAGCGTCGGTCGCTTCGTCTCGGAGCGGAAGGCCTCGAGGGCACGCTTCAGCGAAGCGGTGTCGTTGGCATCGGCGACATGCTCGACGCGCCAGCCGAGCCCCTCGAAACGCTGGCCGACGTTTTCGGTGAAGGCCAGGTGCGTCTCCCCCTCGATCGTGATCTTGTTGTCGTCGTAGATCCAGCAGAGGTTCGAAAGCTCGAGGTGCCCGGCGATCGAGGCCGCCTCGGCTGCCACACCTTCCATGAGGTCGCCGTCGCTACAGAGGACGTAGGTGTCGTAGTCGAACAGGGTGCGGCCGGGGGCGTTGTATCGGGCCCCGAGCCAACGGGCCGCGATCGCCATCCCCACGGAGTTGCCACAGCCTTGTCCCAGGGGGCCGGTGGTGGTCTCGATCCCAGAGGTCATGTGATGCTCGGGGTGGCCGGCGCAGACGCTGCCGATCTGACGGAACCTGCGGATGTCGTCGAGCGATACGGCCGGTTCGTCGGTGTGGCCCCGGCGGATCCCGGCCAGATGAATGAGTGAGTAGAGGAGCATCGAGGCGTGGCCGCAGGAGAGCACGAAGCGGTCGCGGTTGGGCCAGGCGGGATCGGTCGGGTCGTAGCGGAGGAAGTCCTTCCAGACGGTGTAGGCGACCGGAGCGAGCGCCATCGGCGTGCCGGGGTGACCGCTCTTGGCGGCTTCGACCGCGTCCATCGACAGGGTACGGATGGTGTCGATCGCGAGACGGTCGATGTCAGCGGACATGGAGGAATCCTGGGTTGGGGAACGATCCGCGGGCAGTCTAAAAGCGTGCCCGAAGCGGCGTCAACGAGGGCACGACGGGACTGGCGAACTCATCGCGCCATGTGCCTGCGATACTCGTCGTCGAGCTGCTCGTGGGTCCGTCTGCAGAGCTGCGCGAGCGTGTCGGGGGAGACCGATCCGGTATAGACCCGTTCGAGGTATTCGATGAACGCCTCGCGGTACGAGCCCCCCTGACCGTTCATGAAGAAATCGGCAAGTCCCGAGATCTGGCTGTAGATCTGCGGAAGGCGCTCGTCAGCTTGGAGCTCACGCCTGCCCAATCCACAGAGCTCCCCGAGGGGGATGTGGAAGTCGTCGTCGAGGAGGCGTTCGCGGGCGGCGGGAACCCGTCCCGCGTCGGGGCCACCGACCGTCCAGCCGAAGGGGGTGGCAACCGCGCTTTCCATGTAACAGGCCGCAGCCTCGATCGCCCAAAAGCCACACCGTTCGCCCGCCAGCGGGCTGGTCGTCCGTGCCTCGGCAAACAGCTGGTGGGCTCCCTCGTGGCGGATGGTGCGCGCCTCGGCCGTGGCGACACCGTCACCGTCGCCGGGCATGGCAGCGAACCAGGCGGTCTTCGTCGGCATCCAGTAGATGGCGTCGCTGCGCATGGCCGCCGGTTCGAACTTCGTCACCTCGTCGACATAGTCCTCCCGCGACGGGACGAGGATGGCGGCGTAGGGATCCCGCACCGGCATCCGTCCCCGCCCGCGGAAGCGGCGCTCGAGCTCCGCCGGATCCCAGGCATACGCGCCGAACACCTGCTGCCAGAGGACGAGCGACGTCTCGAGCTCCGCGGCGAGTGCCGCCGCCGCCGCCGGGGGGGCCGACGACCGGATCCGCCAGTGATCGCTCTCCAGCCGCCACGGCTTCTTGAGTGTTCGCGGTGTGGCGTCGTCGTCGACGGCCGTCACCCACTTCCCCGACTCGAACCGTTCCCCCCCACGGTAGCGATCGAGGCGGCCACGCGGCAGCCATCCGAACGCCGCGTCGAATTCCTCGCCGCGGTCGAGTCGTTTCGCCACCGACGTCGACACCCACTCCTCGCCCCGCTTCACCCAGCTCCCCACCGCCCGTGCCCGGGCGTGATCGGGGTCGTCACGGAGGGTCCGGTGGAGCAGTGCGATCGCCTCGCCACCGCGTCGCGAGAGGGGCGCGGGGCCGGCGGCGACGTCGGCCCGCTGTTCGTCCCGGGTCGGCGGTTTGTCGTGGGCCGCCGCCGCTTCGACGGCGCGGGCGAAGGTCGCCTCGGCGTGCCGCCGCCGCACCGCGACGAACTCGTTCCACAGCGGCTCCTGGGCCGCGTCGATCCACGGGGGCGTTTCCAGCCGGGAGGGGATCGCGACGACGACCTGCCGATCGGTGAAGACGGGAATGTCCCACGAGCGGATGTGGGAGGCGAGCGCCTCATGGCCCCGATCTTCGGCCCGTTCCACGAGCGCCTCGAGCGTCTTCCGCCAAGCGTCGTCGTCGAGTGCCGACACGTTCGGCGCGGCGGCCTTCCCGGTCTCCCGCTCACCGTCGTCGATCGCAGTGACTCGCGGCCGGCCGGGAAGCGGCGGGGCCTGGGCACCGTCGTCCCCGTCGTCGGCACGGATCGGTGCCGCGAGCGGGAGGAGCAACACGATCGCCGCGAGTTGCAGACGAGAGGCGGGCATCAGGAGTCCTCGGCGAAGGCGGCGTCGAAGGCCCGCCCGGCGGGGGCGAAGTCGAGGTTTTTCACGAACTGGCAGGCTTCGGTAGCGCCATGTTCGCGATCC